>Ga0214477_100671_pt1 | contig 22403 bp, 21 predicted proteins | sample M1_20Mar14CPVII9_FD_165058 | JGI IMG/M metagenome (GOLD analysis project Ga0214477, IMG submission 165058) | Marine eukaryotic communities from Monterey Bay, California, United States - M1_20Mar14CPVII9sort6BwellC16 | ecosystem: Environmental > Aquatic > Marine > Unclassified | place: USA...
TCGTCTTCACTATCTTCCAAGTCTACTGCCACAGATGCGCTTTTAGTGCTCTTCTTCTTTGTCTTCTGTCTGTTTGGATGACGCGATTGTACACCATGTTGTTGTGACGCAGACGCAGCAGTAGACTGAGAACTGGAATGTTTACCGTGTTTTTGCAATTGTATCAATCTACTCCGTGCCTTCCGTGCCGACTCTTCCGAGGTCGACATATTAACACTGCCTGCCTTTGCAGGAATTTGCTGTTGTTGCCATGCAGCTGCAGCTGCGGCAACATTGGTAGGCAATTCTTTTTCCGGCGGATCAATTCCCCTTAATAAACTATTGGTACTACTAAACCCTACCCCTTCACGTGAACTACGTCCACTACCATAACTTGCACCCCTCGAAATTGAATTGAATGATTTAGACAAATTTGGTTGCTTCAGCATATCACTACTGGAACTTTTAGTCATCATCATTTCGGTAATTTCAATATCTATACTACCACCGCTACGATTACTTCCCCAATTGTTATTGGGCGAATCTGTTTCTGTATTATTGGAAGATCCACTTATGTTATTTGACTTTGAAGTTGAGGATTTATGACTACTTTCAGCAGGTGGAGAGGTTGGTACGTAGAATTGAAATGTAGTCTGTCCACGAGAATTACGACGTGCCTGTTGTACGTTATTATTAATTGATGAAGTATTAGAGTGTAGACTATTGGTACTCCTTGAAGTAGCTGTACTTGAAGAAGGTGCATCAGTTGAAAGGCTGGATTTTGTTGATAATTGACGGATAACATTTGGAGATGCGGGTGTTGGTGGACGACTTCTATCTGTTTCAGAATTCTCATCGGATGTTGTTGGTGATGGTAGAGGATTCAGTATCTATCATATTAGTATCAATTGGAACTGGCATGATATGATATTATGATGAGAAGATATTGCAATTGCAAATCTTAATTTTTGTATCAATTTTTGAGACTAATACTTTGATAATTAAAATGACCGTCTAGTGCCGATATCCGCGGTCATATCCAGATAGATTGTATACCACTATTAGAAACGTATTATATATCTAAACAATAATATATCAATATCGTACCAATTAATTACAGGCTGTCTTAGCCGTTTAGATTCTAACTCCCGGCATAGGATTTCATACTTTTGCTGACGCTAACAAACTAATCCATCGTCTTCCTTATTATCATAAACAATATACTATTGCATCATGAAGATATCCTCTACTATACTAGCAGCAATTGTTCTCTCATCGATATTGCCGGAGAGACATGCGTTTCAAAGCGCTGCTCCCATTGCAACTCGTACTCGAACACAAGATACACACATCTTCTCTACCCCATCAGCTGAAGATATCAAAAGGATAATGCAAGAAGAGTCAACCAATCCTGCAAGTAAGTATGTTTACAGCGAATATGTTCTGTGTTTATGTTTGCTGCGGTCTTTGATATGATATACATCTTTTATCTGTTGCTCACAAATTACAACTACTTTATTTAACTCTCACAATAGCACTGGCTGATTCAGCAGCTGCTATGAAGAATATGACACCAGAAGATATGGGTAAGCTTATTTCTGAAATGGAAGGTATGCCCGAAGCACAAAAGGCTCAATTGAAAGGCATGGGTATGGATCCAGATACTAGTGAGTATGTTGTGTGTGCTAAATACTTGTATTTTCATAGTATTTACATCTTACCATACATCTTTTCCATTCATGAAATACAGTGCTTACTAGTATGAAAATGATGCAAGAGAATCCACAAATGATGAAAACCGCACAAAAATTGATGGAGAACATGACGCCGGAACAAATGTTAGAACAATCAAAGGCTGCACAGGAGAAAATGTCAAGGTGAGAAGAATAAGTCATTTAGTATACATAATATACTATACATACATCTAATCAATTTATCCTGTAAATATAGTTTATCTAAAGATGAGCTAGCAGCGGCAGCAGAAATGGCACAGAAACAAATGGAAAATTTAACTCCAGACATGATTGATGAGGCAGTTACTGCAATGAAGGATTCTTCAACACCAACAGGAACACAGCCCATACCAGAGGGAGTGACAGCCGGAAGCTCATCCGATCCAAACGTTATTAATGCAATGTACAAAGTAGCAGAACTTATGTCAAAACCATCAAATGGAGGAGTGACATTCCAATCATTTTCATCCTTGCCGCCAATCACTGCATTATCGGGAGATAGAGAACAAGATTTATCACAATCTGAATTGGCGGAATGTTGGAGTGATGGGTCACTTGGTTCTTCTCGTGTGGATCGTGCAGGTTTTGAACGAGTTTGGAAAGAGGTGCAAGAATACTTTGAAGAAGATATTATGGAAGAAAGTAGAGCTACTCTTCATCCAAAGGTTAAGAAAGCAGCACGAAGTACATCATCAGCTTCAGCCGATGTTGTAGGAACTCCTCCACAGGTAGGAGGGAATCTATCAGAGGATCAAATGAAGATGGTTAATGAACAAGTAAAGACCATGACAGATGATGATATGCAACAAATGCTCGAGGGCATGAGTAACATAGGACCCGAGGAGGAGGCTCGCATGAAGGCGATGGGAGCAGATCCGGCAATGATGAAGAAAGCAGCAGAGATGATGCAGTCTAACCCAATGATGCGGAAGGCGGCCCAGATGATGATGAAAAACATGTCACCAGATCAAATGGTAAAGGCTAGTCAACAAGCACAGCAACAGATGGCAAGTATGAGTAAGGAAGATCTTGACAAGGCAATGGAGGAGATGAATAAGCAAGGGAAGTGAAGTGATGATTTGTATTCATAGTATTGCGTGTTGTGATAAGAAGTATTCTAAAGTAACACAATCATACACACTTTAATAGATCTAAGTGGATGGCTCAGTCGATGATGACATATGATGTGTTTGTCGATGTAGTCCGGTACATAGGCTCGTTAGCTTGGTATCCTTTCGTATTCGTACTGAGCTATGCAGTGTTAGGGTGTCCAATACGATACAGATCTTTTGGTCTGCACTGGCCCGGCAAAAAAGTACCTCGAACTATACCCCCCTGGGGTATAAGATTTTACGCTAGCCTCAGATCAGGGGGGGTATAAATCTTGAATTTGTGAGAATATAGCTCAATTTGGGTACTTATTGGGGTATATATGGGTATATTAGGGAGGGGGTATAAGTTCTTGGTGCTAGGCTCACTCGAAAGAGGGGGGTATAGTCCAAGTTGGGGGGTATAGTTCGAGGTACTCCACACTGTAATCTCATAATTTGCATCAGAGACAATAAACAATAGCCAACAAGACTCAGTAGTTGTGTAGACATCTCCTATCCAACTATCCTTTATACCATCATGTTAAATAGTGGTAGTAGTAGCTACTACTCGTCGGGCAATGTTTACGTGAGTTTGTTTTAGTTGTTTTGTGTTCATCGTCATATATTTTCAATGATATCTTTTAAGTCGAACTTAGACGTATCTTCTTGCAAAGAAGACCAGTGCCAATACAATCTTATCTAACTAATGGATTAACCATATCTAATATCTCTATTATATCATATATAATCTGATTCCATACAGCCAACCGGTCGTGGCCGTTCTGGCAGTTATGTCCCTCCACCATCAAGTCTTCAATCTAGATTGAACAACATGTCAACTCCTCCAACATCATCAGCTAATAACAACCGATTAGTAGCAACATCATCGCCATATACTGCTGTTCAAATGAAAGCAATGACTCCTAAATCACGTCGTCCAAGTCCTACATCCGCTACAGATACTTTGATCTTTGATGGTGGATTCGAGAATCGTTGCTTGAGTGTCGGTGCACCGCAATTTGTTCCTGAATCATACTCCACACCTGTCCCTGGACCTCAATCTAATGTATCCACACCCATGAGTATCAAGCCCAAGATGGCACCTTACAAAGGTGGTAACAACCGTGGCCGTAACATCAACCGCCGATCAGCCAACAGGTCAAACAACACTACATCAGGTAATGGACGTAATCCTTCACAACCTTCTTCAAACAATAACAATATCCAGACACCCCAAAACCTACGTGATAATCCAGAGAGGTTGGCAAAGGTTAAAACAGAAATGTGTCACTATTATGAAGAGGGTGGTGTCAAAGCTTGTCCCTTTGGTGCTAATTGTAAGTTTAGTGACACATCTTGTGTTCATTTTTTGTTTAAATTATATGCTTGTGGTATCCTCGTATAGTTTACTTATTATATATGTATGCATCCTGTCTAATTATATATCATTCATTTCATATCTTATTAAACAATAAACTATAGGTAATTATGCACATGGGAAGCACGAACTAAAGTTTAAGTACACCACATTAAGTTTAATGCAATCAAGTGGGCAGATTGTTAATGCCAATACTTATTTGGCAAGGCCATGTATGACATGGGTGTCTACGGGTGCTTGGTAAGTGGTTTGTTTATTAAATTGTATGATATGTTATTAGTTTTAAAGAGGGTGGTTGTTGAGTTAGTTTATGGTATGTTGTCATACTAAACTTCTTCTTCGGTTCACGTATTTAATTTCCAGCCCTTTTGGTCGTCGGTGCGCTGCAATTCACGACCCATCCATCTGTGGACCAAACGTTTATCCCTCGTGGCTTCCTGCTGCTACTGCCAAGACAAATGCTCAGGTCATTGTGGATCGATTGGGTGCTCATCGTGACAATGCAATCCATCAAGAGAATCCTCTCATTCCTCAGAGCATTTGGGAGAACTGTCGTCCTTCCCACCATGGCCGTGGTGATGCTGAGTGTCTTAAAGAACAAGAATGGGAGGATACATATGGACTCGTCTGCAACAGCAGTAATGTCTCTATCTTTACTGGTGGTGTCCGTAATACCACCAACATCCCTGTGAGGAAGGTGACTGAGCTTCAGAAGCTTTGTATTGTCCGTCACATGCATAGCAGTAGTGGAAAAGTTGACTCATATGCTGAAGATTCTTCTCAGTTGTACCGTGATTACGTATTCGCCCCTACACACTCTCTTAACAGTGAGTTGTGTATGATCCTCCAAGCTCGGTACTTCATCTTGGCTGATGTTGATTACAGCGGTTATGTATCCGCTAAGGATATTGTGAAGGAGATCTCGTTTGATGAGTATACATCTCGTACAACACCCTGGGTGTCCGTTGGCCACGGTTTTAATCCATCCAAGGTAGTATCTGCTCATGAGGTTGTCTTCGCTCCCAAGGCTGAACATAATGCAAATCTATCAATCTGGTTTGATGCCGAGCCTGTCAAGCTCGAACAGTCTCAGATTAAACGCAGGTAAGTGTGTGGTATTATTGTAGAATGTTATAAGTCTTTGTTGTTGTATCTCTCGTTTATATTTATATCCTGATATGTTCTCTAAAAACTTCTATTCACTGCACTTTTTATACTTAACCCACAGCCGTCGTCTCAAGCAGAAGAAGAAGACTCAGATCAAGTCTTGCACACCACCTAATGGTAACGGTGCCTTGATCTCTCGTACATCCACCGCCGATTTCCCCTGCGGTGCCCCGGAAATTGATCCCTTCATCTCAATGCTACCTGCCGAGGAGAATGATGATAGCCACGGCCTTATCATGTCCATTATTGAGCACCGTATCGACTCGATCATTCTTGCAAGTAAGAGCTCATCTGTGAATGATGAGTACAAGAAGAGACAACTGTATCTACGCATGAAGAAGCTTCAGAAGACGCTCATTGCCATGTCCAAGTTTCACAAGCGGTGGGTTTGGCCCAAACGAACTGGATTGGAACGTATCACCCCGTTAACTAAAGCTCCTCCTGGCAATATCATGCCCTACATTCCAAGTTTGAAGAGCAAGTCTGAGAGTAACAAATCTCCTTCTGTTCTTTGGCACAACTTTGTCAAGAGTATGTCTTCAACTACTGGATGCGGCCATCGTTATGAAATGGATACTGATGATGCCGAGCGTTTGAGCATCTTCCATGATGTCGATGGTAGGGATGATACCAACTCCGAGTCGAATGGAAAGTCAAGCCTCCCTCATATCACCCCGGTTGTGTACGATTGGTGGAATAGCAAGGCTAGCTCATCCAAGAACGATGCTTGGAAAGAGATTCTTCTCAACTTACCCATGGATGGAAAGTGGCAAGCCGCATTGTCCCTCCACCTTCAGAGGAAGAGATCAGACTCGATTTCGTCTGACAACGTCGCTCGTAGCTTACCATTGAGCACCATCCCTTTCGTTCAACAATCTGGTCCTTAACTTAATACCATTGACCAACTCCTAGAAGTTATAAAACTTCATCCTCTCCGACAAATATGTCGGATATTAGTCTTTTGTTGATCTGCAAGTGACAAACAACATTTATGTTTTGTCCTAAGAGTTTTGGTTGATTTAATCAAACACACTATATTGAATTAGATTGGTTAGTTTTTTAGACTTTCCACTAAAGTAATTCACTTAATTTGTACACTATACTGGCTATTAAGATGTACGTTTATTCTCCAAGACACATGACATACATATACTCTCCCAAGTCTCTCGAGGGATTCCAGTGCGATAAGGCCTTCAGGTCCATTACCATTAGTGCAAATAACGGTAAGCCTGTAAAAGAGAAGAGAAAGCATCTGAAACAACAGTATCATTTTCATTGTACATGTGATTTATGTATGGAACAGGAAACCGAAGAATCTTCCCCTTAATAATGTCCTAATCTTTACAACTAACACATGAACTCCATTTCTTATAGTTTGCCAAGCTGAGCGGCCATTACTGCCATTACTGTCCACATTCGATTCTCTGCTTCTGGGAATACCAATGATTGATCAGAATAAAATACCTCATCAGTCACTTCTTCGGGATGTCGAGGTAAACAATGCAAGAAGACAGCACCAGAGTTGGCCTGGCTCATTAAATTTGCATTAACCTCATACCCAGCAAATGCCTTCATCTTTGATTCATATTCTGATTCTTCTCCCATTGATACCCATGTATCTGTAACTACTACATCACTCCCCTTAACGGCTTCAGATGCTACAGTCGTTGTGAAGACATCTTCGGTACCATTCTCAGCTGCAAGTTTCTTTGTAGTCTCAAGCACGCCGGCATTTGCTTCATATCCTTCTGGTGTTGCAATTCTAATATTCATACCCAACTTAGCTCCGCCTAACATTAGATCGTGTAGTACATTATTACCATCACCTACCCATGCTAATGTTTTTCCTTTTAAATCTCCAAAGTGATCTTCCAATGCCATTAAGTCGGCCAATGTTTGTAAAGGATGGTGTAAATCACTTAATGCATTAATAACTGGAACAGTTGCATGTTTGCTCAATTCAAGAATATCACTATGAGAGAATACACGTGCCAAGATGATATCATTGAATCTGTGTGATGTATGACGATATGGTACATGTTGTTGAGTAAAACATATATACATTTACAAAGATGAGTATTAAAACATATATAATCACTTACCGACTCAATACTAATGCAGTGTCCTTCATAGATTCATTAACACCCAACTGAATATCGGACGGACCAAGGAATAGTGAATGACCTCCCAATAAACTCATACCAGTTTCAGTAGAAACACGTGTACGCGTTGATCTCTTTTGAAATATCATGGATACACTCTGTCCTGTGAGAGGTTTGGGCGCAGAAATGGGCTCGACGAGTGATCCTTTTCCATAAACAGACTTGTACTTCTTGGACAAGTCAAGTAAACCACGTAATTCTTCATTACTTAATTGATCAATAGAGATAAAGTGTTTACCCTCAAAGCCTGATAGGGCAGATATTGACATTGCACGCTTTACAATTGCAAATGAAGAGGATCCCCCAAATGTACTCTTCTTTGTTAAAGTTTCCGCCGCCAAGCGCGCTGCGGGTTGATTTATGCATCGAAGGGATGATAACATGTCTTCGTTTATATGGTATTATTGATACTATCAAAGTGGAGGCTTCTTATCGAGTAAGATCTTTGTTGATGAATGGAGGTGATCAAAATGCAAAAATGCATTGGTATCCTACCACAAAATGTGCGCCCTTCGACTGAAAGCTGAAAGTTGATGGATTGATAAGAGTAGAGAGGGTGCTGCTTAGTTTTATAGTATTACAACATGGTCTCTAGTAGAAGAAGAAGTATATATGGTAGTGTCGTCATGGCTGCGGCGATTGTTTGTACATCAAACATGATCTCAATCGATGGGTACTGTTTTGTTGCAAATCGAAACCGAATACATCAAGTTGGTAACAAATCATCCATAAACACATCAACAACCTCACATAGAAGACGGCATATATTGCCGTCATCTGCATCTTTAGTAATGAAACGACCAAATCGTAGACGTAGGTCCAATGATAATACACAACAAATATTACAACAACCAATCTCAGAAGAACTACCTGCTAATCTCAAAAGACGTATCACAGCCAGCCGTCCAACATTGGGACATATCGTGCCTAAGAACTCAAAGACACGTCAATATAAAGCAGATGACCAACAACAACAATCACAACAAGGTGGGTCCAATACATCCCAACTTCGTGCTCAGGGAGTTGGGCGTGATACACAAAGATATAATAATCCATCAAATCTAAAAATATTGGGAGGTATTGCCAGGGGAAGAAAATTAGAATCACCAAATGTATATCTACGTCCAATGATGGGTAAAGTGAAAGAGGCTGTGTATTCAACATTCACTAGCTTCGGTTTATATGAGGCAAATGGTGTAGCTGGGTCGAGTTGCAATACAAGACATTTAGATATTTTCTCTGGTTCTGGTAGTGTCGGATTGGAAAGTCTAAGCCGTGGAGCAAAGCACTGTACATTTGTTGACATGTCTACTGATTGTTGTGGAGCGTGTGAACGTAATATTGAACGATGTAACTTTGATGGGTGGAATGAAGGTGGTCTTGGTACTGGCATCGCCGATGAAGGCGAGCCGATAGCACGTGTTGTTTGTTCTGATGCATTTCGAGCCTTGAAACAACCAGAGACTGTTGGGATTCCAACCGATTCAAAGTATGATATCGTAACACTTTGTCCTCCATACGAAGAGATTGTTTATGCTGATCTTCTGGAAGCTGTGGCAAACTCAGTGCTTGTTGGAGAAGATACAATCGTCATGGTTGAGTATCCTGTTGAGCTCGGGTGTTTACCTCATGTGATTGGAAGAGAAGATGGTGGTGTATTAATTGGTGTAAGAAATAGAAGATATGGTAGAACGGTAAGTCTGGGTAGTGTGTCGTCTTGTGTAGTTTATTGACATATTGCATCAAGCACAAAAACTTATATCATCTTATGAATTTGCTATAATCTGCTACTATCAGGTTATTGCCATGTACATTGTAAATCCAACAGGAGATATGGAGCTTGCTGAGAGTAGATCAGAGGAGTTCATTAACATAAACTAAGAGAGTGTGCCCTATCGTGTGCCCTATCGTACAGTAGGAGAAGTACAGTCAAGTATAGCTTGAGACTTGAGTACATTTCACCTTACCGTCTGTCTGTCGCTAATACTTAAGTGTTTAAATTTTAACCCTTTCCCGCCCAGGTACCCACAGGTGCCCATTTTTGACTAAAATACCATATCTAACCTTCTAGAAGTCCGATTAACACCGTTCCAAGCATACCATCCTCCTCTATAGTATCTCGGCGATGCGTATACCTAGTTTCATGGTCGAATTCCTCATATCGGCGGCGTAATTCCATCCGCCCCAAGCCGAGTCGAGCAAAATGGTGAAAATTAGCGGTATCCTAAATATGCTGGATTATTGTGCTACTTTGTAGAGGTGGTATGGTATAGTTATATGTTGTGTATGAATGATATGAGTTACCCATGCTTTAGATTATACTATAAACTGTTGTTTGTGAGCTTTTTGTCCAATATGAAACACTCCATCTCATCCTACAATATCGCAATACAATGATGCTTTTGTACCACTTCTCAAATTTGCCCTCACAACATGATATTTCCACCTCCATATCTGTTCATCTAAGGCATATCTCCCGGCTGGACCCACTACTTTTCTCTCCCTTATATAGTATATTAATTGATTGTTGTGTTGGTTGTACTCCTATTCACCTCAGTACTTGCCAGGGCCTCCCTTTCCTACATGCATCCTCCTCCCCCCAAAAAATTGCTACTTTGATGATGGTTGTATATCCTGGCATATTATCACCGCCATTTTGTATATCAGTAGTAATACTACCATCAGAGATTGTCTATATGATAGTTATCTATGAAATTGTAGGAGGAGGGCTCCTGATATTGACTTGTGATGGCATAATCATTATTGTTTTATAGGGTGTAGATGGAGGAGGTGTCGGTGTCAACTTTCCTATTTTGATGGCCCATATGAGCATGGCCATCTACGGCTTCTAAGGCCTCTTAACCAGTGGTTCCCTCGACAGAATGGCCATAGATATCATATAGATTGATGCCATTGATTGTTTGTTGGTAGTATATGCTGTCTTCTATCCATAGATGACAAGGATTGTTGTCGATCACATCATCGTCTGCAATTGCAAAAAAATTGCGGCCTAGGATGAAATCGATGTAGTAGACCAAGTAGACGACCACTATTGTGCTAATGCAATTACACAATGATAGATGGGTATATTAGCTGTTAGATCCTATGATATGGAGTTGTTGAATAGGCTGGTTGGTGTATTATGGCGGCGACTGGCAATGGCGTTGAGTTTGTGGAGGGCGGCTTGCAAAAAAATGAAATAGGATACCATGGGTGGGAAAGGGTTAATTAACCATTTTCATCAAGGTGCATCTCCTAATAACCTGCACTACTATCACAACTAACTCGTAAACATGCTGAAGCAGGAGGATTTAGTGCTTGCTTTCCCACTTCTAGCGTTATGCTCAACATATGTAAGTTACAGTTACTTATGTTTTATATTTTTGCTCATATCATGTGCTTAATAATTTTTGTCATTGCAATGTTACTTCAATGCTTTACCTTTATCTTTGTATTATATTGTTATTATCTATACAATCGTTATAATTTTTGTTACTGCAATTACTTAAATGATTTCCTTTAACTTTGTATTGTATATGTTTAATATATCTATATCTATAGGCTTTCTTCAAGTATATTCCATTCAATGTCGGAGTTCCTGGAATCGTTGTTTTAGCGGCGCTGATACAAGTTCGGGCCAAACTTGCTGCAAGTAAGTAGAATATGATAAAAGTTGTGAACATTACATGCACCTTATTAGTTTGTAATATAACGAGTGCTTATTGATCTTTGTCTAACACTTTCACAATGATACAATTATACTGGATGTTAGGTAAGCAATCAGCAGAACATATAGATAAAACAATTGTTAAAGATTTGGTATCAGATGAGGATGCTTTGCTAGCTAAGAATGATGCTAAAGCGCTTAAGAAGCAAAGGAGACAACAACAAAAGGTTCATGCTAGGCTGAAGGAAGAGAGGAGAAAACATGGAGGCAATAAGGAGAATGCAGACGATGATGTTGATGATGAATTACTTGCCAATATAGCAAAGAAGGGTTCCCGAAAGAACAGGTAAGAGAAGAGGGAGAAGGATGGAGAAGAGTAAGGTATATGGTGTTATGGAGAATATGCAACTCGCACTATGAAGGAGCTAAAGGAAATATACTGGTAACTTACTGTGTTAGATGATCAACGGGCATTCTTAATCCCTTGAGAAGACAAAGATGACACAGACCTGCACAGAAGTATAATGTTTATTAAAACAATATTCACTGTGTCAACGCATATTCAAAACAAATCTACATGGGGTGCTTGGGTCATACAAAAAAGATGGAACTAAATGATTACTGCTCTATTTGATAGCAGAAAACCTATTCGCTCATTGCATCGCCATCTGCACCATTATCCTCTGCAATTGCTCTCGCTATAGCTTCGTCATTAGCAGTGTTGTTTGACTGTCCACCAACACTAGAAGCAGTTTGTGGAGGTAAAGAGTTGGCATTTGAAAGGGTTGCAAGCGCCCCACTGATAGCTGATGGAACAACAATTGGCTTGGTGGTTGTATTAGCTCCATTACTGTTACCATTGTGTGGCTTCTTGTCACTGTCCGCTTTTACCTCGGCACCAACAGGCTTGATAGTCGCATTATCTCCATTGACACCAATGACAACAATACCATTGTTTCCCTCAACTTTAGACTCGACTTCCGGTTTAGGGACAGAACCGTTGTCGCCACCCTCGACTTTCACATCATTAGGCTTGGCACTAGTGGCAACCTCGTCTTTGATACTTGCGGCTTTCTTACTTGCGGCCTTTTTAGGCGGTTTGGGCATTGCTTCTCTAACTTGCTTATCTTCCTCCAAAATCTTGTTTTGGGCAGCCAACTGCTCTTTCTTTGCAATTTCAGTCAGTGCAAGTCTCTGCTGTGTAGTAGAGTCCAATCTGATCATTTCCTTTTCGATCAAATCAATCTTGTCCTGTAATCGTTTGCATCTTTCAGCTGACTCCGCTGGGCCATCAGTATCAATCTTCTCCCAACTAGTCTTGGAGAACGATTCAACATTGTTGTCTTTATCAACAACAATAACCTCGCCGGCAGCGGCTCGAAAAGCAAGCGCCATTCCTAGCAGTCCAGATGGTTCAATGTTGGTAGCCGGTTGAAAAGCAGCACCGTTGAAGCTTGAGTCTGAGATGAATTTACGCATAAGGTAACCTTTAGCAATAGCATCTGCACGATCTCGTTTGTTTGGGATATCATTGGGGTTGATCTTTTTGTCAGACTTCTTCCTCTTCGTCTTCCGTTCCAACTCCTTGGCTTGTTTCTCGTGATCACGAGACCTCTTCTTTCGACGTGATTCTACCTCTCGCTGCACTCGTTTGTCGTTCAAATCACGTTGTTGCTTCAATGCAGATGGATCGTGCACCTTTTGAGCTTTGTTAGGCTTTGCTTTTTTAGCCAAGAGCGTCTTCTCTTTCTTCATAGCCACGGCTCTCGCTTTTGCTTTCTTCCTTCCCTCAACACTGTAGTCAAGAACCCCATCGGACGCTAGCAATTCGTTCAGTTCTTCGATATCAGATTCGTTACCCTTCTCTTTACCCTCGTCTAATTCGTCTGCCTCACCGTCCGACTGACAAAGGACGTCGTACGTGTAGCCACTATCATTCTCCGCATCATCTTCCTCATTGTCAGAATTATCCCCACAGCAGTTGTTAAGCTGAAGTTCAAACTCCTCAAGAGCCCACCTACCCTCTTCAATGGCATTTGTCATTTGCTTTGTATTGAAGGCTGTTGATCTTCTCTTCTTGGTAATGTTTCCGGCGGCTGCGGCGATGTTTACATCTTCCTCGGGATCAAAACTCTCAATGATATCACTCTCCTTCACCCAATTAAACTCATGAGTTCCCATGAATTCTACAAGGAAGTAACTCATGAGTTCTGAACTCTGCTTCTTTAACCCCGACTCTGCCCTTCTCTTAGCCGCCTTCAAGTCAGATCTGAGCTTGTCAGGAAGCCGTCCCTCGTTACGAATTGTCAATGTTTTGTGCCAATCTTCCTTCTGGTCATCAGGAGCCAATCTGAAGAGAAAGGATGTGAGTTTAAAGGAAGGAGGTTAGATAAATGATAAAAGGAATTGAAACACGCGTTCTCTTTATATCCTCTTTGACGAAAATATAAATAACACTTACATTCCAAGCACAATTGACGGCCAATATGGTTTCTTCTTACTCTCACGGGCCCAGATTGCTGCAGCCATACATCCCCAAATACTAGATTGGTTCACTCCACGACTATTTGCTTCATTAATTGAGGCAAATACCTTACCCAGAATTCTGTCCAGACGTTGTGTAATTTTCATCTTCTTCAATATATCACGTTCAAACACATCTTCCGTATAGCACTTCTTCACACCCTGATAAAGTTCCAAGGCAGTAAACTCCTCTTCCGCCGCAATTTTTCTTTCCATAAGATGGATAAGAGCTCGAATTGATTCGATAAATGTGGCAATATCCCCAGTTGGATTGTCAACGTCCCCCAAAATCGCATCCTTATCCAACTTGTCTGCCTTACCTCCCGTTTTGATGAAATTCTCGAATTCCCTACCCATTTTGAGCATAATTTTCGAACTCAATACCGTAGATGATATCTGTGGTAGTCGTTCCTTCCTTGTCTCGGCTCGTTTTTGAAAGGCAGAGTGTATGGGAGATGTCCCCTTCCCCGGTGCACGTGGTGGGGCATCAGACGGTAACATAAACTCTTGCCACAAACTATTGAAGAAGTCTTTTAGGTGCATAGCAATCGAAATAAAGGATGGGATTGAATGATCTTTATTCGAGGGGTGCATATGGAACTTGATGCAATTGGAGAAGATGCGCCATACATCTAATTGAATGGCTCGTGTGTTTTTGTATTCACGCCGACGTATTGATCGACATACATGGCCCAAATCCATTGGGTGATGGACAATTTTACTATAGAGTTTAACCAGCTAAAATACATACCATCGGGGAAATATACGGAGAAAGGTGTGAGTGATCTGGTACTGTGGACTACAAGGAACAAATCAATACATCTTCATGTTACTTACCTCGGGATGGAGTAATGATACTGGACGACTAAACTCAGCCAGAAATGGCACCTTACAAAATTCAGACATGAGAGCTTCCACATTTTCATACTCAACATCGGTAATAGGTGGGACGACATCATCCATGGTTGGAACACCAGGAATTTTCTTAATTAGTACAGAAGTGGTTAGTGCATTCTTTTTACCCCGTTTGGCACCGCCCGATGCAGCTTTTGTGGTTGCTGCCTTCTTCCGTTTCTTAGCGGGGGATACTTCTGTTCTACCAACTCCTGATGCAATCATTTTATAATATTCCTCATCTTTCAATGCTGATTTCCTCTTTGGACTAGTCTTCTTAGCTGGTTGTTTTTGTGTTGATTTCTTTGCAGAGGACTTTGTAGGAGGAAGAGGTAGAGATGTAGGATCATCATGTTGTTGTAACATGCCATCACCATTGCCATACTTTTCAGCTCTTTCTTTAGCAATTAATTCTCTCAATTGCTGTTCTTGCATATTGCGTTCAGTTGAAGTAACATTGGCAACTCCAGAGTGTTGTTGTTGTGCCACCATCTCACGTTCAGCTGCGGCCCTATCACGATCTCGTTGTTGAATTTCTGCAACAAGTGCCATCTCCATACGTGTACGTTCATATTCCTGCATTTGATTCCGTGCGGCATGTTCAAGTAATCTATTCCTAGCCTCATTTTCAACAACTTGTCGATCTTGTATTTGTTGCTGTAGTGCATATAACTCCATCTCACGTTGACGCTGGGCATATATTATAGCAGCATTATGATGAGCAGCGGCAGCAGCGTCTTGTTGTTGCTGATGATCTCTTGGATTATTATATCCAGAGGAAGCATCACCATATGGATTATTACTAGCCGCCATTTGACCCATTGCCAAACGAGCTGCAAGTGCTTCCTCTTGTGCTCTTGCTATTGCTGCCGCTGCAATATCTGATTCTCCTCCATTTGAATTACGACGGTCATACCCATCTGGAGGAGCTGAATTATTACCTCTTCCGTCATTACCACCCCACATTGTATTGTTTGTATATTGTTTGGTTTAATAAAGTATTTTAAAGTTGCAAACAGTTGCAAAAGCAAATAATTTTGAGGTTCTTGGTTCAGTGTTTCTAATTATGAATACTAACAAACGAACTTCCAGATTATACACATATCAACCTATCATCACCAATCCAATATATGTTGTGCTTAAGGCCTATTATCTTTATATTATGCAATCCTAGTGATTACAGTGGTATTGGACCATTAATCATTAACAAGTTTTTTGATGTAAGCGTATTCGTATGATACGATACCCCAGATACGGCCTCCCATCAACTCTCAACTCTTTGTATCGTATCGTAGCCTGCCTCAATTACTCTCTAGAGAAGGCATATACCAATCAAACATTATCAGTAGACCTTCCGAAGTGGTGGTAGTTGCTTAGTCTATGTTTATAACTCTCACCTGAACCTTCCATGTTAAAAGAAAAAATTCTCTAGGGTATCCTGCAGGTTATATTATATGCTTGCTCTTTGTCGAGGTTGTATCTTGACAGTGTTCACTCTCTCCTCTTCTTTGTGTAAACGTGAAGCATATGTTCTAGCTCTGTGGTATATATACGCCTTGGGACTACTTGGTGAAGGATACGGGGGAAGATACCCTGTCGGATTGCGACTTAATTAGGAAGTAGAGAACCTGTGAACCAAATGAAAAGAGACGCAATCATATCAATGCAGACATGTAGTACACAAAGATACACGGTGAAGAGTTAGATACAAAGCATATACATGCACATAAAGATATTGCCAGTCTGATGGATTGAGAAAGAAGGCTAAAATTTATTTTTAATATATAGATTTTTCTCTCAATCCACCTGGCTGTGCGCCTTTTAGGTAGCTCCTAACTTCTCCTTTTATATGCACAGGCAGCCGAAAATAAGATGAGAAAGTGGTGGATACATCGTCTAAGATGTGAAGTGTAGAGGACACCTCAAATGTATTACACAAATTGTTGTTGTTTTGGTAGTAGAAATGATTATCACCGAGTCCTAATAGTTTATAGGGATGAGTAGAATTGATCAAGAAGCTTGGCGGAGTCAGCAGAAGCAGCGGCACACTTGTCTTGGTTCTTAAGTGTTGCTTGAAGAGTGGCCTCCTCAATTGCCTGGAAAAAGCTCTTGGCAAGTTTCTTTTGTTCATCACTCTTAGCAAGACCACGGACGGCTCCACGAGTTTCGTACATGTATCGGGTTAATTCATCCTTAACATTGAACCATTGCTTCTTCTCGACGTATCCAGGAAGGTTTGCAAGACGCTTTTGGGATTCAGCAATGTATGCCTTCTTACGTGCAAGCTCGCCGTCATTTCCTGCCTTGTAAAGAGCATCATCAGTTCCTTCCTTTCCGTATACAGAGTATGGTGAGTAAGTTGAGGCAGCCTGATCACTTCCGTAAGCAGCACCCTCTGAGTATGAAGTTCCATCTCCAATAACTCCAAATACAGAGAAACGGGGACTCTCTCCAGCAGCAGCATTAGCAGCAATTGGAACAAGGGCAGCAGCAGCTCCTGCAATTGAGGCCATGGCCTCACGACGGGAGTTTTCTGCCTGCATTGAAACTGATGTTCTGGCATTGTTAGCCTGAGGAGCAAAAGCAGATGCCGATACGGCAAGGGTGGCAACTAAAGCAAGCTTCATATTGATAGAGTTTATATTAATAGAGGATAGTAGTAGGATATTAGAGGTGACGAATGTGATGTTGTTTTTGTTATTTTGTTGAAGTTAAATCTTAGTATCGGTTGCCCCCGGGCTCAGTAGAGGTATCCTCGGGCATCTCTCTTTTGATATTACGTGTGGAATATATTATATTGGTGAGGGCCCGTGGCAGACCTAAAATGGTGGCATACAAGAGAGAAGTTGGTGGTGAAGATTTGGAGATTGGCGCTGGGATAGTTTGAAATGAGATGTCAATATGCTCTGAAACTTGCATGTAAAATGTTGGTATGTTTTATTTCATTTTTAAGTACTCGTTAAGACTTCTTCTTTTATCCTCCCCCCCCCCCCTTGACAATCCACACACTGGACACCTATAGTCCATCTTATCCTCTACCAAACTTCTGGTTTAACTTTCTATTTAATCATTTACTTCCCCTCTTCCTTCTTCGTTTTAGCCTCTTCGGCAATTTGAGCAGCCATTGCCTCAAGCTCCTCAAGCTCATCCTGCTCAATTGATGCCTTTTCATAATCCTCACGCGCACGTGTCAACATACTCAACCACTTTCTCTTTTGATTAACTGATTCAGATTGTAATATTTTTGTTGGGAAATCAATCTCTCTTAATACTAATCGTATATGTGAATGCTTACGATGTTTTATACCATGGCTGCCGAGTGTTTATAAGAGAGTGACATAAATGATGAGATGGATGTCCAAATATAATCCCTAAACACACACCATTTATTCAACACCAAATAATAACAACAACAACTCACCGTCCTCTTCCCATAATCTTTATCCTCTTCAAATGATGTCCATGTGTTGCAAAGCATTCAGCAACCTCCAATTGACTGGGTTGTAATCCATCCTTCTCACCAGCCTCAACAGCAGTACGACGGATAACCTTGGCAACCAGCGGAGCCATTTTCTTTTGACAAAACATTAATTGTTTTAATGCCTCTTGTACTGGCAGCCCTGCCGCGAACTGACAAACCAAATTCATCCGCCAGGGTGAATGTCGGATATCCTTTTCATTACCTATATATGTTCGGAGTAAGTCACGACGGCGTTTAAGAATAAATGGTTTAACTTTCTGGTGACGATTGGCATGAGCATATGCTGCAAAGTTCTCTGCCTCACTTTGAGAGGGGATGGCACCAAGTGATGAGGTGGCTCCATAATCAGAGTTTTTGGGTAATTCTATTTGTCGAACTGTCTTTGGTCTCATTGGTCGTCTCATCATCATACTTGAGAAATATCTGATTGCCATCGTATTATTATTACTACTTGTGGTATTAAAATTATTGGATGATGCCTTTGATAGTATCAATTGTCTTGAGCTGACCATCAATTTTGACATTTTAGATGAAAGAGTTGACATGTTTATATGTATGAGTAATATAATATACCGTATCCCCCAATATTATCACTGCCAGATATCTATACCTTAGCTGTTGTCGCCCTGTCTTTTTATTGTTATTGATGTGATATTACTACCAGCCAAATACCTAATATGTAATATGCACTCTCCTATTCGAGGTTTTGTGGTGACGGGTGGTCGAGGGGGCATATAACCCTCTTTCCTTGCAGTAAAAACTGTGTGCAAAATCCATTAATTGCCAAATTCACTTATGGGGGTCCCCCGACGCCCGATAGTTTCAGATTCAATTTTTGATGACCTTACTTCTGTACATATGACTACGATAATAATAAACGATATTATATCATACATACTTGACGGATTAGTATAATAATAGATATAATTTATTTGATAATAGTTGGTATCATTTACTCGCGCGGCGAATCAATATCTGCACGACACATATCAATACAACAAACACAATAAAATGAAGAGACATTACGCACTGACATTATGCACCTTTAATCTGCCTTGCATATCAGCCAATCTTAGAAAGATGCACTTTGCAGGCTTGGGTGATGGCAGTGTAGTAGATACAAAGCATGAACGTCTACGCGGTGGCGGGGGAGCTAATAACAATAATAGACGGGGCAATAAAAACAAAGTCAATTGGAGCAGTGCACCTAACCAAGATGATGATAAGATATCTTCTAGATTTATACATTCTATATATAACGCTAATGAACAACAACAATCACCAAGAATAAATGTTAATAATGAACATCAGCGGATTGATGATTTAGATGATGAGGAATTAATTGATTATATACGAAAGAAGGGTAGTAATCGTAGAGTAGCTAATAAGGTGCATCAAAAAGATTCATCTACTTTACATGTTATACATCATAATAATGATGCATCAGATCAACAACAACAGATAACTGATGGACCGTGGCAGTTATCAGTTTTAATGTTACTTGGGATTATGGGTGTATTACTTGGTTTATTTGTTCACTTCTCGACAGATCCATCTGCTCATCACTTTAGAAGAAGAATGAAAAAGAAACACTACTTTCATCACAGTCCTAGTTATAAGAAGAAGACTGATGAATGGAGTGAGGATGAGGAGGTTACAGAAGATGATAATTACAGAGGTGATAATGAGGGTACTGTGGTAGAGGAACAGATCATTGCAAAGAAACGTGCGTCCCCCGTTCCTACCAAGGTGAATGATCCTACAGCTAATTTATATTATCAATTGAATACATCAGATAGTTTCCGACAACAGGAAAGTCGGTTACGAAAGTCTGCAGGATCACAATCATCATCACAGCAACAGCAATCACAATCTTCGGCTAATAGTTGTGGAACAAAGTTTAGAAGACCAGAGTCATTAACATCAGCCTTTAACTCACCTGCCCGTCCGAGGTCAACAGTATCGGCTGCAATTATTGACAATACTAATAATCGTCAAGGTATTGACAAAGCAAAGTCTTTCCCACAGCCTCCATATGATAGAAGTGGTATTGGATCTGGACTTGAGGGATTTACTACCACTACAACTGAACATTCTCAGGCTAGTAGTTGTTCGACATCATCTGGTGCACCTGAACGCAATACGAACCACCAGGTTATTATGAATTCGACATTAGTTAAACCAATGGGTACCTTCAGTCCAACTGAATCATTTGCATTCATGTCACGGGGCAGTGATATATCAACAGATACTGGACAGAGAGATATTATATCAAATACACCTAAACCACCTAAGGCTCGTGTTGGAGAAGTGAACTTTAATTCACCAGATGAAAACTCAAAGAGCTTTGCCATTCCTGCCTCGAAATCGCCCTCGCCATCATGGAATTCCGGTAATTACAACAATAATAGTCAAACATACTCACGTGAGATGGCCGAATTACCAACCCCTCGAGTAGATCATACTAAAGGAAAGCGTGATTTGTCACGAGTATTGAAGGATCATAAGATTAGTGGTGTTCCTCTTCCTCCATCGTTGAGTAGTGATGGTTCTGATGAACCACTACATTGTAGAAACAAGGTCGAATCAATGTCATCGCCGAATGATGAGGAAATAGAGAATATAGCAAAGGCCTTCCCAGGCATGCCTCTTGTGCCGAACTTATCACACGATAATAATGCAGGAGTTTCTGATGGTAGCGCTGAGATTAGTCCTACTGTAGATGATGCACCACGGTCAGTACTATTGGAAGAGTTACAGCTTGTACGAATGGAATCGGGTGTGTCAGGACCACGATGGAAAACAACATATGAATCATCCAGTATAGAGGAACAGCAAAGACAGGAGAAAGAAAACATGAAAAAGTTAAGAGAATCGTCGACAGATGTCGATCCTGCCGATGATCCGAGAAATAGTATCCAGCATATACGAAAGGATTTGACTATATCGTCAGATGCATCATCATCCCTCTCTTCTAGGATTGCCTTCTCTGAGTTGAAGCTGGAAGATGTTATTGGAGGTGGTGGCTTCGGACAGGTATGGAGAGCTAAGTGGAAAGGCACACCTGTTGCTGTTAAGGTATTAACAGGAACGGCTCAAGCCGAGACTGTGTCAAAAGCTGTCTTGGAAGAGTTCATTGCTGAGATTAATATGGTATCAGGTATGAGACACCCCAATATATGTCTCTTTATTGGAGCTTGTCTTGATCCGCCAAATCGTGCTATTATTACCGAATTGTGTGATAATGGTTCACTTTGGGATGCATTACGATCGCCAGTTGCAACTTACCAATTGGCAGATGGTAAGTCCAGGCTCGCTTGGCCTCTTAACATATATGAGACATCGACTGTTACGCCTCCACCAACATTTCAGGGAGGGAGTGGTGTCGTCAAAAATCTAGAACCTCCCCTAGCTCCAGAAGGTTCCTGGCCATGGGTGTTAGTGAAACGAGTAGCATCGGGAACTGCAAGAGGAATGTGTTATTTGCACAGTGGAAACCCACCAGTACTACATCGCGATTTAAAGTCTGCGAATATTCTATTGGATGAAAGTTACACGGCTAAACTTGCCGATTTTGGACTTAGTCGTCTTAAGGCTGTACGAAGTGGTATGACAGGCAATTGTGGTACTGTTCAATGGATGGCGCCTGAAGTGTTATGTAATGAGGACTATGCTGAACCAGCAGATGTGTTTAGGTAAGTGTTTATATTCTGCTATAGTTTTATCTCACATTTTTGTGACAACTTCTAATGGAATTCTCTGCTTAAGCTTTGGGATAATAATGTGGGAGATGCTAACAAAGGAATGCCCTTATAATGGTATGACACCAATACAATGTGCTTTATCAGTGCTCAATGAGAATAAAAGACCTAAAATTCCTGATTGGTGTCCCCATTCACTCCGAGTGCTGATAAAGAATTGTGTTGAGAAGGACCCAAAGGCTAGACCTACATTCACTGAAATATTGGTTACTCTTGATGCACTTCCATGACTTTGCAGATAGAAGATTAAGACATTTGAATAAAGATACAAATATAATGCTTGCGATTTTCGAAATCGAACCGGCTGTCCGACAATGTATCACCTAAACATGGAGGTATACAACCACTCTCCTTCTTATATATTGGTAATTCCTTTATGTATATGTATATAAAAGACCAATGGACACTATCAGCACCATTGTAGGGCCCTCCATCACACTTTTGTGGCCACTTGTTGGCGGTTCTCTTGCCTCAGATTGGGTCAGATTTTCGAAATCGAACCGGCTGTCCGACAATGTATCACCTAAACGTGGAGGTATACAACCACTCTCCTTCTTATATATTGGT
>Ga0214477_100675_pt1 | contig 22321 bp, 15 predicted proteins | sample M1_20Mar14CPVII9_FD_165058 | JGI IMG/M metagenome (GOLD analysis project Ga0214477, IMG submission 165058) | Marine eukaryotic communities from Monterey Bay, California, United States - M1_20Mar14CPVII9sort6BwellC16 | ecosystem: Environmental > Aquatic > Marine > Unclassified | place: USA...
GTCGTCGATTTGGTTGTTGTCGTCATCGTTATCATTGTTGTTGTGGTTTGTTGTTAGAACTTCTACTCTGCCGACGATGTCAGTCTTTTCTGTCGCCATCCTATATCGTATCATATCAATATCAAATCATACATTGCAATACACTACCCGTTTGCCTATCTTCTTTATACATGTTCTGTCTCTCATCTCCACACTCTCGGCTAAAGAGAGGCAGTAGATGAGAGTGTTTCGCGGTATAAATTTTGTGAAAATCACGCCACGACGAACTGCCTTTTCATAGAACCTCCAATAATAAACAACAGCAACATGGTACGATCTCTTTTTTCTATTGATAGCTGCCGCAATATCGATAGGATTCGCTACAACTGAGGAGAATGCAGTTGAGTCTACAAAAAATCACCCAAAGAAAGATGAGCATGAAAAAGCAGTCGACGATATCAATATCGACGACAAGTCTTCTACCAAAGCTGAACCTAAAGCAGCCACGAAGGTAAACAATGTAGAATCAGAATCAGAATCAACAGTCGATGATACTGTATCAGCAACAAAGTCGCCATGGACCAGGTTTGACATCCCCAGTTTTTTGATGAAAACAAGAAACTTTTACAAAATTGATAAATCGAGTAGCGATGATGGCAAACGGTCAACAATAGCAAATGCACAAGTATGTTGTAAGTTTGGTACATCATCAATCCATGTTACATTATACGAGGAGAAGGAGAAGAAGAATCGTAGTAGTTTAATGATCAATTATCGAAGTGATGTCTTTGATGATAGTACCTCAACCTCGGGTGATTATTGGTATCTTACCATAGTCGATGGTGACGATACTACCAAAGTGGCAGTATCAGTGGGTAAACGACATAGTTACAAATTACAAATGATTATAGTAAATGGTGAGAAGGTATCATTATTAACCTTCCGTAGTGTGGTGGGTGATGGCGGAGGTATAAGTTCATCGACGAAAAGTTTATTAAGAGATGGATTAAAGGCGGCGAGTGATATGAACATCTTCTCAACATTTTCCGGAGATGGTAAGATGGGTGATATGTATGATGAGTTTGTGAATGATTTTACAGTGAGGATACTACTGTTGGTAGTATTGAAGGAGAAGGCGGATCGACTAGGAATACCACTACTGATAAGAAGGTAACGTCTGTGAAGAGAGTTTAGAATATGTCTATGAGCAAAGGTTCCTAACTATCTTACAGACATATGATATGTATACTTTTCATAAGGAATAGATAGATGTCAATTGTACACATGTTAGGTTATGTATCTAACTCTATCGTAACTATATCAATGTCCCCCTCGAGGTGGTTTCCATACAAATCCAATATCCTCAAGACTCCTAATCTGCTCAGGCGAAAGCTTACCCTTCTTGTATGCTTTGCGCTGAGTACTCACCCACTCCCCCAACTGTGGATTGGCTTTGCACCGGTGAGGAACTTTGCAATCTCCCTTCGCTTGCCTGTATTGTTTGAGCTCCTCAAGTCTTTTGTCCCAAACCACACTGCGTTCTTGCTTCTGTAATACCCATACAAATCCAATACCCTCAAGACTTCTAATCTGCTCAGCCGAGAGCTTATTCTTCCTGTATGCAGTGCGCTGATTCTTTACCCAAGTTGCCAATTGTGAATTGGCTTTGCACTTCCTCGGAACTCTGCAGTGTCTATTTTGCTCTTTGTATTCCACGAGCTGCTGAAATCTTTCATCCCAACTCATACGACACATCATTGGCTCATCTTCCACTTCCAACTTTTTAGCACTTTCCAATGTCTCCAATTTAGCAAAATAATTCTGAGCATGAGTTCGTACCTGTTCGTTTGTCCTCGTCCCAACTACAGCTGCGATCTTCTTCCACTTCCTGCCATGTTGCTCTAACCCTTGGAGGAATAACTTATGCTCAGCCTCACTCCATGTACCTGATATCTCTTTCGTACTACTTCTGTCACTTGTATTTGACTGACGGCTCAAGGCAGATTCTCCCGTTTTGACGAGAACTTTGTGAGCAGTAGGCATTGATTATTGAACGATATATTTCTGTGTAATTATAATTTCAATAGATATACTTTAATGCGGTATATTGTTTTGTTGTTTTATATTGCAGCAAAACTTTATAAATCGCTAGACTGGTGAGATGCACTCTATTTTGTCGTAGTAACTACAATGTGTCTACTAACCAATGGTATAACCGATAATTGATATATTTCGATAATAATCTGCTATTGCATGCGTGGTTTCATATATCATAACATTATGTCACTAAGGTATACGTGCTTGAGTTTATGTGTTTGTGTTTTCTGTTTTGTGTATTTTCTAGTCGCCCTACCACACCCGATACACGTAGCAACAATAACGGTTATTGAATGGTTAAATAGGCGCGTGCGGCGTGTATTACTAGGGTACATTTCACATTCGACGAGTAATGAGTAAGGTCGAGTTGAAACTTTCATAGATACAACAAGTTTCTATCTAGATAAGTTTCATTTCGAACAAAAGCGTGCACATAAAATCACAAAGTTTATGCACATAATATCTATGATTGGGTTAATTATTGTTTGGTGCAGCGAATAGTATCATTATTTGTTGAAATCAGCCGCAGGTGCTGCACAGTGTACTCAAAGCACAACACTTTATAAACTTTCTCCTTTTTTAGTTCTGAATAGGTGCACCGTCTCATCAAAAATCAATACAACACATAAGTACTGATCAGCCTCAATCCTTTATACTTTAGACTTTTATTAACGTGGATATAATATCTTGATATCAACAGAATTATCAATCATTGGTAATAGTTACCTATTATATACGGATAGAAAGTTGTATAGAAAGAAGTTATATATATCGAAAAATAAACCATGCATGACAAAACATCAATCTATCAAACATGTACTGCTTCCCAATCGACGATTGGTATTAGTGTATATTTAGTTAACAATATTGGTACTATATTGGTTGCTTTATTATTGTTTTCGGTAGTGGCGGTGATGGTTCGACTTGCCATTGTCAAACGTCAGAGAGTCAGAGACTTAAAATCGGCTAAAAAAGAGGCGGTGCTTTTCAACGGTGATACATTGTCGAGGATTGTTTCATTCCTACCTTCCATTGATTTACCAAGCTTGGCATTAACCTGTAAGAGATTTGGATTGCCTGAGGAGGGTGAATTATCTCTGCACGATGAGGCATTATTCAGACAGCCTCCACCAAAGGAAGATTGTCAGATTTGCGAGCTACGATTGCCTACACTTGTGTCAGGGCGTTTTTATATGACATGCTGTGGGAAGGATATGTGTGGTGGATGTTTCTATGCGTCTTTCCATGAAAACCAAGGAAATGAAGTTGACAATCCGTGGCCGAAGTGCCCATTTTGCAGAATACCAATGCCTACTACAGAAGAGGAGAACAATGAAAGATTGAAGAAACGAGTGGAGAATAATGATGCTGTGGCAATGAGCAATCTAGGATGTTACTATCGTGATGGACAGTATGGATTCCCACAAGATAATACAAAGGCATTAGAATTGTGGCAGCGGGCAGCAGAACTTGGTCACGTCGGTGCTTACTTCGGTATTGGTTGTGTATATTATGATGGTAGAGGTGTGGATGAGGATAAGAAGAAGGCGAAGAATTACTATGAGCTAGCAGCAATGAGGGGAGATTCAATAGCAAGGCACAATTTAGGCTTTATCGAATATCAACGTGGCAACACGAATAGGGCATTGAAACACTATCTGATTGCAGTTAAAGATGGGTATGATGACGGTTCATTGACAAATATCAAACGATTATACAAGTCCGGTCAAGCAACTAAAGATGAGTATACCAAATCATTACAATTATATCAAACATATCTAGACGAGATTAAGAGTGATCAGAGGGATCAAGCAGCTGCGGCTAATGATAAGCACCGTTACTATTAGTTGTTGAAAGAGAGAGAGTTAGAAGTAGTACGGAGTTGGAGAGTTGTACTTGAATGGGACGAGGAGGGTACTTGAACTTGAATGGACTTGAATGGGACGAGGGGGAACAAGATTCGAAGCGGCGCTTTATATATGTAGACATCAAACACACTTAAGAAATACATTGCACTATACCCACAAATTTCTTTAGTATATAGTGTATTAATAGACTGAGAGGTTATGACGGTATGTATGTATGTATGTTTGTATGTATGTGATCGGGTCTTCTACATTAAGGACCACTCAGTGGAAAGAAAAGGGATCGGAATTAAAATGTTGAGCGGTCTTCATCCTAATTGTATACTTTAAACCATCATGTACTTTATTATACTGTTTATTTATAAATTAAACCAATCTAAAGTTAAAGTTGGTTTAATTTATTATACAAATCTAATACACAACCCCTTGCAACATTCCCCATTCGTCCTTAAATGTGTCCTCTTCCCTTGTCCATCTTCCCGTACTTTTGTCCATGATACTGCCCCCTTATCCCAATCAAAACATGTGTCTTTACAATATCTCCAGCACCTCACCACGTGCCTCGGCCTCTTGTACACTTCTCCTAACAATTTCTTCTATTGAGATTGTTGGACCGATTACAATCTCCTCTTCATCATCATCGGAAGTATCCTCCTCCTTCTTTACTGGTTTGGCTGATAGTGATAGTTTGGCTGGTGTTACCACCGCTGCTGCTGCTGTAGAAGATGATACTGCCACTCCTGCTGATGCACTACTGCTGTTGACAGTAGCAGTAGTACGACGACTAGTGGAAGGAGGACTCATTGGTATTGTCGTCTGTACCTTCCTTCTCCCATTACTACCACTTTCTTGCTGTTGCTGTTGACCCAAATACGAATTAATAATCTGTAATATAGACTTTCCATACTGTTTAATTCGTTTACCCTTAATACCCCAACATGTACTTAATTCCACATTGTTAGTTGGTAACTTGGTTAGTAGTTCGGTTAATGATTTGTTGGAAAAGATTTTATATTCTTCACAGTTATTTTGTTGGGAAGCGTAACATGTACGTAGTTGACGTAAATCTTTTTCTAATTGTTTACGAACTTTAGGTTTTAGTTGTCTTGTTGTTGACGGTATTGGTGTTGATTGTTTAGCTGCTGACTTCTTCTTTGCGTTAGATGTTGATGTATTGCAATCGGTATCCTTCTTTGCCTTCTTCTTGGGAGGTTGTTTACCACTATTTGGTGCCGTATGTAACTTACGCTTCGTCTCCTCGGTAACACAATTATCATGATAATAGTGTAATCTATAGACTTGTATACCCTGTGGTGTTTCAATCTTGCCTTGTATTCCAATTCGCATACTTCCTTTTGATATTTTTTGTTGACAGTGTTGACATGCTGCTCGACTATTGGGTGAGGATTCGATAATGTCTTTCTTACGACGACCTTTAGCTGGTGCTACGGGAGGTGATGATGTCTTCCACTTATTCATACTTTACTGTATTGACTTCTATTCTTTGTGTTGTGCAAGCGATATCGATGATGTAGAGTACTCTTCTTTTCTTCTTTATGAGAGAAGAGGAGTTGCAATGGGGAATTGATATCTTTATTCTTGCTTCTTTTTTTCAATCCTGCCGACCCATAAAACACTACAAAAGCACCTCTCCTCCTCTTATTCTCTGCTATAAACATTGCTCTTACTGCTATTCTATCCTCCTGCCTGGCATAGCCTGGCATCGTTCTTACATCTCTGTTCTACCGGGGCATTCAGGAAAGATACCGAATCTTTTTGAAAAGATTTCGAGTTCTGTCATTTATTTCTACGCAGCCTCCCATTGCAATTAGCATACATATATCATGATGTATCAATATCTTCTTCTACTTATAGCTATTGCTGTTCCGGTGGTGACTTCATTCGTGACGACAACGCCGACAGTAAGCTGTGTTAGAGCGACAAAGGTATGATTTCTTTTTGTGCATATATGATATGCACAGATGCTTATTGTTCTTCTCTAGTGTTCTGCTTTATACTTTATTGCAACAATGATTACATGATATTTGTATTTTGTTTAGTTGGTATATTGTATTGCAATACATATATGTTGTTTTCTCAAGAGTATATTTCCCGGTGTTTAGTTGTGGCGTATCGTATGTATGTTGTGGTATGATATCTTTTTCGTGCATATGATATGCACGGATGATGTTATAGTTCTGTCGCCTGTTCGTGCATAAGATATGTTCTAACTTATATTCTTACATCTATATTGCTCATCTATCTACCAATCAATATAGCAATCTACACTTCTCTTCCGTCAAGTATCAACAACAAAAACAACGACAACAACAACAACACTACAATTAAAACGTCTCGGATACAACCATCTCTCCACAAAAGAATTTCAACTAGAAGAATTAGAAGACAGAGAAGAATGCGAAACTATATTATGGTTAAATAATGATGGATCAGTAACATTAGGTACTACCAATGGACCACAATATTCAAATTATAAAGGTAGTTGGGATGTACATGGAGAGTTTGGTAAAGAATTTAGTGTAGAAAGTGGTAGTGTTGATAGTAATGAGTATCCTTTTCGAATGAAGTTGGTTCGAAGTTATGATTCTAGTACTATGGATGGTGTGACATATGATATCGTTAGAGAGTTTTGGGGTAGTATTGAAATGATTGGTGGTAGTGTGAGTGTATCGGGTAAGATACATGATAGTACTAGTAATGAGTTAGATATAGAAGTTGGATATTTTACATTGATTGATAGTGCTGCTAGTGAAGAAAAGATTGATGGGGTGAGTAGTATAGTTTGTGGGGGTATTGAATGTATCATATATCGTCTAAATCCTTACCCCGTATCTTTGGCACCATATTAAGGCTGCATCTGCACATCCGTCTGGCGCTGGTATTGCCTCATACTTGTCTGATTTGGGAAGTAGTAGTTCATTATCTGGATCCGATATGCCCTCGAGCTATCTTGATACGATCGGGAACACGGCAATGTCAGGAGCCACTAGTAATGATACACCGCCTTCTCCTTCTCCTTCTTCCACTGCCACACCTTCTACTTCTAGTACAGTTGATGTTGATACACAAGTAACAAGAGATGGTGATAAAACAATCATAACTATCAAATCAGTTAGTACAGTTCAGATTAAGAAAGAGTAGAGATAAGTATATGTATCATGTCTTTAGGGTTGTATAGATGAAGAGTAGATGGTATTGGTATCCGGTATAATAGGATAGGAAAAGTAAGCTGTATGGTTAACACATAATAAAGGCTTACATTTATTGTACAACTACATATCTGTATGTCGGTTCTATGTAGTTCCGGCATTAAGCATGAATTACTTCCTTCTTCTTAGCTTCTTTCTCTTTTCGTGCCTCGTGCCTCATTATTCTGTTCATTGGATTGTAATAGTACGTCCAACTCTTGTTTCATCCTCAAGTTCTTTGCAGTAAGTACGGCTAATTTAGATTCATGTTTAGCCTTTAGAGCAGCCGCCTCACGTTCATATTCAGCTGTTAATGCAGCCGCCTTACGTTCATTCTTCTCTATCCTCTCCTTAAACACAGCTGGCTTATTAACAAGGGATGTCAAATCTGATGCCGTTGCATTTAGTGCCAAATACATATCACTATGGGTGCAGTTTTCACCAATCATGGCCAAAACGTCCGGCAAAACGACCGGGTCAATCTGTACATATACACTGTTGTGGTTAGGAGGGGTGATACCCTGTAATGTGGCAAGCTCCGTTCTGTTCAGATGATTAAACTGGTAATGGATAATCTTTTGCTTTCCGGCATGATGGTAATGCCTGTTCTTGGAAAGTGCAAAGTTAATGTGTCTTGATGATAAATGATCAGGCAAGAAAAGCTCTTCCAAAGTATGGTTACTTGTATACGTATTCTCGATCGATGATACATCAATTAACATCTTCAAGATTGCTTGGTATCCTCTCCTATTAATGACATTCTGTCTCAAATAGAGGGTTCGTAATGTGGTATTGTTCTTGAGTGAGTTGACAAGTATCTCTATACCCTCATCGCTAATATTATTAATACCCGTGTTGTCAAGATTTAAAGTTTCCAACCTTGACTCTTCATTCTGTAATAGATTAGCGATTATTCTGCATCCATCTATACCGATATTGTTTCGTCTCATCGATGTATTATTACTTCCCAAATCAATCTTCTTTAAACAGGGAAGTGTAACATTACCCAAGACAGAGATATCTGAAATACTACACAGACGAAGATGAAGCTCTTCGATTGGTCCTCCGTCCAACGCAATTATCAGCGCATCAAATGGTTGACCACCAATATTATTATTGTTCAAATTGATCTCTGATAGTTTCGGAGAGTTCCGCAAGAATGATCTCATGCTTTGTATGCCGATTATACCAACCTCCATATTACTCAAATTTAACTCCTTGATTGAATCACTCCGTATCAACCCTTGAAACAAAATTCTCATGTGATTATCGTTGATATTACGCTTAGTTAATTTGATTTCCTGTAAATGTGTATTATTTGCAATGTACTGACCGAGTAACCGCCATGCCAACTCACTTAAGGAAGTAACATCATCAGCTGTCATTTGAAAAAACTTAAAATTTTGGTTGTTGTTCCTGATATGATTAATCTTTGCTCTAAGATCGTCAGGCATGTATAAGAATTCACCAAATGCTTGCTCGTGCTGTGCCTCGGCTTCGGCATCATTATTGTTTTGATTACTCATGGTTTGGGCTGATCAATTGCAATTAACAAATTATGTGCATGATGTGTTCGTTATCTCTATCTCATACCCACGAGCTAAATCCCACTACCAAATGTTATTACCGCCAACTGATGTAAAACTTATTAATCTACTTATAGTATGCTATAAACAATGGCAATGTGTAGGAGGGCCGATACGCGATATATGCAGTATATTGTGAGATATGTGTTTGACAGTTGCAAAAAATATATGTGCATATGATGTGAACAAACTTACTACTCCGCTGCTCTCTGCCCTATACCGACGAATTAACAACAATATTAGACACTCCTAGATCCTTTGTGTGAAGTCTCGGCGTGTATATTAAAGGAACATATGAGAGAAGACAAGAGATTATAACAATAGTGCAGAAACAATATTTCAGTTTTCATGAAATAGAAAGCTCCCGCCGTGGTATGAGGAGGAGAAATATTAATCTTCCCAGCCAGCCGACCGACAGTGAGTACTTATGTGTGATTGAGAGTGTATCACAATCTTCTCGGTATAAAAGAATGATATGATGAATAGTCTGTCTATATAACGGAAGATCATTATAATTACTTGATACTACCCAAACCCAAACCTAAGCCCCGTTGTGAAAAAAGTGCACATCATATGCACAAAATTTCGTATCTTACCTCCTCTGTCGCTTCTTGCTACTACCTATCTCCTTACACTCTCCTTCTCCATTTGACGACTGCTTCTTATCCTCCGAATCAATCCGTGCTAAGCGGCTACTTAGGTCTGCCTTCTGAGCAGTAAGACGAGACGCTTCAGTTATCATCTCAGTCTTCAGAGCAGCTATTTTCCTTTCGTACTCGGCCACCTTTTGTGCACACTCATCTTTGAGAGTAATACCTCTGGCCTCAACCTTTGTAAGTGTGTCCTTAATCAGAGCCTTTCTATCAATATAAGACAAAAGGTCAGGTGCCGTGGGGATAAGTGCAGTATATAACTCACTTTGGCCGTATCTATTCCCAATCAAAGAAAGGACCTTTGGCAGAAGAGTGGGTTCAATGTTTGCAAAGATACTACCAGCTGTGTATTCTATACCCTGTAAATCACAAAACTCCTTCCTAGCTTGGCTGTTTAATTGATACTTGATCACTTTTGTATACCCTGGATTGCTCATTTTATTATCAGCTAAGGCAATATTTAACTTTTGTCGTAGATAAGGGACCGGTCCATATGTATTCAACTTGCATTCTGTCAGTGTATGGTTGGATGTGTACGTACTGTCAATTGATGATATGTCAATCAATAGTTTCAAGAATGCCTTATATCCTTTGTATGTGATCTTTCGGCCGAAGTATAGTACTTTCAATGTGTCATTTCGTTTCAATGAAGTTGCAATAATCTCTGCTTCCTCATTTCCCATATCCGTATCAAATAGGAAAAGTTTTTTCAAGCCCGAGTCTTCTTTTTGTAGTAGATTTGATATTGTTATACATCCATCTCTACCAATATCGTTCCCACTCAGACTGAGGTATTGAAGATTTGGTAAGTTGTTTCTGTCTAATGCCGAGATGTCTTCAATATTGCAGTCGTAGCAGCATAATTTCTCCATAGACGTTCCATTTAATGCACTGATCAATACCTCAAAGCATTCTGAGTTTAAATTTTCATTTCTAGCGATACTGATCTCATCGAGTTCGGGTGAATTATGAAGGAATGGCACCATACTCCGCACTCCATCTATACCAAAGCTATTATGATCCATATCCAACCTTTCCAGTGATACGCTACGAACTAGTTCTCTAAAAAGTAATACCGTCTTTTCATCAGTTAGATTGCAGTTGTCAAAACCAATGTCTTTCAAATGAGTATTGTTTTTAATGTATCGACCAAGCAATTTCCATGCAAGGTTTCCAAACCTTTGCATAATCATAACAATATCATCGGTGTCAAAACTAGTTACCCTAAAACTAGTAACATCTTCACGATTTTCCCTGATACCATCTATTGTTAGTCTGCAGTCGCAGGATATGCCAGTATAACCAAAAGCTTGACCGTGTTGTTCATCTTCTTCAACTTGTCGTTGTTCCTCAGCTATGGCAATGTTCATGTCATGATCGTCTTGGTTACTCATGTTTGTTGTATTATTTATAAGTACCTAATATTGTAATTGTTATTTCGTGTCCGTGTGTTGTGTGTATTAGTTAGTAGTCTTTATCTAATAGTAGTAACAGCGAGTAGTAACATGGTAGTTGCAATAGAAGAGAAATGTTACGATGTGTGTTCGGTCGTGTATGTGCAGATTTAGTCTAGTCTATACGCCCCACTACCCTAAATGATATATTAGAATGTAAGTAGCAATCCACTATGTATATGCTATTACAATGAATGTGTGTAGGAGGGCCAATATGATATGAATGGAGAAGGTCGATGCTATTTGCAAATTATTTTGTGCATATGATGTGATCAACAACTCTTACTCACGCCGCTCTACCTATATCGACGGATTAAAAACAGTATTAGACACTCCTAAATATCCTTTGTGTGATGTCGGCGTGTGTATTAAATTGAATATATGAGAGACAGAAGAAAAGAGATAACAGTGATAAAGCATGCTGCAGCAAGTTATTCCACATGTAAGCATTTGCAAGTGTTTATTCTGGAGCAACGGGTAAGTGGAGTAGATATTTGAAAGTTAGTAGTTTAAACAGTACATATAATAATAGTGTAGCTTATTAAAGTAGTAAAACCAATCAATACAGTTAGGTTAGCTGATCTATCTCCTCCCTTTCCCTTTCCACAGTAATACCGTCACCGTACTGCAAACTGAAACTAAACCAGAAAGTAGATATAACCAAGGTATTGACTTATCTGATTCATCGAGGATAACCTGTTCTTCCATTTCCATCTCCATCAATTCTTTCATTGCAACTGGCTTATTGACAAGAGATGATAGATCGGGTACGACTGCAACTAACATATGAAACAGTTCACTGTGAGTGCAATTTCTCTCAACTAAGGAAAGTAGCTCCGGTAAAACAAGAGTCTGACAAGAGCATCAACCCCAGAGAACATGCTGTCATACGAGTACTCAATGCCTTGAACTGCAGCAAGTTCCATTTTATTGGCACTGTTCAACTGAGTATGAATAACCTTAACTCTTCCAGTGTGGGCATTATCGCCATCGCTATATTGTCTATTCATCGTTATTGCAGAATCAATATGCCTCTTAATCTTTTTCATTATAGGAGTTTCATTGTTAATAATGTAAGCCCTGTAGTTTAAGAAAAGATCTGTTAAAGTATGGTTACTTTTGTATGTATTCTCGATAGATGATATGTCATTCAGGAGATTCAATATTGTACGATATCCAATTTCTGTGATTTCGTTTCCGGTCAAATCAAGAAAACTCAATTTGGTGTTGTATTTGAGTGAATCGGCAAGGATCTTTATGTCCTCATCGCCAATCCCTACATTACCTAAATGAAGTCTTGTTAGCGTAGACGTTTCCTTTTGTAGTATATTGGATAACATTATAATCCCCTCTCCCCCAATTTTGTTATCATTTAATGTAACCATTCTTAAACGAGGCAGTGAAACACTCCCTAAAGCAGAAATATCTGTAATACTACATAAACCAAGATTGAACTCTTCGATTGGTCCACCGTCCAATGTGTTTATCAATAATTGAAATCCCTCATTGTTTAAGCATCTATTACCATATAAGTTTAGATTGATAAGTTGTGGAGAGGTCTTTAAGAATGGTATCATGCACTGTATACCAACCAAACCCACTTGATTGAAATGGGCGTCATGAATGGTTGGGTTAAAATTACTCATATCTATTTCCACAATAGAATCACTTCGTATCAACCCTTGAAATAACAATCTCATGTGATTATTGTTGATACCACATGTTCCTAACTTTATAGCATTCAAGTGAGTATTATTTGCAATGTATTGACCAAGTAGCTCCCATGCCAACTCGCCCAAACTAGCAACATCAGCACATGTCATTTGAAATAACTTAACATTTGGATTGTTGTTTCTGATTTCATTTATGCGATTCATAAAGGATGAAGAGATGCCGGTATGCCCCCCAAATGCTAGCTCATGCTGTTCCTCGGCATCAGCGTTGTCACTATTGTTTTGGCTACTCATTGTGGTGTTTGTATTGGCATGTATGTATTGCAAATAGAAAATTTGTGCATATGATGTGTGCAATGTATCCTGCTATAATCTCTACTACCTCTATATCCACGAGCTAAAACTCATTACCAAAATGAATGATACTACTATATAGTTGCCAATACACTTCAATATACCACAAGCGTAGGTACCAAATGTTTTCTTGTGTGTATGTTATGTACTGTGTGTAAGGTTGTATGAGTGTTGTAAAATTATGTGCAATGATACGAGCCCTTTTTTATATTTCAATATTCTATAGTATAATTATATGCCACTACTATTCTACGACTCTTTATATAATACTTTATTATTATTAGACACAACACTCTCTATGCCGTCGAGTAGTAGATTGCAAGTAGACTGCCATCTGATGATATGTGTGAGTGGAGATTTTATTCTAGCGATCAAACGGTATCTTGGGTATGGCATCGTGAATATTAAATGGAAGACATCTGATCATATAGATATCCTATTACTCTTAGTCTTCATTCTCAACCAACATTTCATACAACTACCCTCGACATAAAACCTTTTACCGAAATAGCTAAAAAGTATCTATTGCAAAAAAAGTATCACATCTTAATGTGCAAAGATTGTTGTCGTGGTGCCCTAACAAAATGGCAAACTATACTGATTCGGAAGCAGATGATGAACTGTATCGTCAAGCTTTTGGAGATTACAGTGGTATATCTATTCATTGTTTAAGAAGTATTCGTCGAATCAAAAACAATCTAAGTAATTATAATTATGATGACACTAAATTGCTATTGGATGGCTTTGATGCGGAGCGATTTACAAATCAGGCATGGAGGCTGCTCGGACGATATATTGCAAATAATAATCATTTATATGAGTTAGATTTAGATGGTTGCAATCTCACTGATGAAAAGATGGCATTGTTATTTACTGAATTAGTAAAGAGTAGTTCATTGAAAACATTCCATATTAATGATAACAGTTTTGGAATAAATGGAGTGTGGAGCATGATTCCCTTCCTTCAGAACTCCAATTTATCAACACTTTTGAGCAGCAATAATAACTTCAATTCAGAGTGCTTTGAGGTACTGGTTAGTGCATTAAATGGAACATTTATGAGGAAACTATACTTCTACAATTGCAATATTACAAATATTTCGGCACTAGATAGATACAATTTACCAAATCTTGAATCCCTCAATCTGAATGAAAACCATATTGGCAGAGAGGGAATTATAACAATATCAAATCTACTGCAACAAGAAGGGTCAAATTTGAAAACTCTTTACCTAAGAGACACGGGTTTGGGGGATCAAGAGGCAAAGATTATTGCAAACTCACTCAAGCACAATACCAAGTTGGAAACACTTTATTTGAGCGACAATAAGAAAATTACCGAGGAAGGTTATAAAACATTCTTGAAACTATTAGTCGATATATCATCCATTGATAATACGTATGACTCCAACCATACTTTGACAGAATGTAAATTGATTGATAATTACGATGAGAATGAAGATGAGCATAAAATACATGCCAAGATAGCTAAAGCATGTTCAGTGAATATAACTCGTACCAATCCTGGGAGGTCGAAAGTTATCACGTATCAATTAAAACGTCAAAACAGGAAGAAATTATGCGGTTTGCAAGGTATTGAGTATTCTCCTGATAACATCTTTGCAGACATTGAGCCCGCTCTTCTGCCTAAGATTCTAGCCTTGATTGGGGAGAGGCATGGCCAAAGTGAGCTATACACTGCTCTTATCCCTGCGGCACCAGATTTACTATCTTACATCGATCGTAAAGCTCTCATCAATAAGGAAATGGAAAGTGTTGAGGCTAGGGGTGTTGCTCTTAAAGATGAGTATGCAGCATTCATTGCTAATCATAAACGTAAAATGGCAAATCTTAATGATAAGAAGGCTGACCTAAGCAGTCGGCTAGCATTGATTGATTCAGGAGGGATGAAACGGTCGGCAGTTGGAGAAGGCAAGGGCAACGGAGTCGTGGACAATGGTAAGAAGAAGCGGCAAAGGAGCTAAGATATAAATTTTGTGCATATGATGTGCACTTTTTCTTCTACTCGTAGTAAGAAGAGACAAAGACATAGATTAACCGAGAGAGTATCGGTATAAATATAAAGACTCGGTAGATAAAACTATAACTCATCATTCTTTATTCGTTATTACAATTCTAAACACTTAACTTCTTAGCGGAGTATATTAAGCACTCCCTCTCTTAACAAAGTACACAAATAGATACTCTTCTCTATACATAGCTAATATCATAACCTTTTCTTCTTTAGCGGTCATATCTCCTTGAATAAGCCTTGCTTTGTGACTTTGACTTCTTCCCGCTAGAGCTACCTTTCTGTCGGCTCAGTTGGGCTTCTGACTCTCTGAATGCCGCCTCTAATGACCCGTCTTCCTCAAACTCTCTCTGACTCTTCATCTTACGACCACCAGAGCGGCCAAAGTCAAGATCTGTCAGGCCCGAGACCTCACTCTGCTGATCTTCATCAACAGTTTGAATTACTCCTCTACTGCTATAACGATCTTGCTTATTATTGTATGCCTTCATCTGACTAGGCATTGCTTGTTGTTGTTGTTGTTGTTGAGGAACGGCAGGCATCATGGGAGCTGCAGCGGTATCCTCTGCCGCAACGCCTAACCAAGCACGCTCTAAGATGTAGTCATCCGACTGTTTCATCTTACGCTGGCGGCGCTTCGCCTTCTTCTTCTTTTTCAATGCCTTAATTTCCTTCTCTACCTCCTTCTTAACATAGATGAAGAATCGTTCGATGACCAAGGCAGCACGTTTCTCCCTCCTCTGCCACATCTCGGCCATCCACCAGTGTTGTATCTTACCTGCGGCATTCCTCACTCGAAGAGAGTTGGCTGCGGCGGCAATCAAGATAGATACCATACACTCATTATGAATCTCCTTCCTAGCCAAGAAACGTCTACCTGCAGCTTGAATGATTGTAGCACATTCCTTTTGGAAGTCCTGCCATGACCTTTCCTGATGACCACGAACGAGTGCTTGAATCTTGACTATCTCACAGTAGACTAGTGAGTAGCTTGTCAATTGCCAATACCCACGCCAATGTGCTTGGATGGTCACGGCAGCCTTGTTTTCATAACGTTTGATGAGGTACTCGGAGTACACTACGAATCCACGCCAGGCACTTTGGATGGTGGTAGCAGCATTTGTCTTCTTTCGGTCCTTGGCAAGCTTGATTCTCTTCAAGAGAGGCTTGTACAGCTTCATGGCCGCTCGACGACGCCAGAGACTCTGTTTGGTTGTGGTACGAAAAGAGAGAGGGAGGATAAGATATAGAGTTAGTAAACACAAGATTCGAGTAGCACATGCAATCTCCAATCAATATCTGACTCACCTGAATAAGAATAACATTAACAATAGAAATCAACAATTGTACTTGGGCAATGTACGATCTCCAGCATGACTGGATCTTCATCGCAGACAATTCATGCAGCAACTGCATCTGTGCGGCATGTGCTCTCCATCTTGCGGCTATCTTCGTTGCTGAGGTGTGCCTTGTGACCAAACTTTGCATTCCCTTCTTCTGTTGGAACCGTTTCTTGGCAATAACAACTCGTGCAAGACATTGGATACGCTTGGCAGCTAGATCACGACGTGTCTTCCATCGACGTGCCACACTCTGAACGATGATGATATCAATGATATCGAACTGATATGACATTTGACCAAGGTAACGTCTCCAATTGGCTTGAATGGCAACGGCACTATAATCCATCTCTTCAATATCATCTCTTGTTTTGATACCACGCCACCATGCTTGAATGGCAATGATACTTGACAAACGATCAACGGCATCGTTGATTGATAGATGCATTCGTGCCACAGACTGTACAATGGTGATACTGTAGAGATCCTCAAACACGTGCATCGTGGCAAGATATCCTCGTACCACTCTCTGAATCTGGGTAGCACAGTAGTGATTATCTTCAAGAGAGTCACGAGCGAACCATCCACGGAAGGTAGATTGGATTTGAATGGCTGACCAGATTGCAATCTCAAGATCACGTTCGGCTAGCCATCGTCGTACAAACTGTGAAATAGTGGAAGAAGAAAGAGAAGAGATGTCATTTAGTAGGTTCGTCATAGGATAGAAACAATACAACATCAAGTCATTCATACACTTACCGCTTGAATTGTCAAAACGGCACACATTCTCCTAATAGCAGCTTGTCTTGCAAGGAACCTCCTTGCTTGTGTCTGGATAGGAATAGCCGCTGCCCATAATAGCCGTACACCAGCACGTTGAATTGGATCCTTGATTTGATCTAGCCGGCTTTCCATCTAAAAGAGTTATAAGAGAGATCATGTATGTGAGTAATCTGATAATAAGATATACAAGAAATGTATGTAATAGGTACAACGACGAATGAATTCTACTTACCGAATAGTATGATGGATTATCAACCACTGATGGACTTGCTCTATTCTTCCTCGTTGGACTAAGATACTTGTTGGTTGGTGAACCACGTAATGGTGATGATGCCTTATTAAGAGTGGCATTATCAGTTCGAATAGGAGACATACGTCCACCTCTACGACGATTGGCCAAGGCTGAGGTTGTTGCAGGATTGATAACTTGCTGTTGCTTGACTGGCGATGCACTATTTGTTCTTACGGGCGTCGAATCTGCTGCGGCCTGCATAGCCCTCTTCTTCTTGAGAGAGTTACTAGTACTAGTACTGCCAATGGATCGAGCGGATGACATTGATGTATTCTTGTCAGTAGTCTCATCATCATCCATTGAATGTATCGTCCCAAGGCTTGTATTGGCCGCATTGGCTTGCTGTCTACGAGTCTTCCCCTTGGAGTACTTTGATAGGATTCGACTCTTAGCCATAGCTGGTGTGGTCGTTGGGGTACCTCGGCCTTGATTATCATCGTCACGTACATCCGCTTGACTAGATGGAGAAGGTAATCTCACACCGCCACGACTTTTCTTGGCATACTTGAGACTATCCTTACCCCCATCGACAGGTGTTGATGCTGATGAATCGTCCTCGGGAGCATCGACTGGCTTTGTCTTAGTATTAGCAGTTGCTTGACTCTTCACTGCAGCACTTGCATAGGTTGGGTTTGTAATCTCACTCGTTTCGGTAGCTTCGTCGTAATCAAAAGACTGTTGATCTGAATTCTTGGGCGTATAGTCGACGGCACTTGGCTCACCCCACGAACCAGCTGGGAAGAACGCATCATCATTAGCATTATTAGTAGTAGGAAAACCAAAGGCATCTTCTCCTGTCGAGGTGCCAAATAGTGACGAAGCTCCAAATGGATCATCCTTAAAGAAGTCAGAGTCTGCCCAACCACTATCATCTCCACCACCGACGGGTGATTTGGGGGTGGCAAATGGATCAGCAGATCCAGCTTGTGAAGCAGCTTTCCCTGGCGATGCATCCATGAGAGGAGGTGGCATTGACATGGCTTCTTGCTCACCCTTCTGAACTTCTTCTACTGGTGATGATACCACGCCAGGACTCTTGGCACTCATTTGACTTCCACTCATTACACTTGGACTTTCTTCCTCGGCAGCCTCGTCAAACATGTCATCGTCGAGAGAAATACCCCTCGACTTGGACTTCTTCGAACTTGCCTTACGAATCATCTTGGCAACACCAAAGATACCCTTCTTCTTCTTGGAAGATGAGGAGGTTGTATCCACACTTGCCACACTCTGTCCGCTACTGGCTGCCTTCTTTCTACCAAATCGTAATGCACTTCGTGTACTACGATTACCAAAGCTCACGTCACTCCTTCCAGCGGCAGAAGATGCGGCAACACTTGATGCTGTAGTGACATGACTCACGGCTACACTGTCTTCGTTACTTTGAACTGACGACATACCTGGTGATAATTGAGTCGATGCAGGTGGGGGCTTTGCGGGTGTAGACGCCGCCATCGATTTGGGAGCCACGACAGGACTGCCAACACCCGATGATGGAGATAGTGGTAGCTTAATCCTTGATGGGGTATCACGATCACTACTTGCAATTCCAGCCTGACGCTGAGCTGCACGTTGCATACGACGTTTAGCCGGACTTGAGGAACCTCCACTGTCCGTACTACTAGTGGGCGATAATGATGTATTTGCTACCAATCTTGAGGCAGCTGCCACCTCGGCACCACCACTATCAAATGTAAATTCCTCTCTACCAGATGATGGAGGGCTACGGCCACTACTAAACTTTGAACTTCGTTTGGCTGGACTACTCCCTCCCATACGTTCAGTAACAGCACTAGATGTGGTAATATCAGTACGTGTCGTCGAGCCAGCTTCTGATGGTGGTTTATTCATCCGTGATAATGAGCCTCCTGGCATTAATCCAATTGTATCTCTACCCTCTGATGCGGCGGCATCAATCGTTGCCAAGTTGGCTGCATTGATAGTTGGACTACTACTCTGCTGCTTAGAGGATGGACTAACCACCTCAATAGTACCCAATTGTTCATCATCAACATTATCAGCCACCATAATGTCTGAATGGTACATTTCAAGAGCAGCCTGACGACGTTTATCAGCGGCAGATGCACCACCACTAACACCCGATGGCGCAGCCGATGACGAGGCGGCAGTTACCACCGACTTATCAGGATAACCCTCACTAAATGTCTGTTCAATACCCATTTCTAATGATGCCGAATCACTTGATCGATTTAGTTGCATTACTGGCATAGACATATCATTCTCCTCCTTAATGGGATCCTCGACTAATTCTTCACTTAGTAACATGGCCTGTGCAACCTTACGTCGTCGTTCGGCAATTTCGGCAGACTTGGGTGTCATGGCAGTTGTTGATGTCATGTTACTACGTGATGTTGATGTAGCCGCTGCCGTAGAAATAGCACCACTATATCCTCCTTGAGCTGCTTGTGGTGCTGCTCGGGCGTCACTAGCCATATCGTCACCTTCTTCCGTACGGATAGACATTTCACTTTCATCACCTCGTGATCTTGTCCGTGGCACACCATAGTTATCAAGTTCAATACCCTCTTGTGACTTGGTAGACGCATTAATCGACCGTTGCAACTTGTGTGGACTTGATAATGCAGCTTCTGTACTTGCCCGTTTACCACCGCCATAATCTCCACTTGTTGGAGAACTTCCCTGTCCTTGATCCCATACACTTGATAATGGACGTTTCTTAACAGTCAAACGTACCTCCTCAGTAGCACGTGCTACCAATTCAGCAGCATGTCTTGGATCATTCACTTCAATACCATTCACTGCTATTATTTGTGCACCCTCCAACTTTCCATCTTTACTTCCTGATAGTGAATGACGACTAAAGATACTTTCGGGTAATATTTTCGATATAACTGCCACTTCGGGATGATTACTTGATAATCGTGTAAAGACTATACCAACTTTTGTTCCGGGACGTTTAAATGCTGTTAATGTTGATATATCATTTCCACCTTGGACGTTACTAATCTTGGCAGTATCACTACGTTGATATCCTCTACCATGACGTACATCTTGTGATTCATAAGGAGGTGAGCGTAAGTTATTATTACTCTCTGTTGGACTACCATGATAGGAACTACCACGATCGAATGAACCACTCATACTTGCACCATAACTATATGCCTGTCTTGTATCTGTTAAATGTCTTGGTGATAACAAGTTACCACTGGCATTTAATCCAATTGAACCCTCGATTGTACTATTGGTTGGTTTTACAACTTCTCTACTGTCGATACTGTTTTGATTGTCAATAGAATGACTAGCACCAACAACATAGGGTTGTTGTGACGACTTCTTTTGTCCACCGAATGATGTATCCACTGGTGTTAAATTCAAATTATTTGCCATTCGTCGTCGTTCTAATAATGATGGACTTGGCGTACCCTGATGAGTACCTCGAGGACCGCCTACACGATTGGGTGATATGATACGCTGATTATGTGAAGATGTTGGTTCATTACCGGTTGACAAGGTGGGTGGAGCGTTGCGTTTATACTTTGGTGATTCAGTACCAAAGTTGTTCGTAGCCTGACCTGTATGTCGAGGTGGAGTGGCAGGCGGACGTAAGTAGTTACTAGGTGATGCTGCCATTTGAGTTTGAGATCGGGGTGGTGATAATGCCCTATTACTACTATCAACATGACCAGATTCTGTACGTCCACCCAAGCTACCTGGTCCTACTCTTCCTGAACCCTGCCTTGAGTTATCAGGATGGATTTGTGCAGCATGACGACTGTCCAATCCCAATCCCAATCCTGAATTTTGCATAGATTGTTGTGCGGCGGCAATCTTGGATCCAACCTTTGGTCCGGTGCTCTTCTGTTGTGTGTTTTTTTGGGGAGAGAGGGAAGAAGGGAGAAAAAGGAGGTGGTGAGATTTTGATATATGAAGAAGAGTGCACATGATATGCACAAAATTAAAGACAAAAGGCAGGGGCATATAATACACCCGTAAAAAACAAACACCATTGTCAAACTCCGATGCCATATAGCGCTGCTAGAGTACCGCATATTCTACAACTTTCTAGTAGAGAGTTGCTACACACAATGTCAAATAATACAATCCCCAACATCTCTCTACCCGACTCTCTTTAACAGAGAGTTTGTCCCAAAACTAAGCCGCCGAAACATTACCCCCCTGAACTCCACACATCCAACATCTATATTAAACCCCTCAAACTCTACAGAAAACTCCTAGCCTTCCTGTCTAATAGCTAACAAGTCTCGCATTCTACTCTCTATAGAGGTGCCATTTGCCATTGACGTTTAAACCTATAAAACTAAAGCTACACCCTAGACAACTCCATCTAAATAAACCAACAATCCACTACACAATAATAGACAACGTACCTTTGGACTATTATTAACCTTACTACTACCCCATAATTTCATAGTCATACTCTTCACACTACCAGATTGTACTTCATTCTTAGGTGACCATATACTACCCCCCTTCTTAGCTGGTGAAGATTCTTCAATAGGCTGTTGTGCTGCAGAGGGAGGGGAATTGTTTTGAGGAATATTAGACGATTCATTATTAGCAACAGCTACTTGATCATTATTAATGGATGTATCTTCACCTGTATATTTAATTACTGGCCTATTATTATTGTTGTTATTGTTGTTGCTAACATTATTACTTGTAGTAATGTTAAAGGTGCGTTGAGATCTAGAATTTGAACTAACACGCTTCGGTGGAGGGCCCGGCGGTGGTGGTGGAGGAGGCGCTGTTGCTAGTAGCTTGTTGCGTGTTGATATATTATTTGTAGTATTATTAGAGTTGTTGTTAGTACTAGAGTTGTTGGAATTGTTATTATTGTTAGTGTTGTTTGCGTAGTTGTTGTTAGTGTTGTTTGAACTGTTGAAGGAATTGTTAGTACGATTATTTATAGATCGATTTTGTAAATTACTTGGACTTATTATTTGTTGCTGCTGTCCTCTATTATTATTTATACCAGCACTGCTATCAGTAGATGGTTTAATT
>Ga0214477_100676_pt1 | contig 22279 bp, 17 predicted proteins | sample M1_20Mar14CPVII9_FD_165058 | JGI IMG/M metagenome (GOLD analysis project Ga0214477, IMG submission 165058) | Marine eukaryotic communities from Monterey Bay, California, United States - M1_20Mar14CPVII9sort6BwellC16 | ecosystem: Environmental > Aquatic > Marine > Unclassified | place: USA...
GACAAGTTTGATAGAGCCCTAAAACACTATATGATTTCAGTAAGGGGTGGAGAAAGTAAATCATTGGACTATATCAAAGACATGTACACCAATGGAGATGCAACAAAAGAAGATTACACAAAAGCATTACAAGCTTATCAAGAATACTTGGGCGAAATCAGGAGTGACCAGAGGGATAAAGCAGCTGCATTCAGTGATGTATATCCTGTTGCGACTCACGAGAGTAATCGTTACTACTGACTGTTACGTTAATCCTATATAAAAACCATAATGCATATACCTACGATAGTTAGATGTAAGCTCTTCAAGATAAGTGAAGGGTGCACATCATAGTACAATATTCAGATATCCACTCTTTCAATTGCCAGGCAAGGGTGTTGAGAATTGGGCTACAAAGGTGCCACGGCATCTATAGTGGTGTCTCTACAGCTTTAGAAGAAAGTGAGGAAAGTGAGGTGCTAGCTCATCGGAGTAATCAAAAGAGATGCACCTCTATAACAATGTCTACCGATAAGAGAAACGAAGTTACATAACACATGTCTTCAATATAGACTGGTTCAATATTAGATCAGTCAGTATATCTTATCGCTACTTAACTAGTGATTCTACCCTGATGATTGACTTTACTACCTGTCCAAGAGCTAGCGCTGGTATATAAGCTATATCTCTTGGCACTTCAATCGTCTCACTTACAAACATTGCAACTTGGATTGCCTTTTCTGATAGCTCAACTTTCGAACTACTATCATCGCTATCCAACAATAGCAATTGTATAACCTCTCGTAATGACTCATCAACACTATCATGATTCATATCTACACTTGATGCCGCAGTGGCGATAATATCCTGTTGATTTCTTATCAAGTATAATGCCACCTCTTCTAATGGACTGTCTCCTAACCAAGGTCTAGTTGAACTATACTCTTCCCAAAGTTTGTCAGCTTTTGGATTCTTTTTCATCCACCATCCAAACTTCTCCGGCACAGGCGGCAAAACTGCCTTCTGATCATTTGATACTGCCCGTTCATTATTGTATATTGTAACTGCTTTTTCTAAGCACCTTCGCCAATGTCGTGCATCTCCTTGGACACAACATGAGTATGCTGGAAGTTGTCTCTCCATTGTTGTGTACCACCCAGCCACCTCTTCATATGTCGATGATCGAGGATTGCAACGTTTATCATTTGGAAATAGTAAAGGTAATTGTATTGCATATCGTTCTAAGTATGGAGCCCAAATCATATCAGTGGCTGTTACATCCTTACCACAAAGATAGTTCCCAAGATAATACTCTTCTTGCATCTCGTCTACTTCTTCGATACTAACGCAATGAGAACTTCTAATTACCATTGTTCCATCCTCTTTAAACATATATGGTGCTAAGTTCATAAAGGCAGGGTCAGAGTTTCGTGGCATAACTCCTGAATAGATGCAACAATTGTTAGCTCGAATTCAACATAAACGTAAAGAAGTACAAAAACGCGGACTTACCTGGTAATCTCATAATGTTGCAACGTGCTGCATCTACTGCAGCAGAAAGTTTTGGATAGAATTGTGGTGGCGTATCTGGATATCTCTTTTGTATATCTTCCAATATTTTAATCGGATCTGTGGTTTCAACACTACTGTCCTCGTTATCACCCGGCCAAACAATACGAGGCACGACGAATTCATCATCATCTTTTGATACTAGTACTGTTAAGTAATCTATATTCTTACATTCCAATGCCAACCATACCGATTGAGATGCTGCACATATACAATCTTTGTCTCTATACAAAATTGGCAATTCATTCTCTGTTATATCGTTGGGCAATACATTTTGATATATCGGAGGAGACGGCTTGGATAATGCAGGAGTATCATACAATTGATCCCATGATGGAGGTGTAGAGAAGGCCGATGTAAAGTTGATAAGAGTAGTGGCTAGTAGGAGTTGAGAGAGGAGATGCATTTTTGATAATATTGATGATGATGTTGTTGAGGGTATCCTATATCGTTTATCACATCGGGTGCTACAATCTGCCACTAATTATCTTCTACTACTGTTGTCGCTGCTATTATTACTAATACAGCTAATTACTCTATCTGTAACGTCGCCTCTATTACATTCAATAGACAACAAAACGTCATCTAATTTTGATGAATAAAGTCAATGCGAGAATGAAATAGCGAGCAAGAAATCACAATAAAGAATTTTTGAAATCGATATACACCGTAGTATGCCGCTGCAAATAAACAAATAAACAACACCTCACTTGGCATTGGCAAATAAGTCAAGGGGTAGATTTTCTAAGATTTACTTTAGCCTACTTGTATCCTTTCTATTCCTCCCCCCCCTTCTTAAGTTGAAAATGATCTGACCCACCTTACTACTTACCAGTACCTTCACTTTTAATTGTTCAATATACTTTCTAATGTTCTAACAATCTCCCCACCACTAATCATACCCTCATTCCTCCATAATTCTTGTCCCTCATGAAATAACACCAACGTGGGCAGCCCATTAATATTATTCTTCACACCCACTTGTGGAAATTTATTAGTATTCACATGATATACTGGTATACCACCTTTAGCAAATGCCGAAGGCGTGGTACCATCACCTGTAGCGACTGATGTTATCCTGTAATCATCTTCATAACTCCCGTCTCTATCTCTACCTGAACTACCACTTCTTCCTGTATGCAACTTGTCTAATCGTCCCTTGATACTTTTCAATTCCATCTTCATTAATTTACATGGACCGCAGACTGGGGAATAGAAATCAATTAATATAGGTGTGGAATGATGATGTTGTATCATCTCATCGAATGTCTTAAATTTTAAATACAGTGCTATTGTTGAGCTTGATTTAGAATGACTCGATGAAGATGACACCGATGGTATTTGATTTGGAGTACTTGGCGAATGTTTAAATGATGTCGTCGACGCCACTGATGGTATTTGCTTTCCTGTTGATAAATGTAGACTTTTCTGATCAACGAATGCAGCTACCGATGATGATATTATATTATTGATCTGATGATTGTGTCGAGAAGAAGTTGCATAGACTAGTATTGCTATTCTCTTAGATAGGATCATAGCAAGAGATATACAGAACATGAGCATCAAATTAGATGGTATATGTATTATTGTTCGTCGTCTTCTTTTCCGTCGTTGTCTATCATGACGACGACAATTGCTAGCAGTAGAAGTTGACAACAACGAGTTGCAACAACAGAAGTTACATATCTTGTGCATTTTTATATAAAGAGTATCTTTTTCTACCTTGCTGAACGCCCGACGATTGAATATCCAAGAAAGCCCGAATCAATAATAATGCTACTATCTATACAGTAAACCCAAATATCATGCCTTTGACGTATTATTTATTCTTCTATGCATAGGAGAGCGCCATGATTACCTCCTTCTTTTGAGCTTCATCGACAAAGGTATCTTTTTGCCAAGGATACCGCATATCTTCTTTGAGTACGTTTTTTTGCCATTTGTCATTGTTGACACTCTCTTCCTCCTCTCCCTTCATCTCTGTAGTGGCAGCGGCATATCCACAACAAAACAGAGATATTATCATGAGGAGAGGATTATCAATAGTTCTACTGATAGGCGGCACTGCCGTTTCATCGGCCTTTGTAACTCCTACCAAAACATCGTCGACAATCTTTACTCCCCAAATATCAACAATCAACAATGTACAGAACATACAACAACAACAATCTTGCAATAGCAGAACAACAACAACATCATTATCAGCAATACCAATTAATACATCAACAATAACAAAATTCTATAAGGGATTCCCGTTAATAGCCGGTTTCATGACTGCCGGTACCAAAGCTTTTCTAGCTGATTCATTAGCTCAATATAAAGATGTATGTACTACCAAATTTAACTTTAAAAGGAATTTAGCAATGGTTTTGTATTCTGGTACTATATTAGGTTGTACCTGTGAGATTATGTACAATCGGTAAGAGTTATTAGTTGTTGTTGTATGTGTTGTTTTGTGTGCACATCTTGTGTGCTCATATCATATGTTCTTTGCAATTGAATACTCACTTATGTACACATCTTGTGTTCTCCTCATATATACACAAAACAGCATCTTCCCACTCCTATTCGGACCCACATTGATGGCATCAGACCCGGGTGGACTGGCCCGAGCTATTAAAATGGTACTCTTCGATGGGTTTATCAACGCACCAATTATTTGGTTACCACCCGCATACATTGCCCAGGCATTGGTATATAACTATCCCAAGCGAGAAGCAATTGAAAAGTATATAACAGATGTAAAGGAGAATGGATTGTTAAAGAAATATTGGAGCTTGTGGTTGCCGGCATCTTTGACTAACTTTTGTTTCGTCCCTCCTCACTTTCGAATAGCCTTTGTTGCTGGTGTGAGTTTCTTTTGGATGATTGTTCTAAGTATTGTTGCAAATAATGATAAAGATCCAGTGGAGTGTCCATTAGAACCGGAGCCTGGATTGGTCGACCCAAGGGCGTTGGAGTAAGAAAGATTGATGTAATAGCGATTGAGTTTGAGCAATTTGGGGACGAATGATGTGGGGAATAGAGAAGAGAAGTATCAAGATATATTGGCATAGAATGTGCTTTAGTAGACTTAAGAAACTAGGTTTAGTAGATACATATTAACTTGCAAACTATTCTATCTAGTTTATGTGTATTCTCGCCTTTATGTTGTCAAAGAGAATATTGCATCGACCAAATCATCATTCTCAACAAGAGCCTTGATAGCCCTGTTTCTTGAAACACCTGCCTCAGACATAACGAGTCGAATATCATCTTGTTTAACTCCATCAGGCAGCTCCTCTTGGACATGCTGAGGTGCAGGCTGGGGTACAGGTTTCAGAGGCTTAAAAGCCCCCTTATCAGTAAGATACTTTACCATTTCTTCTCTTGAACCGCCTCTCTGGTCTATTAATAGCTGAATTATCTCCTCTTCCTCTTTAGTGGGACGGCGTTCCTCGTTGATTTGATGGAGTGCAGCAGCCTCTATTATAGCCTGATCTGTTTCACTCTTCTCTTCAACCTTCCGAGGTGCCGTTTGGCTCTTCCTATCGTCATATGCTTGGTAATATCGTAAGGCATTGATATAATCTTCTTTTGTTGCATATCCCTCCCGATACATTATTTTGACTTTATTCAAAGAGTCGACACAATCACTCCTCACTGCAATCACAAAGTGCTTTAATGCCCGCTCCGTATTGCCTACTAGCATTTCCGAAGTGCCTAGATTGTACCTTGCAACTAAATTACCTCCCATGGCAGCTAGTTCATAGTAATGCCAAGCCTTTTCGTAGTCTCTCTTCACCCCCAAACCTCGATCATAGAAATCAGCAATGTTGCAATAAGCTTCGGCACTACCCATTGTTCTCGCCCAATGGTATAACCTGAATGACATGGCGTAGTTTTGTGGAAGCCCGAACGTTCCCGATTGATAGAAGCAACCCAAGGAATTTGTTGCTAATTGGTCGTCATCAAGCATACTACGTTCCACATATCGTTTGACAATCTCTTCATTTGAATTGGGCATTGGAGTTTTACATAAGAGACAGAATGTAGGATTTTCCTTCCTGAGCTCACGATCACATAGATTGCATACAACTTTCCCACAGCACGACATATACACCTTACTTGAACTGAGATATGGTAACTGAGACAAGCATATTGGGCAGTCATCTCGCGGTGGAAGCAGTTTGAACAGATCTACATCATTTATCTGTTCTTTAATTTGTTTAAAGGCATGTTCTTCACTTTTCTGATCCTCATCCGATAATACCAAATTATGATCATGAGAAATACTCATCATCTTTAACATGACTTTTTTAACCGCACCATTAGGGACATCATCGTTTATTGTAATGGACTCAAATAATCTAATCATTTTATCTTTGTCTGATTCTGTATTGACATTTGACGACGAGGAGGGTGACGGTGATGTATCTTCTTCTTCTCGTCTTTCCTTTGAAATGGTAGTGTCAGATGGCGTCTCTTCTTCTATACCCATTGCTTTCATTAATAGTCTATTTGACCATTTTGGATTATCTCCCCTTGACTTAATACATTCCTCGACAGACTTGGCGGGGATCTGTTCATTTGATACTGTATTGGCATTTGATACATTAGATAAGGATGGGGGTGACGATGATTCGTTCTCTTTCTCTTCTTTCTGTTGTTGCCAATTCTCATCCAGCTTGCAAATACGACACTTAAACTCTTCATTAGTCATAAATGAGTTTGGTGACATTCCACTGCAATGACCAGCATGATAAAACCTCCTACAATAGTCACATTTCTTAAGAGGTTCTGAGATATTATGTTAGTGACACAAATATGTAAACTCTTATATAAACATGTACTAACTGAATAATAATGTCACTTACCATCGTCATCCTTTTCACAGTGGTAACAGGCATCCATATTCATAAAAAACTCTTCTCGTTCTCTTTCCTCTTTACTATAGTAATTGTACCTTTTATCACATCTTAGGCAATACCCACTGCTCAACTTTGCAATCCTTGTACAATTATCATCCTTGCACCTACCTATCGATGAGGCAGTAGATCTTCTAAGCTTAACTTTATTAGGATTATCCGCCGGATCGGGATGACATTCACTCTCAGGATTCTGGTTGGCAGTATCCACAGACGTATGAATTTGTCCTAATAAATCCGATCTAGATTCAAAGTTTGATTGTAGTTCATCTGACGTTTCCTCAGATTTGACATTGGAATTTGCTAATCCGTCGGATACAATCCTTTCACATACCTTCTTATGCTTCTTCCGATGTTTCTTCTTACATGCCGCATTACAATACTTTACTGTATGACATTTGTTACATTCATTATTAACATCACTCCCCTCCTTGCCACAATATGCACATGTTGCCATAGGTGCCATGGAATTATGCAATCTCTTACATTCTTCATTGCAATAGTTCATATTGCTACCTTCTACATCTTGATTAATTGTAAGTCTCTTACCGCAATGTGTGCATTTCAATTCCTCCCATGCTCCAGCTATATTCTTCATTAAATCATTACTCGATGGGTGTTTATAATCTTTATCAAGAGCACGTTTGGTAAACTCAGTCTCTTTTCTGATCAAGATTTCCCCATGATTAGATGGCATGTTGCAATTATAATAGATAAAGAGTCTTTACTCTTGCGGTGTAATCAAGTTGTTCCGTTTATGTACTATAATTTGAGATCCTCAATACTACTGATACGCAATTGCAATATAAAATAGGGAGGAAGGATACCACCAGCGTATCCTACCATAGGTCAGTGAATATACAACGGTGGTTACAATTAGTACTATATTTCGAAAGAGCGTTAAATACTGATATAATGGGTATATTGACAGTATATGAAACCAAATATTATTGACGTATAGGATCATCATCATCTTTACTACAACTTCATCTCTCCTCATAATCATCAGCGGCACTTATTTTTGTTCTTCACATTTTATTTGTGATTTATATACACGTGATCAATATGAAATACACGTGATCAATCATACTAAACTTAGCTAATTATCTATTTCATAGAAGTCACGTCGTGACGAAACGGTAGCTTTGGTAGAGCGGTATTACACTGTCACATTGTCATTGAGCGTTGAATTTCTGCCAACCGAGAGAGTATGAGATGATTGATGATATCAAATCAATTACTCTGTGCAATATGAGTGCAATATAGACGGAATACATATAAGAAAGTACTATATAGACGTCCTTAAATAACAGTATGAGTTACTGCACCGGCTTTATGTTGGGTAATGTTATATGCGGTGTGACGTATCTTATGCTCAAAAATAAAATGAATGACGATGACAATCATGACGAGCAGCCAACATCTACTCAGGCAACCCAGAATGATATGGCTGATGATACAAACACCATCTCTCAATCAACAAATTGCAATACCATAGACAACAATAACACTCCAGAGATATCAATACGATATGAAAATATACTCACCGCCACAGCAAGCTATGCCAACTTACTAAATAATAACAACAAAAACAATACTGAATTGCAAGAAGAGAGTATTGAATATGAATTAACAGATTACATGCTCCAAAACGACATAGAAACTATACACTCCATGAATTCTCTACGGTCATCACGTTCATCTATAGATGTACCATCCTACTCACAACAAGAAGATACTACCACCAACAATAATAATGACTTGCAATTGTCATATAGTCAAGAAGAATCGGTATATAATAACTTTGATGATTTATTTGAAATTCGTGATTCATGGATGACTGATAACTCTGGTAGTATTAGTTTGGAGACTGATACGATTATAGTTGGTTTAGATGGAGGAGAAGAGGCACGTGATGATAATAACGAGATTGTGGGGAGCGAATTTAAGGAGGGAGAGATTAATAAGCAAGAGGACGCTTCTCATGTGGGAGAGCCTGCTCCCATTCTTAACGAGGAAGGAGAAGATGGTGCAGAGATACTAAAGAAGTTAGTTATCAAATGTTTGGTACGAAATAATTGCAAGGGTGGTGGTTTAGTAAAAGGGAAGAGCAGCCCACGAAGTGCAAGATCAAATGGAGGGGAGAAGGAGAAGATTTATCCCTCATTGCCTAAGGATCCATCTCTAGAAGAGAATTCTAACAAAGATCCAAATAGTAGACAAGATCCACCTTCGGCTGATGAGACGACACAGAAGTATCAAGAACAGAAGTATCAGCAACAAGATCAGCAGGGTAGTAGAATCGGCGGCGGAATGAGTGTATCAAGTATCAACAGCAATCGATACCCACCACGTCCTGATATTGTTCGATACAATAACAACATGGTCATGATGCAAAGCAGAAGACAACCACAGTACAAGCAGCAGCAACCACCTCGTCCAGATCTCATCCACTGCAATGCCTTGTCGGCACCGTTGAGTAGATGTCATTCATCCTATTCGTACTCTACACATGCTCAACAACTAACCAGTCCACGTTCAGTAGTAACCAATCCGTCGTTACCAGGAGTTGTAGAGTTGAGTCCAGTCATTGAGGGGGATGTGGTTGGTAGTAGTTATGTGATTGGGCAGGGTGAATTGAGACGTAAACATTATAAAGAGTTGTTGAGGCAACAGAGGCAGAAGGAATGTTGGGCTGCAGTGATTCAACGATGATACCACCAACAAAAGTACCCACACTTGTATAGGTGTAGTATAAAGATAGTGTATACTAAAAGCAAACAATGTCTTAGACTTAGAACTTTACTCATATCTTATGCTCTCTCGGTATCTTTCTTGTCAAACATCCCATCAACTCTACACTGCGTAGCAAACAAGTTTAGAAGTTACTCATATCTTGTGTTCATTTCGTATCCTTCTCTGTCAAGCCATACCAACGCTTATAATTAAACTAGCACAACTTAGCAATACATATACTTATCACTCATCGAACGTCATTCAATCCAATAACACATTTAACTATCCGTCAGTTGCTGTAGGCTCAAGAAGTTTGGCAATGCCTCTTCCAATCGTTGTAAGTCGTTAACATTACCGACTAACTTCCTTGGTGGCAAGCCATGTACTGCAGATGCAAGAAGCAGAGTTGAATGCTCCAACTTTTCAATTGGGTTGACATTGTCACATACGACAGTACTCATAACATCCTTATCAAACGCATGTGTTAGGCAAACTACCACATGGAGCTCTGTAAATGCCAGTACCAAACTCCCACTTCGAGAAAGGGCATCTAGCAAATCAAATGCCTTATTCTTCTCCTTCTTGATATCATCGACACTTAGACTTTGTTTCTTGGGCTTTGTTAGTAGATTCTCTTGTCTATTTCGGACCCAGCTATTGCTCGTCTTGATTGTTGTGGATCGTAATGCGTTGCCTCCACCACTAGTTTCGATTGATTTATCTAATGTCTGTGGAATTAGTGTAAAATCAATACCTTGATCGGAGGTAGAAGGAGTTGCCTCGGACTGGATTTGCTTGCTTTGTTTCCCACCAACTACTGCTTCTTCTTGCTCCTGACTCTCCTCCATTGCATCATCTGCTAAGGATAAACTCTTGGCACTGCAATCAACACCGCCACGACTATATTCCATATCTTGATTCTTATAATTGTCAAATTCAACAGGAGAAGCATAACAATCAGATAACATCATTGATTGTGGAGCTGCTGACCGGGCCATCATTTGAGAAGCTGCTGATTGTCGGGCCGAACACATCATTGCAACCGGTTGTGAGGCTGCCGACTGAGCCACTGCACGTCGAGGGGCTGCACTTTTCATCAGCCTCCGGGCCCTTGTTGCTCGGTTGCGTTCTTGTCTATAATCCACATCCTCATTCATTGAATATTGAATGCCCTCATCCATTGAATATCGAACCGGACTACCCATAATATCCCTAGCCGCGTTTCCAAAGCCTTGCTCTACCGCCATTTCAGTCCTCTGAGCTTCGGCAATCAGCTGCTTCTCCTTCTCGGCAGTGATAACATCTAGCACACCCTTAACATTCTCTCTGACATTGTTTATCTTGTCAGCAACCGCGACATCTTGGTCGAATCCATTGTAGCTTAAAAGATCAGATGGCACCTGGTACTCTACAAAGAGCTCCATGAAGTCTTGTGTTAGTTTCATTTCTTTATCTAAAGAGTCAGCCGGGAGTCCAAGCAATGTCTCGAGCTGTGGCTTGATTTGAACGATACAGACTCCAAAGACTGACGAGCTTAGCTGCATGCTTCGATACGACTTGGCAAACCTCTGTTGTTCTGGACTAAGTGATTGGATAGCATCCTTGAATTCCTTAGCAGTCGGCATTTCCTCGAGTAAGAGAGGGATGATGAGCTCATCCTTGTTGTGGATAATGATGGCATCTCTGGGGTCAAGTGTCGAACCATCGATCATATTACCAACCACCAATATGAACGTCGAGAACTGTCGAGCCCTTGCCACTAGCCGATGTCTCTTATGACTACTGCCAAAACGTTGATTCATGTAACCGTGTAGATACTGACCTCCGGTAAGCTCTAACACAGTAGCGGCATTCAATGGTACCTTGAGGCTTGATGTGGCAGCTACTTCTCGTGTATGTGTATAGATACACTCGGGACTATCTCCGTCGAGACTTTCAATTGTTAACATCCCAACTGGATAATGCTCAGGACGACGAATGGCATGTGAGAATGGCAATGGCTTGGGAGATAGTAGCCGTGCCTCATGATATTGAACAAAAGTAGCAACGTCCTTTGCGGTAAGCCTCTTTCCGATGGCGGTGATGAGACTTGTCTCCATCATTGATTCGATGTAGTCCATTGTCTGACTATACTGCGTTGATAAGGCAGTAAGCTGACTAGTAATGAGTACCAATGTTGCCTCCGTTGATGATGGAATACCTGATGATGTCCAAGTCTGTTCTACTCCGCTAACCGCTACATCCAAAGTCCGGACATGTTCGTTCAATAACTTGGACATATCCTTCAATTTAAGTAACTTCGCATTATCATCATCGTTAGTGTTTGATGTTTGCAATCCAATGATATGTTTACTATCCACCTCATTACTATCATCTTCATCCATCCCCTCGGATACAGCGTCCTCCATCAATGGAAGGATGGGATTAAAGATTTTATACTGGTCCTTAGCATGCAAGAATCGTTGCACAGAAGGTGCAGAAGACGGATCAGGCAGGGCAGGATTATGCTCCTCTAATACCTCCCTTCCCAACCTTTCAAAGTACCCATCAATACAAAAACACCATCGTTTTAATCTTTTGGTAAAGTCTAACGCTTCTGATACCGCCTCATTTCTTCTGGGTGTTTTCGTCTTCTCATCTTCAGTATCAACCTTGAACTGAGCATTTAACTCCGAAGCATCAATCTGTTGCAATAACCAAGTTAATGATAATTCAATCGGTGGTGTCGATACCATTTCTGCTTTATCCCAGTATAACATGTGAGATTGTGTAACGATTGTTGATGTGCTTGTGCGACTCTTGATAATCTTCTTGGCATCTACATTAGTAGATGAATAGATGGAGATTGTCCAAATAGTTTCAATCTCCCAATGGTATTCTTTCACATGATTAATAGCCTGTATAGTAGTACGTTTAGTAGAAGAGCGGAATAGCTATATGCATGAGTTTTATGAGTTACTTTGCTATACAAAAATACAAGATGCAAAAAAAGAACACATGATATGTCTATTATCTGACCTTCATAACTTTGGTCTTGGTCTGTTCAAACGTTCCCTTCTTACTCTTTGAATTGGTAGTCTCGGTCTCTTCATAACTACGCTGTACAGGAACATCTACTGTAACTTCCTTGATAAATTTGGCTGTAGTAGATGCATCAAATCGTAATGTACAGGGTTTTGATCTGTCGATGGATTGCAGAACTATCGAATCCAATCCCAACTTGTTCAAACAGCTAATAATTGCAATGATTGATGTATTGGATGTCAAGTTAACTAATGCATACTTGGCACCGTAGGTATGATCTACATCCGATGCAAGTTGTGGTTTACGTTCGAGTTCGAGTGTACGCTCAACTGTTTGCAATGCATCTTGTACTTTGCGGTTGAATGATAGAAGCTGGAAGGAATTGTTGATAGTCATTGTTTGATTATGATGGATGGTTTTATCTCCTATTACTGATGATGATTTTAGATGTATTTATTGTCGATATATTATCTGATTTATGAGAGATATTACTATTGCTTTGGATGAATATATGATCGAATATTTGATTTATGAGAGTATCTATACTGCTGCATGTACATACGGCTGAAGTAAGAACAGGAACACTGCCGGCTGATACTGATAGATTTATGATGGAAGGATATGTACCTCCTTGCTCTTGATCGATCATTAATTGTTGATATCGTTCGATTGCCCCGATTATAGCATATCTCTTATCCTTGTCATAGCCTAGAGGCCCGTGGACTCTAGCACATCATATTGCCATCATCTATCTCATCCTATCACTGTCTCTCTCTCTAGAGAATATACTGAAGCTCAGGAGAAAAAAGGATACCTGAAGGAGGGTATCCTTTTCCAGTGTAGGCCAGCCCCTCTAGTAAAACAGCTCCTCCTCGTCTTACTCATTGTATGCTGTAGTAGAGCTAAGCCCCTCTATGTATGAGTCTAATGTAGAGAATCAGGGGTTATAAGATTCTTATCACTGCACAGCATTCTGTGACACATCTTGTGCTCAACTTGTAGAAGACATAGGTGGAAGTTGAGAGTAAGCAGAGACGAACTCTATAGATATAATGATAAGACAAAGTGGTTCTTTTTACATTCAAACTTTTTATACTATCTACAATTTAGCAAAACTTTTCTCTCTCCCCATATATCCCAAAATCGTAATACATAAATATAGCAATACATTTAAAGGGATCATTTCGTCGTCTTCTTCTTCTTTCTTGTGGACCTCACCAAGTTTAGTGTTCTTGGTGACAATAGGTCCTTCTTCTAGTGGTCTAACTACACATGTATATATCAACTGTTACAACAGATTGATAAATGTAGCACGTTCAATAGCCATATGAGTAGCAATGGCAGACGTCGTACTTGTAGCGCCATTCACACGAGGCAGTTCATCTAACAATGCATTCTTATGATGTATCTTCAAACATTCTCTTGCATGTTTCTGGGCCGATAACAAGTGTTCAATACCTATAACTTCTTCGGGATTTGATAGATATTCAGATAAAGTTTGTGGGGATGTAAGACCGGTCGAGGAGTTGTATGATTTTTCATTCGATTTTGCATACATCATTACACGCTCTATTGTCTTGGCACGTTCTATGGCATTTAGTAGGAATGTATCATTCTCAGATGGACTGTACCATTTATCAGCAATATCTACAGGGGGGTTATGTCCAGGTCCTTGGGGTGGTATGATCACATCTTGTGTTCTTGAGAAGGATACCTTCTTGTTCTTCTTCTTCTTGTTGGTCGTCTTGTCTAGAATTAGAATACTGCACTTAGTACTCTTCTCTTCTGGTGGTGCAGCCTTGAGGAGCATATCACTACTAGACGTGGGTGTTACCATCCTATCCACAGCAGGGGGAGTTATTCTACGAATCTGCTCATGTCCATGTCCATGTTGAAGTTGTTGATGACGATCGGATGAAGAATCAAACCATGGAGGAGGTACCGTCGTTTGACGTAGTACACACGCCGCTAGTGGTATAGAATTCGGTGGTGATGTATTCATATCATTTGACACTCCCCACTCTTCATTCTGCATCGACGATGATGATACACAACCTTTCGTGCTCATGGGCCTATCTCGAATCGCCGGCATCGACGCACGTTTGCTATTCCGATGCAATGAACCGCGAGATCCTCTCGACCCTCTTGATCCTCTATTCTTTCTATCTAAACAATACAAAGAGGCTGGTACAGATGCACTACTAGTAGCACTACACGGTACAATCTTTACACCCGATGCAACCAAACTACGTTTGAGAGCTCGTGTTCCTCGAGCTGATAATTCTCCTTCGGATGACATCGATGTAAAGGATAGTTCACGGACGATATGACGACGGGTTTTCATCATCCTATTAACAATATGGTTCTCTTCTACCACCATGCTTATTGGGTTGAAGTAGTTCTGATTTGCAATAAATACCTTCTGTTGCCTAAGCTTTTTTTATGAGCAATTGAGCGTTTGACATCTAGTTGAAGTACGCCAAGGGTGCGTCATTAGGTATCGCGTAACAATGCACCAACTTTTGTCTTATACGACTACAATTCATGCTCATATCTGATCGAAAAGAAAGTTATCCTGAGATGAGAACCCCCCTGATGATGGGAGAGATCAAGTGTGCTGCCCTTAGTAAAAAAGATGATGCCGGGGGGAGACATGAGCTGTAAACTCTTTCGACATTAACATTCACCAATGTAGTAGCTTAGCATTGATGCAGCAACTCTGAGAAAAGATGCACATCAACATGTGCACAACCTACCACCTTCGTTCACTTCATGTAGTGTATTATGTAGTTCATCTAGCTCTAGTGCCAGTGCTCATTCATTTGCTAGACAATGGGGATGAGTAGAATGATGAAAGTGGGTATAGATAATGAACGAAAAAGACATACAACAAGTAAGAGTTTCTCCTTCTGGCTTCTATGTCTATGGCTGGCAAGCTTGAATAGACACTGCAGTAACAGATAGCATAAGAGACATGAAGTTGTTCTTGAAACAGTGTTTGATATATCAGAACAAGTTTATCTTTATATATGTACATCTCTATTTATGCATAACCCTTCCAAAGGTATTCTCACTTCTCTCTCTTTACAAGATGATCGCAATACAACATCTCATTTCATATACATCTGACACCTCCACATTACATTGTGTATCGATAGTAACTTGGCAAGACATCTCTATTCATTGGTTTGTATTCCAAAATAGCTCCCATTAGTACTGCTCTAGCTCGTCGATGATGCGGAGATCGTTTATGCTTCTTTTTATGCTGAACAACATTGAGTTCTTTATCATTCTTAATTGCAATATAACTCAACTGTTGAACGACTGGTAAGTCTCCAACATCATTAGAGATAACCTTTACTTTTGTTGTATTTGGCTTTGACCATGACCATATCGAAGAGCTCCTAACCGTCGTCGAAATGTGACCCGCAGCTTTGATACTACTACACGGAGCTGACGCCCGACGTTGCATATTGTTGTATCTTATGTATATAGAATTGGCTTTTGTTTCGTTTTATGTGACCATGATATACCAATCATTCATACCATCAATAGTAGAAGGAGTATATTGCAAAGCAAGAACAATCAAGATAGATGCAGCCATCATCACATTCAGCAATTATCATTTGACTCCTAGAAAAAGGATACCCAGGTCTTGCTTTGGTGATAGAGATAACTTATCGTCGATGTTTCTTTGAACTCGCATGAAGCAGCCGTTTGATCACTATTATATTAATCTTTATCTATCGTCTTTTTAGGAATGGTAGAAAGAGAGAAGACTGATGCGTTGGCATGAGGCATCAAGGAACACATATGTGTTCTAATTGCAATTCTCAAACTTGAGAACTAGACGGCACCGATAACGTCATAATAATGTAGAAGAACATTATCATTATAATATAATTGGTAGAATCATCAGAGATAACAGTGTTGCACACGACGATATCATGGCGGCGGCGATTATAAAGATGACATCTTTTCCCCAAACACAAAATAATAACCAAGAACCGTTTGTTCGCTTAAATATAGCATCACAGGGCCACCGTTATTCAATCGCATAGTAGTGTGTTCCATTCATTCATTACATTGTCTGCAAATGGATTTGATAGATGATGCCATTATCTACACTGCTTTTGATATGTATGGTTAGCAGTATGTATAACGGCAGTAAGGAACATGCGTCTCTTTGTCAAATTATAATTATAGAAAAAGCTGATAAAAAAAAGAGAGATATTCGAGGTGTATCTACTACTATTCCTACAAATATACTATCATACTATGTATTGCTATCATCACCAGCACAATAACGTCATGAACTTTCATTTATTAGCTACCGCATCGTTGATGATGATGCTCCTTAGTGCGTCGGGTGTCACTGCTGAAGAGGTAAGTCATTCTTTTTTTGTGTGCATATATATTGTGTATCTTGTCGATGATGTGTTTTCTTTAGGCCTATCATCTTAACAGTATTCTCATATCATATCTTCTTTTGCAAAATATTATGGCATTTTACAATAGCCCAATCTTCGTGGAGTTGTTGGTATCTTCAAAGAACAAGCCACCGAAGCATCATCAAACAACGAAGGATGTAGTATTAATGCAGACTGTGATGGTGGGGCATCGACTGTTGCGCTGGAAGCTGTTGTGATGCTGATAGCCCTCGTTGTCATCTTGTTACTAACCTAAACAATCCTGATGATGGTTGGCATGGCATATGCAGACGCACACCTGATGATGGGGAGTAGGTATCGCTTGGTGATGAGGAGGTAAGATTATATTTTGTGCATATGAATATGATGTGTATTCGTTACTGGGTACTTACAATCACATCACTGCATTTATATCTTTGCAATATGATATCTAACCTCAGCGGGGTACTATTATAATTGAGGAACAAGTTACTGCTGAAGCAAAGGAAGTATCAAACGAATATCCTGAATCATTTGTTCAAGTTCAAGGACGTTGTAGTAGTGATTCGGACTGCCGATTTGATTGTTGCAATGGAAGATGCTGCCCTCTTCGTCTTCCTGTTTGTTTTGGTAGTGGTGTTAAGCAAAGTTGTGAAAGGCCAGGTATCTTTGATGTAGTCGAGGACTTTGCAGACGACATTGAGGATTCCTTCAACTTTTAGGAGGAGGACCACAAGAAGGAGAGATTTGGGGGCGGAGTTGGGGTAAGCGGCGTTTGTTGAACGTGAACACAGGATAGTAACAATAGTGGGAAGAAGTGGACAAATGACGACTCTTTGTGGCGATTTTAGATCGGCAGACTAGATATCTAATAAAGCATAGGAAGGAGTATTATCTCAATCTACTTTCTTAATTCTATAATACAACCGATACACATAATCATCATATAAACATCCTTTGTACTTATTAACAATGATATCAATATACAACCATATAAATAAATGATAAAGCCAAACTAATAACCGCCCTGTCCACACCAAAACTAACTACCGACGATACATTTTTATTTCCATTCCAATCCTCTGTAACTTCTTTTTTAGTACTATTTGTAGTAGTATCATCCTCTTCTTCTTTATTATCAACAACATCACTTCTTTCTGACCAATTAACTTCCGACTCACCATTAGTAATGAATGATTTAAGTTCTGCATCAGAAAAGACACATGAATTATCATACATTACATTCCAATACGATTGCAATATAGCTAAATCAGTATCCGTATCTAACGCTTGATATTCAAAGCAGCTATCAACATCATTATATAATGTCCTTGCCATATTGAATGTCATATTTACCTGTAAACTCTGAGGACCAATATCATCTTCACATGATGAACATAATGCATCGTTACAAGAGATGTACTTAGAAGATATCGAACCCTCATTTTCAGTATTGCAACCACTAAATACTAACTTGGTATACATTGTATTATTACCAATAATATCAGTCTCACAAAACTTGGAATCGTCCATTTTAAATAGCTTGGTAGTTGTTCCATTTGCAATTGGATTTTGACATGTTTCTTCATTGTAGGCTGTGTAGTTTAGAGTGCCCTCCCATGACGCTTCTTCTGCAGCCGCCGTGCCACTTGCTACCAACAACAACAATAGCAACATCAAAAGTATATGACGATAAAGAGACTGGTGCGCTTTAACTTAGGCAAGGAGTAGAAGAAGAGCTTAAATTTGCAAGCAAAAAGGCAAAAATTCTTGAGCCCCGATCTTTTCTGCGTATATGAGCTCACAAAGATACTAAAAGGACGATACATACCGTACTCATGGGCTGTCATTTGGTCATTTGTACCGGTCGTCAAAGGCATACAAAGTGTCATCGATCTAGGCATTGCTAATCTTTGTTGCCTCTCTCCCTCCTCTCATAATACTAACCATATTTACTACTATTGATCTCCTTTGCAATCCTATATATTAAATATGAATCGCCATCTAACAACAATGGAACGTCTAGCGGCAACAATTGCAATTATTTTAGCAGTAGCACAATTTCTACTCGTCGTCGTCAATGCTTCGACTTCGACAACAATGCCCTCAGCTTTATCTCGACAACAACTACTGTCATCTCATAATACGAATAATAGAAATGTCTGTGAAAGCACAGTAACTCGATCAAATGCAACCATAGAGGAAGATGTCGAAAAGAAGAGTTCATCATCGCTACTCGCTGTTCGTGCTTTTCACGAGGCATTGAATAACTTGCTCATCGTACGCTCGGCACTCTCAACAATGAACAGCTCTACAACATCTTCGCCTCAACTATTCAAGATTGGCACCATTGTAGAATTATACAGAGATGAATCATACTTTGCAACTCCTGCTATAATCACTTCAACATCAAACGGCGACGGCAGCGACAACTCTGTAATAACGATGCAAAATACAATCACAGGCTCTTCATACTCAACAATAGAAACCTCATTCATTCACACTTATAAACAATATACAGATGGTACACGTGCATCATGCAATATAAGTCCACCAAATAGTAACGAAGTGTACATGACACCATGTGTTGTTAATACAAGTTATGTTAGAGAACATAGTGGATTGATATTATATGAAGTTAGTTATTTAGATGAAGAGGATAGTTTGATTAGAGAGACATTGCCGTTTAGTAGAGTACAGAGAAGAAGACACCGCTAGCTAGTGAGTTGTAGATAGAGATAATAATGTATATAACGATGTACATTGTAGATTACGAAGTCTGTGTCTATTAATAGAGCAGTGCTGCATCTAGATTAAAGATTTACTCATCTCTTCTTCTGTTATATCCTTTGTCGTCGCCCATAATGGTTCATTCCAAGTATTCGGCCAAGGTGTCCAATCTTCTTCAACTGTAAGAGAAAGGATGATTATACCAAACACTGTTATTATAATCCCAACGAGCTTTGCTATTGTAATCTCTTCTTTGAAGAATATGAATCCGATAAGTATTGCACCAACTGTCTCGACTCCGGAGGAGACTGCCCAGCCTACGCCAAGGTCAACCATTGAAACTAGTATGATGTAAGCCGTGCCACTCAACACGAAGAGGGCATATGCAACGACTGTAATGGGAATGTTTTGAAAGCAATTTGAACCCTTTGTTGCCGCTGCTCCGGCTAGTTCGAATGCTATACCTGCTAGTAAGACACATGCAATGATAAAGTTGTTGGGAGTGGTAGATTCCATATGATATTGATATGTGATCTCTTTAAGTCGATATGAATCTCGGTTTGTGTGTGGTAATAAGTGCTTGGAGGTAAGTAAAACGAATGGTAGACTTGATTTGTTGTGAGAGGTGCAAGAACTCACAGCCCATTCAGATATAGATGATTAGATCAAGAGCAAGATACTCTCATTCCCACCGACTGATTAAGCATCCAGATCCAGAACAAGAGACAATGACAAGAGATATGACATGGGAGTCAAGGAAGCAAGACTGCTATATGGTATCTTTTTCCTCCCCGCCCGACGTTGTATCTGCTCTATTACTGATATCTCAGGCTTTAAGATTGGGGTTTGGATGGTAGGCGAGGTAAACATATGATCAATATTCAGATTAGAAAGGAATGAACAAAAGTCGAAGTGTTAGATCAAGATCCAAGTTGAATGGCTATCTTGTTAGGTACTAGTACTAGTCTATTATAAATCTATTTAGCCCTACTCAAACCGAGTCTATCTCTTCTCTATGATATTGTATCTTAGTACATAAATATTGGATTCTCCAGGGTCATAATTCGTTCGTCACTCTGAATAGATCTCCGCAAGGGTTTACTTAATGCAAACAAGCCACGATGAGATTCCCCATCGTACAATTCAAGTGCATGTTCACCCTTCTTTGCTCTGGTAGAAGATGATCCATGCTCAGGCACACCGTCCACCGACTCAATTCGTTCTTCGATTAATGTATTGATCTCTTCGGGTGCTAAATCTATTAACTGTTGAGCCTGAGACTTTGATCCGTTGAATGCCATGACAAATCCCCAATCTTCACCAAAGCTTGCAACTGGTACCGTATATGGTATGGCATGATCAAACACTGTAGTCAATGTATTCATTATAGGTGGAAGGCACGAAACTTCTGTTTCCCCTTCAGGAGTAGGATGATTTATATATGCTCCACTACCCGCTTGTGTGACGAATACACCACTGTTTGGCGTTAGAACCTTTGCAACACGTTGATAGAATTCTTGTGTATATAGGGCTATGCCCGGTCCTGCCTCGATAGGGTCACTAATGTCCATTATGATCACATCAAATGTTTCATCTGTCTCCATTAGATACTTGTAACTGTCGCCAATGATTAGTTCCATCTTAGGATGGTTGGCAACCGCCTCGCCTCCCCAATTGGGTAGATATTGTTTACTAACTTCAATAACAACGGGATCAAGATCTACCATAACTACTCGTTCAACTGTATTATGCTTTAGTACCTCCCGTGCTGTTGCTAACTCCCCTCCGCCGCCAATGAATACACTCTTTGGTGTACCTTTTCTACTTGCCTCTCCATTATTATTACCACTACTAGTACCCAGAATACCACTCCAAAATAATGGTGGATGGACTAAACTTTCATGATACACATATTCATCATGTGCCGCACTTTGTGTTTTACCATCTGTAACTAACGTGCGGCCGAAATACGTGTCTATTACTTGAATTGATTGATATTCCGATAGGGTGGAGTGATGAACGGTGTGTAGAGCCATGTCTAATTTGAGACCAGGACCGATATCTTCAGTATAACTGAATGCAGATTTAGCTCGTTCTTTTAATATAGTATCGTTGTTGTTGTTATTGGTTGAGGAGGTACTAGTACTACTCGAATTGTCAAGCTCGCCACGAAGTTGATGGTTCGGTATCTCGTATTCTTGTGCATATATACCAATTACGCCAGCCGTTGTAATAAAGAGTAGAGATGATAAAAGTTTCATTGCTGCCTGAATATACTAATAGATGTACTATATAATGTGTTGTCGAGATATGTCGTAACAGGGTTATGTTTTTGTCCACTATTGGTGTATTGTTGTTGAGATAATTGTAGAAATGATTTGCTTCTTTTTTGTTTATGAGAGATGTCGATGATGCCGCCATTGTATAAAGATCAACAAGGACAAGATGGTATTACAATATTGATTCTTGATTGCCATCCAGGTAAGATACTAAGTCCCATGTAAGGTCTTGGGTATCATGGCAACCGACCACCATAGCTCTAGACCATCATCCTCTTTTGATAAGAAGCAAGATCGAACATATGATCATATCATAGTGCGTATTATTGTTGTAGATATCCCGCTACGAGGCCTTATTCAAGACGTTGTTGAATCCTCCCTCTTAACCTTCCCACTAACAATAACAATCCTCGGTACATCGTATACTGAGGTATACTATTGCAAGGATAGTGTGTGGCGAAGGCAGCATATTGGTAATAGCCTCCTATAGCTACAACTAATCAAATGGACGTATCAAGATGGTATACAGGAAGAAGATTCTACTACTAGTGATAACTAAGGGCCGCCTCAAAGCGCTCCACTAGTGCGGCACACTTGATTGATAATTTTAAGTAGGTGGGGGGGGGGGGGGGGGTTTTTGTTGGGG
>Ga0214477_100678_pt1 | contig 22213 bp, 16 predicted proteins | sample M1_20Mar14CPVII9_FD_165058 | JGI IMG/M metagenome (GOLD analysis project Ga0214477, IMG submission 165058) | Marine eukaryotic communities from Monterey Bay, California, United States - M1_20Mar14CPVII9sort6BwellC16 | ecosystem: Environmental > Aquatic > Marine > Unclassified | place: USA...
TACTTCAGGAAGAGCTTCTGAAAGAAATTCAGCAACATCCACTCCTTGTGCTCTTAGATCAGCTATCCAACTTGCCTCTGATTCTTCATCTTCTTCATCATCAATAAGGGGCTTAATTTCTCTCTTCTGACTGCTTCTCCGCCGACGCTCTGCACGTTCCTCGGGTGTATATGTTTTGACCATGCTATAATTGTTTCTATATCCTCGAATATGCAGTGATAGAAGTACGAGAGGAAAAGGGTGAGTGGTGAGCAAGTTGAGGGTAAAGAGGAAATGGCGATCGAACGGTCATTTTTTAGTGTTTATTAAGCAAAGCTCAGAGGAGAAGAAGGTTAGTCGTCTCTTAAATGCTAATATCAAGAGAAAATTCATAATACAATAGGATCTTTACACGGAAATTATGTTGGAAGACTGAGACGTTAGCTCTAGGAGTATGAAGGTAACCAAGAGTCTGAGTCTGATCTGATCTTCCTCGTATTAGTTTGAGATTACTTTAAACATCAGTAGCTAGCCAAGATAACTACGACACACTCTGAAATATGGGCCTTCTAGTTGTAATCCAATGAGTTGTTGCAAGTAACTTTGTTAGTTTGGCCTTTCATATCCTTTCATGCATATGATATGCTCATGGTTCTCTTGATCAGTATTGTTCATTAATCTCGTTATCAGATGTTGCAACATAATGTACCAGCAGCATATTGTCTTCTCTATAATTTGGATATTGCAGAGCTCAGTGCTTTCACAGCCGCCATCGCCACTTGCTCGTCCTCATTTGGTTTCACGCCACTGACTCCAACACTACCAACAATTTGATCATTTATAAATATTGGTACTCCACCTCTCATTAGCACATATGGTGCAGATAATAATGCAGTTCTACTACTACCATCTGAAACATTTGTTGAATCTTCTAATACTCCTGTTTCCTTCTTAAATTGAGCTGCTGTTCTAGCTTTTTCCGTCGCTATCTGATATGATGCTGCAAAGGCGCCATCTAATCTCTTAACTAGGATCGGTACTCCACCGGCATCTGCAATTGCAATTGTTACAGCCCAGCCATTGTTTTCCGCCTCTTTGCATGCTGAATCCATTGCCTTTTGGCATGCTGCTTGAGCAAGAACATATGTAGATTGAAACATTATTTCCTCCGATGACGACATGTCAAGTTTTGATGTTGTTTGTGGCTTGAGCACGTTTGTTGTGATGAAACCAAAAGATGAGTTGGTAAAATAGATCAAATACAGAAGTATACTACCGATAGTATTAATGTACATATCATCCGAGATATCACTGATGATATCCAATCTTATTGAATATTTATATATCATCGCTGTTGATGTGCAAGATACGGTATCGTATCTTAATGTGTCATTGTAGGATTAGTTATGTATGTATTGAATTATAGTGTTTATTGTATACCATAAGGAGGAGATGGTCTCAATAGCATCTGGATCCGCTAATCTCTATATCATATCGGTGAAGAGCGTAGAAATTAAATTAAAGATGATGAGGTTGATGATCATATAATGAGAACAAGATGACAATAAATACCGACATCGAAGAGGTCGATAATGGCAAGGGCTCAACAGAACAAGAAGACAACTTAAATAATGATGTTGCATCTATGATACTTGGTCGATGGATATTAGTGAACAGTGAAATATCAACTCCGTTTATGTCATTTGTATCTGGGGAGATGGTTATAACACATCAACTTAATGAGAAAACAGGAGAAGACGAGTACATCACAAAAACTTCATGGAAAATGCGTTATTGTTGCCTACCTTGTATTAAATTCCGTGGTACTAATACATCAATAACTAGAATAACCGATGAAGAAGAAGATAATAGCTTTACAGTAACAGACATGAAAACAGATGTTGTAGATTATCCATACTGCAAGAGAGAGGGATCGAAGTTTACAATGATAGGAGAGAAGGGAACTACTGTCATGGAGTATAAGGGAGATAAATGTTACGGAAAGATAGTTGATCCGAGATATTCGTTGTACATCAATCAAGAGTGGGAAAGAATAGAAACCTTTACTGCAGCTACTACTCTTGATGAATAGTATATTGGTTAATGAGATATGATAACACATATCTAAAGAGAGATGTGAAGGATGTAGGATTCTCCGATAGGAATGAGTAAGTAGAGTACAGAGATGTGTGAAAAGATTAGGACATTAGATAATAGAGGGTACATTAAAACCCTGTGAAAAAGTAGTGACATTAATCAATAATAAAAGAAACACACTAAATATATTTCTACTAGGAGTTAAGACTATGGCAAGAAAAGTATTTCAAATCGTTGCAATGTATATCTAATAGACATATACTATGAATAATTGACTATGCACAGCACCAGCCTTCTGCTCGAACAAGTTCTAATATTGAGCAGTCAGTTTTGCTATGCTTCATCTGGCTTCATAGCCGTTTCCTAATCTCTCTCTCCTAGTCCTACACTCTTCTAATACTTCAACTCGCCACTCTCTTCCATTCCTGTGTAATATACAAACTATATCTCGCGTCTGTGATTTTCATGTGGCATCTATCTCCCTGATATTCTACTTCATTTGTTCCCTTCTTCCCCACAGTTTTGAACTTATTATTACCCTCTCTTCTTCCATAATCGACCAATCCATCAACCAGATTCGTCTTTTTATTCTGAACAGTAAATGTATCTTTACCAGTGAGTCTCGTTATAGAAGTGCTTGATCCTCGGTATGGGAAGCAACATAATCTCATCGTCCATTTTGTATCGGTTACATATTCATCTTCGCCGGTTTCTTCATTCTTCTGATGTTTGACGATCATCTCTCCTGACTTGAATGATATCAATGGAGTTGATATCTTGCTATCAACTAATATCCAATGGCCAAGAAATACAGCAGCAATCGTCTCTTCGCTACATGGGGGTGATGTCTCTTCAATATCATCATCGTTTATTATATTATCGGGGGCCATGGTGATGCCTTCTGATTATATCTCTTTTCTTCTTATGTATTGCAATGGATATAGGTACTACTTACTCCAATATGCGAACTCGAAATTTTGCCTCTGTTTATGTATTGCAATACTATTGACTAATCCGATATCCACTGTCCTCATCTCTCCTATTATTGGCAATTCAATTTTATCAACAACTTCAAGTGATAGGAGGTGGTTTTGCATTGCCGCACTCGCGATGAAGGCATTTTTTTAGGCTAAAAGCCTTTTGACGGTTGCGAAGGATATTATTCCCGGAGAGCTAATGGTTGTGTTGCGCAGCTCTTGAAGTGTTCTATGTCTGGTTAGTTGTAACACGTAGTACATCTAAGTGACAAAGATACTACATTCTGATATATCTGGTTAGTTGTTACCTGATATAGAATTATTACTTTCCACAAAATCCGTCTCTCTTCTACAAATTTGTAGCCTTCCACTTTGCCAAAGACGGGCTTGTCTCTCTCTTCCTCTCAATATACTCCACTCTACTTTTCATATAAACCTTTACTTTGTTTGATTTGCAACACCCTCAATTCGTGCCCTAACATCATCCAAATCACCCAAGTATACACCTTGCAATGGTCCAATACCATCCTCATTCGGCACAACATTCATATCATCATCAAATTCATAAACAAGTGGCACGCCAGTGGGAATATTCAACCCTGTAATCTCATCTTCCGAGATATTATCAAGATGCTTTACCAATGCACGTAGTGTATTACCATGAGCGGCAATAATAACCTTCTTCCCACTCTTAATTGCCGGGGAAATTTCATTCTCCCAAACTGGCATGAATCGCTCTCCTGTTAATTTCAAACTTTCCGTCTTGGGTATATCCTCCTTTGCAATGTTGGCATATCGTGGATCATTACCGGGATAATATTCACTAGACTCGTCACATTCGGGTGGTGGAATATCGTACGAACGACGCCAGATTAATACCTGATCTTTACCGTGTTTGTCAACTGTTTCTTGTTTGTTTAGACCCTGTAGACCACCGTAGTGACGTTCATTAAGACGCCATGTGTTAATCTGTAAAATGAAGAGAGATGGTTGAGTAAAAGGAAAGAAGAAATTAGATTGCATATGCCAGAGTGCAACAACAGATGAGTGATATAAGCCATCATAATGAGAGACGTGAAGTGTATCCTTCCCAATAATATAACGAACGACCAGACTGAACTGCTTAAAATACTTTGTCTACAATCCAAAAGCAACATAGCATATGACCAACTAAAAACACATCAAATACACACATACACAAAAAATAACTTACAATTGGAATATACATTAAATCCAACTCTTCCAATATAATCCAAAGTGTCTTAATAGCTCGTTTCAATACAGAAGTATATGCAACATCAAATGTATACCCGCCATCTTTTAATAACTTGCCACCTTCTGCTGCCTCTCCTAATCCCTTGGTGTTTAATGACGCATCGGCCCATCCTGTGAAGATGTTTAAGTCGTTCCATTCGGACTCACCGTGTCGGACTAGGACTAGTTTATGATTGTATAGTACACTACTTGTTGTTGTTTGGGCATTGTTGTATGATGATGATGTACGTAGTTGATTGGTGGTAGTTGAATGTGGTGCAAGGAAAGCAGAGATTGCAGTGATTGTTGATAGTAAGAGTAGTAGTGACGATTTCATGGTTTTGTTTTGTCTGGTATCTAACTTATCGTCGCCGCTTCTATATGTTTGAGTCGATTTGCAATATTGTTAGCTTTATGAGTGTTGCGGTGAGCTTAGATGATGTCGATATCTAACAACTTCCCATGATCAAGAGACATACAGATTCAAAGGTGTGCTGTTGTAGTTGATGTCAAATTTCCTTTGCTTGGATTGGAGAGGAGATCAGGAGAGGAGTGTTAGCGATACATAAGCGATCTCTTGGCGAATATATGGCGTAAATATACTTGGATAACTTAGAGTGAAAATCGCCATGCATCGCTCAAATTCGACAAGATACGAAAGATACTCTTTGATGGGGAGTCGACGTCATAGCCAATCATCAACTTCACTTCCTCTCATAACTTTACTGCAACGAGTTGAAGCACATCAATTTCAGTATATCATGGCAAAGTATTACGGAGCATTAGTTAGCTTATTAGCGCTTGGTGAGTAGTATCAGATTGTGTGGCATAGGACGGCGGCAATGTGGTATCCAACAACATATTTGACAGATGCCGCCCCATCAATGCAAAAGATTCAGTTATATCGACCTCCGCGAGGAAGATTGATTTCGATGATATACTCTTTGGCCGTATTTGTATTCAGAGATATGGCATAGAGCGGCAGCTATATAGGGTATCTTTATGTACATTGTGCACTTTCTGCAATGCAAAGTATTATGATCGATGTACTACTCCGCAAGGACGATATGATGTTTAGATTATGTAAAGCTTGGTGGTTATATCGGTGTGCTTTATCAGAGAGATATCGGTTATATCATAGAGCATAGGAATTGTCGAGAGACCACAATATGCGATCTTCTTCTCTGTGTGATTTTGCAACTAAATCATATCTTTCTTTCTCTGTCTTATCTTTCGCTTTACTGGACATTGCAAACTGGATGGAAATGAACTTCTATCCGACATAACACACTATCAAATCAACAATATTACAACACTTATCACAGGACAATCATCTGCATTCACAACACCAAAGAGCACTTCCATTAAATCGCATACACAACTTAATATGGCAAAGATTTCAAGTGTCAAGGCACGTGAAATTTTAGATAGTCGTGGTAACCCTACTGTTGAGGTATGTATTATATGTATATTATATGTGTTGTGTGGTATAAGAGCTCTTCGTGTGTGTGTATATGCTCATAACATATGTTTCAACTCACAAACTATTGTCTTCATTTCTTCTACTTACCATAATGCAACTCGATATAAAAACACAACATCAATACACAATTACATTGATATTATTATATAGGTTGAACTATGCACAGAAGATGGTAAATTCGTAGCCTCAGTACCATCCGGTGCCTCCACTGGTGCATACGAGGCATGCGAACTACGTGACGGAGGATCACGATACCTAGGCAAGGGTGTATTAGGTGCCGTAGCCAATGTCAATGATGTGTTAGGACCTGCTGTTATTGGTATGGATCCAGCCGATCAACGTGCTATTGATAATAAGATGATTGATATTGATGGCACGCCTAATAAGAATAAGATGGGTGCTAATGGTAAGATTTTGTTGATGTTTTGTTTGAGAGTAATTAATTTGGTAGTTCTTCCTCGTATCTCACATATATCACTACATACACATGAAACACAAATTAGCCATTCTTGGAGTCTCACTAGCAGCCTCAAAGGCAGGTGCCGCAGCCAACAACTTACCTCTCTACGCACACTATGCCAAAATTGCTGGTAATGATAATGACAAGTATACCATGCCTGTACCATGTTTCAACGTTATCAACGGTGGGTCACATGCTGGTAATAAACTTGCCTTCCAGGAATACTTTGTCATTCCCACTGGTGCCACGTCCTTCTCTGAGGCCATGCAAATTGGATGTGAGGTATACCATACACTTGGTAAGATCATTAAGGCCAAGTTTGGCGGTGATGCCACACTAATTGGCGATGAGGGGGGATTCGCTCCACCCTGTGACAATCGTGAGGGATGTGAATTAATCATGGAAGCCTTAAAGAAGGCAGGGTATGAAGATAAGTGTTCCATCGGATTAGATGTTGCTGCATCTGAATTCCGTGTGAAGGATAAGGATGAGTATGACCTTGACTTCAAGTATGATGGTAATATCATCTCGGGACAGGAACTTGGCGATTTGTATCAAAGTTTGGCAGCCGATTATCCCATTGTTACAATTGAAGATCCCTTCGATGAAGATGATTGGGATAACTGGTCGAAGTTTACTGCCAAGAATAGTGAGGCATTCCAAGTTGTTGGTGATGACTTGACAGTTACCAATATTGAAAAGATTGGACGTGCCATTGATGAGAAGTCATGTACCTGTCTATTACTCAAGGTGAATCAAATAGGAAGTATTTCAGAGTCAATTGATGCCGTTAAGAAGTCGAAGCAGGCTGGATGGGGTGTTATGACAAGTCATCGTAGTGGTGAGACTGAGGATACATACATTGCTGATTTGGCTGTTGGCTTGTGTACTGGACAGATTAAGACGGGTGCTCCGTGCCGTTCAGAAAGGTTGGCCAAGTATAACCAACTTTTGAGGATTGAAGAAGAGTTGGGAGCTGAGAACACCATTTACGCTGGAAAGGGATTCAGGACAACATCTTGGATGGCATAAATGAGTGAGTGAGTAATGCTCTGTTTAGGAAAGATCAATATTGGATCTTTCATCTACTTGTGTACAATGGTAATAAGAAGTTAGGGCATACTTAAAATAGATCTTCGTTGAATTAAAGTTGCTTAACACTGGGTATTACCTCTCTTTACTTCATCCTCAAACTTCACCTTGTAAATGTCAGTTTCCTTGCCCCAAGACATGACTTGTCCAATTTTCCCTTTAGTATCTCTGCATCTTACAAATAACTGGGCAGTTCAATCCGAAATAAATCCCATCAGAGTTCGAAGTTATAGATCAGGATTTCCTCAAACTCATCATCCCTTGCGTTTTCGTCCAAGATAGGGCCCTTGAGAATACACTTTATCACTGGCTATGATGTCTAGAAGTACTTGGCAATCAATCACTCTGCTGAGGGTGTTCTTTAATACACATGCCTACTTATAATACAAGCTACAATATAGAGCGTACATTGATCAATCAAACGTCATCTATGTATTGTTTTATTCTATCTAAAAGTAGTAATGCCACATCTGAGCATTCTAAAGGAGAAGGCTCAAACAAGAGCAGCTGCTCACTACATCAACATCATATCAAAACTGTCCTCATCATATTCTCTCTACATATCAAGATCAGTGAGGTCATCCATGTTGAATTGAGACATGTCAAATCCTTCCATACCATCTGGCATTTGGAACTGAGGCTCTTCTGGCTCATCCTCTACCTCCGGGAGATCTTCTGCGGTAAGCTCATCGGCCAAGGCAAGTGATTCGACACCGAGGCTGCTCTTCAATACACGAGTCATACGAGCAGCATACTTCTTAGGATCTCTGATGGGGAAGCCTCCACTCATTGTGGCAGTGTCTAGTAGAATCCAGGCGTTATCCTTTACTGAGTCGGGAATCTCAGCCTCTTCATCTTCGGGAATAGATTCAAGAAGCTTGATCACAAAAGGATGGCGAGGATTCAATTCCAAGTTGCCAGTTGGGATAGCATTCTCTCCGGGAGCGACTCCATGTGCGAATGCTTGAGCTCTCATGATACGATCCATGTTGGCAGAGTTGCCCCATTCGGAACTCGATACAATAGCGGGAGCACGGCCCAATCGTTTGGAGATTGATACACGGGTAACATCCGATCCATAAAGCTTTTTGAGGAATTTGGTAAGAGGCTTGAACTTCTCAGTATAAACCTTTGTTCGTCGCTTGGCAAGGTCTTCGTCCTCGTCACTAAACTTGACACCCTCCTTGGTGATATCACGGTACTTCTTACCGTCGAATTCACGTACATTTCCAATAAAGTACTCATCAACAGCATCAGTTAGGAAGAGAACCTCTACATCTCTTTCATCAAAGGCATCCATGAAGCTACTCTCCTTCAACTGTTTCAGTGTCTCACCAGGGAAGACGTAAATCTCCTTCTGCCAATCCTTCATTCTATCAACATACTCCTGGAGACTTGTGTAGTCATCCTCTCCTTCCGTCTTACTAGACTTGAATCGTAGTAGCTTCTGAAGTTTGTCCTTGTTTGCGGAGTCATCGATGCATCCCATTTTCAAGCTCAGGCCAAACTTCTTGTACCATTCAATGTAAGGGTGGAGCTTCTTAGGCTGCTCGATGACATTACCATCAGCATCAATTTCGGCCTCCTCCTCGGGCATGGGAGCATTAGACATCTTCTTGATCAAATCAATAGCCTTTCGTACCAACTTCTTCTTAATAATCTTGATAATCTTACTCTCTTGAAGTGTTTCACGGTTGACATTGAGAGGAAGATCATCACTATCAACTACACCCTTAATGAAGGAGAGGTATCGAGGCATCAAGTCGAATTCATCAGAGATTAGTACCTTTCTAACATACAATCGAAGACCATTACTCATTTGTTCCATCTGTCCTTGTTGTAAAGCAAGAGGAACATCCGACGGAACATAAAGGATAGACTTGAAGTTGATATTACCCTCTGCATTGAAGTGGGTCCAATCCTCAGCCTTACCGCCATCCTTTTGTACGACATTCCAAAACTCTTGATATTCCTCATCAGTGATTGATTCCTTATCACGTGCCCAAATGGCAGGATCGGTATTGATTTGTTCATACTCGTAGGTTGTAACATCCTCCATTTCAACTTCCTCTTCCTTCTTCTCTTCGTCATCATCGGAAATCTCAATATCATCAATGTCATCCTTCTCTTCGTCCTTCTTTGACTCATCATCGGTAACATCGGCTTCCTCAACTTCTTCCTTCTCCTTGGGTACTTGGATAGTCTTAATTTGACGAAGACTAACTGGATGGGTAACAAACTCAGAGTAGTGACGGATCAATTCCTTGAGTTTGTAGGGTGACAAGTACTGCAGATATTAATGATGAATGGAGTTATAGGGATGTGTGAGAAAACAGGTATTGCAACAAAACTCAACAGAATAAACTCTCTCTCTCTCTCTCTCTTACCTCATCAGCATCCTCCTTGAGCGTCAATGTAATCTCAGTACCTCTACCCAAGGTATTCCCCCGTGGATCCGGTCCAACATGGAAACTAGCCTCACCATTTAAACTCTCCCACACAAATTGTGTGTCACTATCATTACTCTTAGACGCAACACTAACCTTATCGGCTACCAGAAAACTTGAATAAAATCCAACACCAAACATTCCGATAGTGTTAACATCATTCTTTTCGCCTTCACTAAGCGCCTTGATAAAGTTGGTTGTTCCTGATCGTGCCACTGTTCCAAGGTTGGCAACTAGGTCTTCCTTTGACATACCAATACCTGAATCTCTAATAGTTAATGTTTTACCTTCGGGATCATAATCAATTTGTACTTCAAGTTCAGCTTTGTCAGCGAGCAATTCTGGCTTGGTAACACTTAGGAAACGTAATTTATCGAGAGCATCGGATGCATTGGAGATTAGTTCACGTAGGAAGATATCTTTATTGGTGTATAGTGAGTTGATTACAATGTCAAGCATCTTGTGTACCTCGGCTTCATACTCGAATTGATTGGATCCTGTTATTGTGACATAGAATAGTTTAATTGCAAAGTGTTAGATATATTTGGATATGTATATATAAAATAACTAATTGGACAACATAATATATGGGGCAGTAGAAATAATATTGAAAGTATGTGAGCTTACCTTCGGGCGGAGTGTATGGCGCAGCCGATTCCATCATTTCCTGTTCAACTGTCTTCATAGCTGCTTCTTCTGCTGCCTTTTCGGCATCAGTCATTTCAGCTGCTGTTGCAAATGCTAGATTATATGAGGGGCATACAAGGTGGGGCTGGTTAAGATATTTTTTCACATCGTCATTGCAACAACATTGCAAATATATCTTTTCACCACAATAACAAAAACTAAACTTACCGACATTACCAACGATGGATGAAGGGATGACAGTGAGGGCAGCACCGACGAATGCGGCGCCTAATGCGAGCTTACTAAATCGTACCATTCTTCTATGGAGAGGAGTTAACAACAACACTTTGTAAAAAAAAATGAGAGGCTCTGTTTGATTTTAATTTGTGAGTGGAAATTAGGTATCCTCGTGACTTGTTTAGTCACTCGTGAATCGAATCTGTAGTGGCGGTGTAGCAGATTCAACGGTTCTAGTTACAAGAGCATGTTTTGATCAGTCATATAGATAACTGGATATGGTAATAACATTGAAGAGATAACAGATCATATGATATGGATAACATAGTAATATATTCCCAAGAGAGGGGGATATCTTATGATGCCCTTTTATTTCAAGTACATAATATGATCATCACTAAAGTATAATATTCAGATAAATTATGTTTGCCTACTCAATAAACTCCGTATTATTTTAACATTATGATGCACTGTTTGAGCCATCAAATGAAGTCTCCCCTTTATTTCATCCCCACTCCGCACTCCCCAATTATTTTTTTCATCCCCCCCACTAATGGGCTCTCGATACCTACCTTTGTCTTTCTTCCCGTCCTAATCGTGATAGTAACCCCCACTTTACTTACGAGTACGATTCTTTTCATATTTGAGTGTTGTTGAAGCTTTATCCTTCTGGACCAAGCTTGCAACTTTATCTCTCTTTTCACTTTTAGCCTCTTCAATGTACGCCTGATATCCACGTAAAGCAATCTCATATTGAGCTTTGGTACCTACTGCCTTTACATTATCCAAAGAACCCTTGTGTCCAATTGTAGCACCAATACCCAATGTTTCAGCGCCCTATCCTTATTGCCCATCTTATACTCCTCAACTCCGATATGGAAGCGTGCACACATCCCTTAATCGCCCCTTGCTGGAAATGATACATCATCTTCTTCGAATCTTTTGGAAGATATTTCCCATCAGAATAGAGAATCCCGATTTTGTTATGAGCTTCAATCGAACCAAGCTCAATTGCACGTGAATACATTTCCAAAGCCTTCTTTATATCTTGTTGAGTACCTGCATCTCCATACATATATTCCGTTCCCACTGTAAAGAAAGCATCAGCGTCACCCAGCTCCATTCGTTTTTTGAATCTTTCTTTCCCTTCTTTGTATGAGAAGGATGGTTGGAGTCTGCAAAAGGGGCAAGGTAAGTTTGGAAGCCTCTGTGGTTTGGCATTCGATGCCTTAATTTGTCCATACAAGCACCCAATGCAAATTGTTTTACCGCAGCAATTCTTATAAACTGTTTCTTCTGCAATAGGAAGTTGGTGCATACAAATTGCACAATCCTTACGGGGTGGAGGTTGTTTGAATAATAACTCGTCTAATAATTCAGCTGCGCGCTGTTGACATTGTTTCTTGTGTTGTGGTCGATGGGCAATTTGACATTCTCTAATTGCAATACTTTACAGATTTGCAACCATTGCAAGTCTTGAGGCCATCACTCTCCTTTCCACACGCTGCACACTGATCTAACACCTCGGATGTGCTCATTATTATGGAGAAGAACTAATAATAAGAAGCAAATCGTTGACTTTCCCCCCAAAAGATACGGTATCCTGCCTAATTAGAGCGAGTATCATGAATCATGAGTCAATATGTATATCTTACTACTTGATTATGTTCATCATTTGATTAAAGTTGATATCAGTATTGTTAAGTAGCTTAAAGAGTATGCATGTGCATATCATTATATACTAGCACATCAACATAATATTGCACTCTCACATAACTTTTATTCGTAGAGATTTGCCTCTTTTACCTAGCACGCAAAAGAATATTATGAATGTGAACCAATACATTATGCTGTACCCCCATTTAGTTGTTCCTTTCTTATCTTATAGTCTAAAGTTCAAGGCTCACAACTATCAACCTTGATTAAAGCAAAGACACCTCCCGTTCCTTGAACCGGAGTAGATTGTTGACGTATTACCAACAACTCATTATCAACATATGGTATATCAAAATAACCTGGCGCGTCTGGGCTTACTTCTTCAGAACCTTCGTCACTAAATCCAAAGCTACTCTTGTCTAACCCAGGAACTAATTCTATCAACTTTTCAACCAATGTTCGTTGCCATGTGAAATCTATTGATAGTGGAGGAAGATTATCAACTTTTTGACCAAGCAGTTCAATCGGTTGTAGTTTCAATCCCTCAAATATCAGACCAACTCTATCATTAGTACTAACATTCCGTGAAGAGGCCCTTGTTGCCACCTCGGCTCGTAATAATGATGGTGGCGATAATGATGATGGTAAAATAGATTGGCTCTTCGGGATGAAATCAATAATATTGATGGCAACTGGTGGTTTGGATATATCTTGATAAATAGCACTTGTTGTGGATATAGGCGACGCCCCTAAGGAGACTACATCATATGCGGAAGTCCATATCATTCTCCAAATTCCTTTTAGCGGTATGTCGTCTTCACCAGCTGTACCATCTCCATCTATACCACGAGCAGGATTATGTGTAGGGTTGACAGCTGCCAATTGAGTAATGATATCTTCTGCTTCATCTCGAGCTGTAGGTGTTGCACCGAATCCTCTATCGTAGCTTGCAGATAGTTTGTAGAGTTGCTTCTTTAGATCAGTTCTCTCCTGTTCCTTTTCATTAGGATAGTTTGTATTATCATCATCACCAACACAATCCATAACACACTCCTCTATGTTTTTATTCAACTGGTTTGCTACCTCATCAGCAGCTCTTAACCGATCAAGTCTCATTGCCTCGGCTTCTTCTGCAGTACTACCATCTTCAATTGGTGTACTATATCTTCTTGTGGTAACACAACTTCTTCTTATTGTTGTTGTCGAAGAAGAAGAAGAAGAAAATGCATAACAACTTATACTCAAATTGTATACAGCGGCAGCTGATATGGCGAGGATCCTCATTGTGATCTTCATTATATTAATCTCTACATGTAGATACTATTAGTTGAGGAGTGAGATAAACACACTACACAAACAACTACATATACGTATCTAACAACTGCTTCCTTCAAATTCAACAAAAGTTACAAGTAAGCACACTCTCATAAAATCGGTATCCTCTCTTCTCTTACTGATTTGATAGTTGTTGATGCTATTTGGATTGACATCTGCACTTCATGACTCTTATAGGCATTCCAGGGATGTAAGTTTTGATAATACTAACCAATGACAATTTCTTCTAATGATGAGTAATATCTTCCAGTAGTGGTGGTATGTCTTGTCCCATTACTTGAGCATATCTTTGCAGTCATTTATAACTGGTGCTATATTTGATCATTTGTTACTTATATTAAGATAAATTATCATACGTTACCTACTCCATACTCCATATCCTCTCTATCATCATCTCTATCATCATCTTTCAGTCCATATGACAAAGACATTGCATTGACCACATTGTTATCCTTCGCCCGAAGAGTCTTGACAGCCTTTGCTCTTGAACAGTTCGTCTGGGACATAACAATTTCAATATCCCTTGATTCCACGCCTTCTTCTTCTTCTTCAGCTGAGGTTTCCTCGTCAACTTCTTGTTGCGATGGCGTAGCCTCCGCTGCAGCCTCTACCATACCAGCAGGCTGAACCTTTTCAAATACCCCTGCTTGTGCTAGACGCACGGCCTCTGCCAAACCATTGAGATATTCACTTTGTGCCTCTAGTGGTGCCTCTGTTGCTTCTCTCGCTTCCCGTGCTGCTCTCCTACGCGCTTCTATTTCTTCTCTCATCTGAAGTATGACCTCCTTTTCTGATTTAGAATACTTGTAATAAGTATATTCATCGCTGAATGCAGCAGCTCGATCCCGTTGTTCACTCTTAATCTCATCAACATATGCTTGATATGATCGTAAAGCTAAATCATATTCCTCTGCTGTCGCATGTCCATTCCAATGAAGATGTTTGATCTTCTTTAAGGAATCGGCACATCCACTCTTAACTGCAATCATGTGGTGCTTCAGTGCCCTGTCCCTATTGCCGATAAGTCCCTCTGTGACTCCTAGATTGTACCTTGCCGGTACATTACCTCCCATGGCAGCCGACTCGTAGTAATGCCAAGCCTTTTCTTGGTCCCTCTCCACTCCTCTGCCATTGTCATAAGCATCGGCAATATTGCAATATGATTCAACACTACCAAGTTCTCCTGCCTCTTGCCAGAGTGCTAATGCCTTGGTATAGCTCTGTTCAAACCCGAAATTCCCTGACTGATGGAAACATCCCACACTGCAGAGCGCATCAGCATCATTCACATCAAAACGATCCAAGTATCTTTCCCCCATGTCTTTCTCAGTCTCGGGTTTAGGTTCTCTACAATAGACACAAAGGAAAGCGGATCCAGTAGGATTTTCTTCACTAAGTGTAAAGTAGCATCCACTGCAAATAACTTTTCCACAGCATGCCATGTACACGTTTCCTGAGCTCAGATAAGGTAGTTGTAAAAAGCAAATTGGGCAATCCTCTGAAGGCGGAGGCTGTTCGAAGAGATCTTCGTCAGATGGCGATGTAAGTTCATCATCGTTTGTTCTCATAGACTTGAATAAGCTGATGACTCGGCTCTCTTTCTTGGGTGGTAACTTCCTATCAAGGCATATCTTCTCGTGTTCATTAGCTTCTTCTAAAGTATCAAACACCGCCTGGCAAAAGTCACACTTCCAACCGGTATCAAATTGTGTATGATCAATGTAATAGAGATTATTTCTCACGTCACCTACGTCCTTGAGACAAAGAGTTCCAGCATACTCATCCGATGAGCTGCTACTCTTGTCAACCATATCATCAAGACATGATTTAAGAACGACAGAAGGTACGACCGCCTTTAGCTTTAAGAATCTGACAACGTTGTGTTCAGATGATACAATGTGTTAGATGGTTGCATGTAAAATATCAATACAAAACTAATCAAACATACGATAGAGTTACTCACATTTCATTGATATTCATTGGTCTACCCTCACCATGTAACATCTCAATGATAATCCTCTTAGCTTCAGGCTTGCTCACGACAATTTTAGCATTTGGTCCACCCTGCTTCTCGGCTTCGGCTTGCCACTTGCGGTACGACTCCATGGCACTCTTGGATAACTTGGCCGCAGGCTTGGAAGCTTTCTTCGATTGATCATTGGTGGTGCAGCTGTGTGGAGGTGGAGGTGTGATGACAGAGGTACCAGAGTTTGGTCTGCTCGTGGGGATGTTGGGAAACTTCTTGTTATTATTTGGCCGAGAGCACTTATTGGAAATGATTCCACGGTGTTCCTCTGTCATAAAGTCGATTGGCAGCTCATAGCTCTCCTCTGGAAACCCCAAGAAGTCTCTGCAGGGAGATGACGTATAGAATAGGCAAATGGTGAGTAGTGCAAGAAAATACAAGAAGATAAACACATACGTGTAAGCATATACATCAACTCACTTCAATTGACAATCAAGACAAGAGTTCCAAGGCATCTGGCCCTTTGATTCCCATCTACTACAGGCGACAAGTCCACAATTCACTTTCCCATCATTTGCACGGTGACACATTGTTGGTTTAGACATTAGCAACTCCCTGATAGTGAATATCTTGGTCAAATCCCAACCTTCCTGTGCTTGTCGTTTATCCATGGGAGTTGTATTGTTTTGTTGTACCTCCTCATTATCCTCTTCACCCGTTGGAAGATTAGGCATGTTGGGTGCTGGATATTTAGATGACTGTTCATTATATCATTGTATGAACAAGAAGAAGTAGAAAAGAAGGAGTTATATTAGTATGTTAGTTAGTCAACGGTATAAAAGAGAACAAAATATACATCAAATACAAAACAAGGGCTAAAAACGTACCCTCTCAATCATGGCATTGCGTAATGCACGTGACATAACCTTCAAGGGGATATCCTTATTATCGGCTGGCCATCCCTTAAAGTCCTTCTCTTGACAATCCAAGCAACAATACCATGGTGTCGAGGGGTCTCTACTGCGCGACCAGATACAGCATGCAGCCAATTGACATCCAGTTGTGTCACATTGTTGGCCGAATGGATCGTTGATTTGCTCAATGGGAAGGACCACCATTAAAGCATCTCCCTGAGGTACAAATCTCTCACGAGCTTTCTCATGCTTCGATCTGTTTATTTCATCTGTTCTAGCAGCCGCTACATATCTCTCACAAGCTTTCTTATGCTTGTGTCTGTGTTTCTTCTTACAGGCGGCATTACAATATTTCACTGACTTGCATTTGTTGCAAGTATTGGTAACATCACTACCCTCCTTTCCACAGTTGGCACATGTAAAGCTATCAGAATTACTACTATTCTTACGAGCGACGGCAATGGCATGGATTTGAGATATTGCTTCTTCTGGTGATGGTAAGTCTTCCAAATTCAACTTTCCATTAATAATATAATTTTCTTGTAGTGAGGCATCAAAACATCTCCACGAAAGGATATCATTAGTACTATCCCCAAAATCACGTAGATAATTATCGGGAGGATGTTTATCTCCACACCCTTCATGAAGCTCGAAATAACGACAGAGTGTTTGTTCATTAACATCACTCCATTTGAGTTCATCAAATACTTCTGGTATACTTTGCAAATAATCCAGGATTTGTTCGGGTATATCTTTTGCCTTCATATTGGCATCTCTTGCAATACGAATAGCTTCTTCTTCTACTACTTCTTCTTTTTGTATAGATACTGACTTTGTATTATCGACATTTAGCGACCCTAATTGAAGCGACCCTAATTGCTTAGCCACTTCATCAATAGATGGACGTTCAGATAACATTGATAAGAACTGATCTTGGGCCTCTTGTAACAGCTTCCTCCAATTCCTTATTTCCCAACACATTGTACCCCATTCAACTGGGATATCACTTGTACCCATATTTGCAACCAAAGGGTGTAATGTCAAGTCATTCATATATTCACAATCTTTAAAATCAAGATCGAGGAACTTTGTAGGATGTTGTTTCGACATTAGCAGTAGAGCATCCTTGCTGTAATCTTTTGCCATAGTAGAGGCATTATTGATCTCCCTCTCGACATCATACTTGCGTATATTGCCAATTAATCGAGAGGTCTCTGGAGACAGTTTGGAATTCAATTCTGGATTCTTCTCCATATCTGAAAGGAGGGATGCAAGTATATCTCCCTTTTTATTTGAAGAGGATGACTTCTTCTTGAGACCTATGGGGATATCGTCGTCACTTGAATCGTCTGCCATTTTTAATTTATCTCTAATCTCTTTATGTACAACCTTTGGTTGGTAATTAGGTATCGTAAGCAACTACTTAAACACCACCATTGGTAGCATCATTAAATCATGTGGTTTGGGTGATACCCCGTCTGCTATTTGTATCAAAATGAGACAATATCTAGTTGAACAATAAATAAAATATCAAAATCGATTTTAATTCGTACTCTCATAATTTCACTGTGTAGTTGGGAGTCTTTGAGATAATTCTCCTTTGATTATGTAACTATAGGAGTTATAGAACTGATTGTATAAGTTTAAGATGTTCTTCCGATCTGGTATACTCAATATTATACTTATTGCTTTAGTAATCATCCTGCCATATTACTTTGGTTATATAAATGCTGTCAATGAAAGCAAAGTACAACAACTACAGACACCTAATTGCAATGATGCACCGATTGAAATATCACCTACATTGCGTCAACTAATTGATAAACGAGTACAACAAGAGTTGGCACATGAAGAGGATAGTATCAAATCAAGTAATTACAAAGATACAATATTTCCAAAATCAACAAGTAGTTATGCAGTAGGCGCTTTACGTATCTCAAGAGATGAATTAATGCAAACATATGATTTTGGTGTACCAATCAAATCTGCTACTGATTCAGAAGCTATTCTAATATACAATACACGTACATCCTTGCCATCGGATTCCAAATTAAAGAATGAGGCTATACACGGTATACAACATCAACAAGATGATAGTTCATCAACACTAGCTAAATCATCAGTCTCAAAAGCAATGCAAAATTGTGATACATTAAATGTAATATTTACATCCATAAACCCAAATGCAAAAGATTGTCATGTAATAACATCCAACTTTGAATCATATCATATTAACAGGTGGTTACGTGTACCACAATTTGAGGGATTAAAACCTAAAGAACGGATATTGAATTCTACATTACCATTACGACATGTCGGACGAATCACACTTGGTAAGAATGGTGTAGATGAATTTGATTTACCAGAATTGTGGAAGAATTTTAAGAGAAAAGAGAAGGGATTCTTACTACAACATTTTGATAGATTACAAATCTTTTTAGAGAATGTTGATACAGTATTAAAGGAATTGAAAAGTTTATTAGAGAAACGAAATGTTGTACGTGATAATACAGTGGTAGTATTGACAGTGAATGCTGGCCAATCGGAACTGTTGAGTAATTTCATCTGCTCAGCACGAAGTAGAGGATTGTCAACTGATAATATATTAGTCTTTCCGACAGATGAGGAGGCATATAAACTATCACAGGGATTGGGTATTGCAACATACTTTGACGCTAAGAATCTTGGTATATTGCCCTCGGGTGAAGCCAAGGCATATGGTGACCCGATATTCGCCAGTATGATGTATGCCAAGGTATTATGTGTCCTCTATGTTAGTTTACTCGGACATGACGTGTTATTTCAAGATGTGGACATTGTTTGGTATAAAGATCCATTGACTTACTTTCATGATAAGTCAAATGTTGCTATACAAGAATTTGATATACTATTTCAACATGATGGTAGTGCTCAACCACGATATAATCCCTACTCGGCCAATAGCGGTTTCTACTATGTTCGGGCTAATAAGAAGACTGCATATCTATTCACATCATTATTATATCACGGAGCTGTCATACGAAAGTCTAAATCACATCAACAAGTATTAGTTCAATTACTCAATGAGCATAGTTCATTATTTGGTTTGAAGGTCAAAGTATTTGATAAGATACAGACTGATATGTTTCCCGGTGGCTTCCATTATCATCAAGATTGGCCGACGATGCACAAGATAATAGAAGGGACGAGTAATGCCTACCTACTTCACATGAGTTGGACTGAGAACAAGGTGAATAAACTATTATTCTTTCGACAAATGGGAGAGTGGTATGTAAGGGACGAATGCATAAGCAAAGATATTACAAAACTGATAGAAGGTGATGTTTCCGATGGTAGTCTAGTTGAACAATGTTGTAGTATTGAGCCTATATTCTCATGTCATTACCAGGACAAGCCAAGTAAGATTCCCTGCCCAGACAGTCCAAAGATTGATCCCAAGAGAGATAAACTCTTTTGGCAGTAGTTAATTAGTAAACAACTAACTAATGAGATGTACTGCCATTGGAGATAAGAGTATTTATATTAGTACCCTGTAACTGCTGTATTTCCTTTGGATATGGCCATATTCTTGTACCCCATGACACTTTTAACATATATTGATGGTGTAGTAGCAGTAGTAGCTCTAATTCTAATATATATTCTAAGCTTATTGCATCCACTGCAAATTGATTTTAATCGATGCAAAGTCTGGATATTTCTCCATGAAGTCTTTGTGCTCATTAGAACTCCACCACTGTCGGAAACTCTCGGCATCTTTTGCAATGCAATGTAGTCCACAATCAAAACCTTGACTCATACTATCCTTTGGGTTAGTACCGCAACCTGGTAGGTTAAGATTGTTAATGCAGTTCTCTCCACATGACAAGCTAATAAGATCCTCTGATTTCAACTTGCTCAGATCCGAAAGAACTTTGACCTTGTCATCGTTTGAATAAGATGTATTCCACTTCCATATGAAGCAGTGATTGACACTAGATGATGAAGATGACATTATAATGTTGTAGATAGTGTTTGACGAAATAATCTAGATATCTAGATATGTTGATGTGCGTGAAATAATTTGTATTATTAATTTTTTGTTGTATTGATTGTATGATCTTGATCAGAATAGACTCCGCATATAAATAGCTTGGATGATCCCATTTGATATGGTATAACCAATAGGTACACCATAGAGGATAAGCAATATCGTAAAGCAAAAGATTCGAGGCAGGTCGGCGGCCGTCGGTCGGTAGTAGATCTCAGAGGTAGGATATCCTTTTTTTATGATGCGCCAGCCAGAGTTTCAGATTTCAGTGTTCATTTCTGCCTTCTGCTTTGCTGTAGTCGGTCGTCAAAGGAAGCATCGTCGTCTTCATTGGTTTATATTAATGATATTGGGGTGGTGATCCTGATCCACGAATAGCAAAGACGACTCAGTACCATTGGAGGGAGGTTACAGATCTTGAATCGGCATTAACGTATTAAGGTATTACTTTTTAGTTAGGAATTAGTAGTGATTACGTATAGTGTAATATCGGGTGTTGTAAAGGTTGTGTTACAATTTAGTAGTTACGTATATTGGATAGAACCAATCAAAGGTATATCAATCATCATTATGGTTTAGACGAATACTAGTACTAATATTAAGAATAATAATAAACAGTGTGGCAAGAAGATAAGATACAAGTACTGGATTAGATAACTACTGCCTCATTGATATACCAAACCAAATGAAGCAAAGGGGCATTATCTTCTTGTTGAAAGCATCCATATTGTCCTCTACTTTTTGCATCGTCGTGACTACATTCTTCTTGACCACCGAGGCTCCACCGCCAACTTCCTCAAAAGCAACAACAATAATAAAAGACCTTATTGGACTTTTACCAAGCAGTGTAGACGGCAGTGGAATAAGATATTCCTGCAACTACAATGATAGTTTTGCTCATGTTTCAGAAAAACCTAGAGATGTGGTGATCAGCAATCCAAATTCTATTGATCAAGAATACCTTACACGAGTTTCAAAACAATTGGGAATTCAATTAGTTGCCAATAGTACAAGTTATATTCCTTTTCAAAGACCTGGTCCGTTACAATCCTATACAGGCACACTTCCTTACCACTTCAATGGATGGGATCCCGTCTGTAGTAATAATGATACTTTTATTAGCAAGGATGGCTGGTTCCGAGACAATTATATATCTATATCCTGTAAAACCCAGCCGAGGGAACGAGCTTTAGCATTCGTATTGGCGAACTTGCTACCGCATTTTAAATATGCTAGCAAGGTCCATGAGAGCTCCCCGAACGATTTTGGTTTAAGTAAACAGCTACAGCATATCTTTGGAAAAGAGAAGTACATAGCTTCTCAATTCTCAACATCCAAGGACTGCGGTGAAACTGTAAATGACCTGGGGCATATATCATTAGACTTGGAGGATCAACATTGTATAGAGAATGCAACATTTGACATAATCATTACACAAGATGTATTTGAGCATATATACGAGCCTAATAGGGCATTCAAAGAAATAGAACGTACACTAAAACCCGGAGGATTTCATGTCTTCACAGTACCTTTGACTTCGAAGCAGTTCGGAACGTTTCAAGCCGCTAAAAGAGTTGGTAATGAGGTAGTCTTATATGATGTCCCTGAGATTCACGGCAACCCCATGGGTCAGGGAGGGTCTTTGTTAACACATCAATGGGG
>Ga0214477_100681_pt1 | contig 21989 bp, 15 predicted proteins | sample M1_20Mar14CPVII9_FD_165058 | JGI IMG/M metagenome (GOLD analysis project Ga0214477, IMG submission 165058) | Marine eukaryotic communities from Monterey Bay, California, United States - M1_20Mar14CPVII9sort6BwellC16 | ecosystem: Environmental > Aquatic > Marine > Unclassified | place: USA...
AATGACATATATATGGGTACAATATCCATATTTGTATCCGATAAGTATCCGTATTGCGTACTTTTGTACTGAAGTGGCCAGTGTACTGGCCAATGGGGTTTTTAAAGTGGCCAGCTGACACAGCCCACTGACTTGACAGACTCTTTATTCTTCTCTGATAATATATAAAATTGTAACTGAGTTAGTAATTTAATACCTTGATTAGACTTGGAATCGGTACCAGTGCAGTGTAGTCAGTAGTTGACCACCTTCTGTAAAAATTCTGCTAGTAACGCGTATCGGCGGTTTATATATTAGTCAAGGTATTAAAAAGCATAAACTCAAGGTGCATCTTCCTGCTCTCCACAAATTATAATTATACTCTCGCTATTAACACATACAATTTCTCACTCTTATTATTACAAGTTATGGACGATTACAGTCGAGAAACACTGCGTAGGATTGAGCATAACGATGAAACTTTGCTCGAGTTGGGGATTTGCAATAATGATGATGTCATAACAAGTAATGGTAGATATTTTACCTCAAGTTATGGAGATGATTATTCTAGACTTGGTAGAAGCATCCAGAGGAATACTAATTTGAAAACACTGTATATGGAACCTGAAGATATTATGTTATCTGTAGCAGATAGAGGATTCTTTGAAGGTATAAAACAAAACTCTTCTATTCAAAAGTTCAAGCTCAGTGGCTACTCTCAGTATGGCTACGCTGGTGACATTCGTAACCCAGTTGGTGAAGTAGGATGTGAATTATTGAAAGCATTTCAGGAGAATAACAGCAATCTTACTACCCTTCGTATCTGGTCTTGTGATATTGGCAGCGTGGATGAACGTGCCATTATCAATACAACGTTGAGTAGCTGCACACATCTCAAAAGGATGCATTTTAATCATAACAATATGACGGATGAACAACTATTACCAATGGTAGAAGCAATTAGAGGGCATCGATCAATGGAAGTACTCCAATTGAATTATAATAGAATTGGTAATGTCGGATGTCAGGCACTGGCTACCTTACTTCAAGATCCAAGTTGCAATCTACATACTCTTGACATCCATCATAATCATATCAACAATGAGGGTGCAATTGCCATTATAAACGGTTTGGCCAACAATAACAAATTGAAAGATCTGGACATTAGTCAGAATCAGATACGCAATCAAAACATAGTAGAGGATGCCTTCTCCAAAGTATTATGCAACCCAACAAGTATCAATGCCACACATTCATCGAATCATACACTGATTGATCTAAAGATTCAAGGCAATATGTTGCTTCTTCATTCAAAACTCCAAATGAACAAATGCGAAAACAAAAGTCACGTTGCGATGATAAAGATTCTCATATACCATCCAAACATTGACATGGAAGCATTATTTGAATGGGGCTCTGGAGATGAACGGAGTCTAAAAGCACTGCCTTATGTTGTTGGTTGGTTTGAAAGGGCAGAGGAAGCTGTTGATATCCAGGAGGGAAAAAGGCTTTCAGCAATTTATCAATTTGCTTTGGCTATGCCACTGATGTTTATCCCCGCTTCTCATACCAAAGCTGATGACAAGAAGAGGAAGAGGACTGGCATGTAGGGATACAAATTGGGGTAAGATAAAAGAAGCTTTACTTTATATCACTTAGATTGGAGCCCAATTTCAATTTAGTTGTTGCAACTGCTGTTGGTATCCTTACAAAAGCTCGAGTTACTGCGCAACCATACACTCAGTATTGCAATAATCGATTCAACAAGGTTGTTCAATAGATGCCGCCGACTATACTATCACTACTCCTCCAACATTACACAACAACTAACAGCACTGCCTGGCTAAAAAGGCCGAAAAAAGGATACCTATCTTGTTGTAGATCTTTCAAGGTCACTAGTGTTGTTAGTGCAGTATGGTATGATCTAGGGAATTGTTTGTGATAGTATCATTAATGATACGTCTACGCGCTTCTTAGCTCTGCTTCTCTACTCTGGCTATTCTTTCAAGTGGTGGTGTAATTGACTATATAGAGTTTTCTGAGTGGCATGAAAACTACTTATTATTGATAAAGTGTTCGTTTGTGTCTTTGCAGTACGATAATAATTTGTTTGCCTTGATTAGATTTGGAATCGGTGCCAGTGTACATAGTGTAGTCAATAGTTCACCACCTTATTTACAAGATCTGCTAATATCTGCAGTTTATATATTAGTTAAGGTATTAAAAAGCATAAACTCAAGGGTGCATCTTCCCAGGCAGCATAATTTTAATCTCTCTCCCTAATAGTACTCTTACTCTTATTATCACCAAGTAGTTATGGAAGATTATAGCCTAGAAACACTGCGTCGGATTGAAAAGAATGATGATACATTGATCGAGTTGGGGATTTGCAATGATCATGTTGTCATATCAAAAGATAATGGCAGATTTTTTACTTCAGCAGATGGTGGTGACTATTCTCAACTTGGTACTTCCATCGGGAGAAATACCCATTTGAAAACATTATATGTCAAACTTGACAGTATCGGTTTATCCATTACAGATAGTGGATTCTTTGAAGGTATCAAAAAAACCTCTTCGATTGATACGTTTAAACTCAGTGGCTACTCTATACGTAGTGACATCTATAACCCAATTGGTGAAGTAGGATGTGAACTATTGAAAGCATTTCAGGAGAACAGTAGTAATCTAACCGAGCTTCGTATCTGGTGCTGCGATATTAGCAGCATAGATGAGCGTGTCATAAATAAAACTTTGAGTACAAGCACAAATCTCAAAACATTGCATTTCAATTACAACAATATGACGGGTGAACAAATATTACCGATGGTAGAAGCAATTAGAGGGCATGGATCATTAGAGATACTTAGTTTGGATCACAATAGAATCAGCAATGTCGGATGCCAGGCACTTGCTACATTACTTGAAGATCCAAATTGCCAAATACATACTCTTAGGCTCAACTACAATATCATAGACAATGAGGGGGCAAATACGTTGGCAAAAAGTTTGGTCAACAATACCAAATTGAAGAAACTCGAACTTGGCTTGAGTGAGTTTGAACAAAGTCAGGTAGAGAATGCATTCTCCAGAGTATTATGCGATACAACAAGTATTAATGCTACATACTCTTCCAATCATACACTTACAAAATTATCTGTTGGCGTTGGGTATGAAGACCCCAGGATGGGAATAGAACTTGCATCTTTACTAAAAATGAACAAGGGTATCAACAAGAAGTATATTGCAATTGAAAAGATATTACAACATCACCCAAACATTGGTATGGAACCGTTATTTGAATGGGGCTCTGGGAATGAACGGAATCTAATGGCTTTACCTTACGTGATTGATTGGTTTGATAGAGCAGAAGAAGCGGTCGAATATGACGATGAGAGTGTTGTATCAAGTGATGATAGTTCAGATTATTCAGATTCAGATGATAGTTCTTCTCATTCAGTTGAAGAGGACGATTATGATTACCAAGTTGAGGAGAGAAAGCTAACAGCAATATACGAGTTTGCTCTGGCCATGCCAGTTTTGTTTGTACCTTTGTCTAATACCAAATCCAACAACAAGAAGAGGAAGGCCCCATACAGCAGATGACTGTGGGGAATAGGGAATCTTTGTATATAGAAAAAGTGATGTTACTCTAACAAATATTCTATCATTAACGAACGATGGCTTATCAAGCCATCAAGATACCCCTACACAAGTGGAATCACCTGATTGTTAGTATCAAGTAACTAGAGTGCTGATTAAGCTACACAACAGCACAATCCTAGATCCTATTCTAATTCCCAAACCTAGTCCCTCCTTTCTTCATCACACCTTAACTGACCGTCTATGTTGAGGTGAACCCATCCCAGCCATCATTTCAGCAGCAGATGTATCATTCCCCCCAGGTATATAACCTTTAGCACGCTTACTCAACGATGTAGTATCAGAGTCAGCGGCAGCTATATCTCCCAACGACTTGGTCTGTGCTGCCTTCTTCCGTGCCGTCGTTCTCGGCGTGGCATGCGTATTAGCATCTAATATCTGTGACGTGACGGCCACGGCAACCTTGTGTGAGTGTGTTAGCATTCCACTACTCTCATCTTGCGTTGATCCAAAGTTACTAATGCGTTTGGCAAAGTGTCGTGCTCTATCCGATGCTTGGGGGTCAAAGCCTGACTCGACAGCTTCATGATCAGCCGCACCAGCGGCTAAACTCAAGTCACGTGCCCAACTTGTATACTGCATAGAAACATTCCGTAACTTATTCGGATCTTTAGTACGACTTGCACGTTGTCGTTTCTGTTCTTCCATTACCATACGTATAGCCAATAATACCGATTGTTGCCGGGCTCGACCTTCCGATGACGAGGCAATATGTTCTAATCCACGTCGTGAATGTCCAAATTTACACCACCATTTATTTGGATTATCCGCCCCCTCACCGTCTGAATCTGTATCTTCCTTGACATATCTTGATAATGATTTGTTATATTCAATTTCACTCTTTTCTAATTCACTCTGACTTGATTTGGATGAATCACTATTGGATCGTTCTAACTTTGTTTCACCTTCGGATTGTGTTCCCGGAGTACCCTGTACCTTCCGTGGACTACCATTTCCACTATTTCCATTACTGCCACGTTTAGCACCAGCCTTACCCCAAGCATTCGAACTAGCCAACCAAATTTCACTACCACCACATTCCATAGCCTTACTTATAATCCGTCCTGTCTTTTTAAATTCATCATAATCACTACGTTGCCACCATACTTGGGCCTTTTGATGTAATGGTATATCTTTTCGTGAGGGGATTGTTAGGACACGTGCCATTGGATTAAAGTTTATTGAATACTTTGGATTAGTATTGTTATTGATTGGATCACCAGTCATTGAATGGACGGGAGATTTCTTTGGTTCATATGTTGGTAGGAAGTGACGCTTACCATCATCTTTCTTTGTTGTTGTCTTTCCTGGTTTATTATTCGAATTGGCATTAAGGAGTGAGATGGAACATCGTCGTACCTTCAATATACTCTTGAATTGTGGAAGTTCTTCCTTCTCTGCTTCCTTGGCAAGTTGTTCAGCAGCAGTTATAGTAGATGTGGCTGTATCCTTATCCAAATCAGGAACCTTGGGAAAGTTAGTAGGCAAGACAGCGGTGTTATCACCCTCTTCTTGTTTCTTCTCATCTTCTACAATACTTTCACCTACTAATATCCCTGCAGCTGTTAGATCTTCCGCAGAAGATGTTGAAGTTGAATGCGCCGTAGATGTTGAATCTACCGACATCATATGTGGTATAGTTGCCTTGGGTGGTGACATACTTTTTGCAAATGATACTTCTCTCCCTGGTGTGGGTGGTTTATTCCTGGATGATGTTGGAGATTGAATTTGCTTCATTGGAATCTTTGGACTGCTTGGCGAAGTAGTGGCAGATGTTGGTAGCGTAGACAATCCAGCAGCCGCCGCAGCAGACTGAGCAGCTGCCTCCTCATTGACTGCATGCTGACGTGCCTCTTCCTTATCCAACTCTGCCTCTTTCAAAGACGATGGAAGAGATATTGAACCATCTGACGAAGAAGAGTTACTTTGTTGAGTATCGATTATCTTCCTTTGCTCATCTTGCTTCGGTGTACCAATCCATGGAAAGAGACATGATAACAAGTTACTTCCTGGACTACCCTCTCTTCCTCCCTCTTTCTTACTATTATCCCGTAAACTATTCTTATAATCATCATACCCATAACCATATCCACCACTTCCATACTCGGACTCATTATAATAGTCTGTATATCCCTCATATTGAAAGTTTGAATAATTATTCTTGGTATTGGTATTGTAGGAATCTAATGATCGTGAATTTGTTGATGATACATTCTTCTTCTTCTGTTTCTGCTGGTTATGGTTATTGTTAGTTGTGCGATTAAAGTTATTGTTAGTGTTTGATGAGGTAGCAGCGGTAGGAGGAAGAGAGGACAAGCCTGCCGATGGCGACGTAGGTATACCATTAGAATTAAGCAGTAATCCATCAATAGAGTTGGTCATACCTGCAACAGCTGGTGAAGTTAACGGTGTATCATTCAATGGCTCCTTGAAACTTTCCACTCGTTTTAATGTACCGCCTTCATTGCTATTATTATTATCTAACAAATCGGGTGGTGGTTCATTTAGTAATGATGAGAAATCATTCTTTTTACCACTGTTGAATGATCCTGATAGTTGTTGGTCGTTATTATTGTTATCATCGTGTACTAATGCTTGAAGATCTAATATTGAATCTCGTGTTATACCTCCCAAACCCATTGTTATTATTATTTGATTGTTATTCTATTGCAGTGAAAACTTTAACACACGCCGCACTACTACTCAATAATTGCAAGGAAGATAGGCCTACGATTTTGGTTGCTGATACTGATTTTCTGACGAGAGGAACAAACTTTCACTTCAATTTTTTGCAATGCTTTTCTATTTTGTGCATATGATGTGCACAGCTATATCGTATCGCGCCGCCGACTCAGTACTACTCCTCTATATCCGTCAATGATGCAAGGAAGATATCATCTACTTCCGGCCGCCACGAGGATGGATAGATGGCTACATATGCTACCAAAGTTAGGCAGCGAGGAACAACGCTTTGTTGCGTTGGCATCTGTTTTTGTTGATTAAATTGTCAGGGGGTACTTTATAAGCGGTACCATACGACAAATTTAACACCACTGGTGTCTTTTGACATTCCTCCACCCTTTGCTGACTTTCCATCCACTATCCACCGACCCTTTGTTTTGCAATTAGCAATATATTGCAGAAGATTGCAGTGATCAAAGCAGCGAGAAACAGTATCAACAAGGCCACAATCTCTATTTAGTTGTACTCAAAGGACAAAATGACTGGATACTCGACGGCAACATTAATTGTTTGTGGTATATTAGCTTGCCTCCGAGTGACACAATTATCATTAAATAGACATGATGATATACTAATTAGCAGTACTGATGCTGACTTTTGGTCATCGTGGCATACGGCGGCTGCTACCTCGTCTTCAATCATCGATGTTGACAATGAGATACCAATTGCAAGTTGTGCACGAGATGTGTTCCTTCCACTACATAAAGTATCAGAACACGATGATGACGATAATGATGATAACTGCCGTGGTATGTTGATACGAGATGATATTATAATTACAAGCAGAGAATGCTCAAAGTACAACCATACCTTCACTTTCCCTGGATTTGGTATCCTTGAGGCGATGCCGCATACATCTCTCAATTCAAAGATGAGAACCTCGACTCTTGGATTCTTGGAAACAACTGCACCATATCATTACTATTCTATCTACCATCCTGTTAGAAGAATGAGAATGTTTCTTGGTAGGTCTGGTCAATCTAATAAGGATGCAATCGTAGAATGTGATGAGGAAAATAGACCGATTGCTCATAACTTTCCACTTTCGAATAATGAGCTAGTGCCATTACATGAGCTTGAGGGGATACTGAACGACATACTCTGGAATGACGATATAATGCACACTAAAATGTCTATAGAGCAAAGTGACAATTCAACATATCGTTGGTGGCAACGTGCGGTATCAATAGAAGAGGAAGAGGATACATTTGAACAGCTCCTAGAACAATACAAAGGACCGACGGGTAGTCTCTCGATTTCACATATATGTGAAGTTATTGACCCTCGTGGTCATCGGAGTAACTGTTGTCAAAAGTATCAAAATATGTGGAAGAATGAAGTACCACTTAGTGGACAACACTTCTTTGAATGGCTTGATTACGGAGCCGGTAGACAAGCATTGCAACAAAAGCAGAGAATACAACAAAAGCACAAGCGAGGAAGAAACAATAACAAATGCAGCAGTACGTCGTGTCAAATATCATGCTTTGATAAACGAACACATCAATATTTGGATGATGAGGAGGTATCACAACATGAGATTTATATAACGTCGTCACAAGATAGACGAGATCTTATTGCAAGATACAAGTACAATGATGAATTGGTACCGGAGAGCGGCAATAGACCTCATACATATGTTTGGGATATCAATAAAGTGTTTTATGTAGCACCCAACAATATCAAGCATTTGTCATTACTATCAGGGCAGCCTGTATTAAGCGGCGGTACACTTACTATTGGTAAGAATGGACGATTATGGGGTATAAACTACTCAAGTGGTCATTATAAGCCAGATATTCGAGCAGCTGCGATGATGTATCAAGATTTCAAAGACAAGGAATACAACACATCGGCATTATATTGGATTGGATGGGCTGGAAGAGAACGAGCCGGAAAAAAACCGTGGTCGACAGAGAACTGCAGAGATACAGATTGGGAAGGTATAGAAATCTCTGGCTTCAATCCAAATGTATTTAATCAATCATGTCATGAACTTACTACTAGTGATACTTGGATACTCAAAAATTTAGCAAAGATCATAATCCCTTTAGATTAGACTCTTACTATGTATTACTTTTTGCTCTTCTTCTTAGGGGTATTTTCCTCATCATTACTCTCCTCATCCTTGTCAATCAAACTTGAATTTGAGTTACGTCGCATTTGATTCGCAAACCAAGCCTTGGTAGACTTTGGTTTGAACCCTTCATAATCTTTACCCTTACTTAATTGACGTGTCTCCTCTGCATCAGCAACTTTCATTACTTTGAGCCCATATCCCCACGACATATCAAACTCGGTATCCGATTTAGAGCAGGCGTGTGACAAGAGTCCAATTACCCCTTTATAACATGATAACCGAGGAGTAAGCTTAACCACTAAACGCTTCACCTTCCTTAGGACAATCAACACTAGTATTTGAAGTACTTCCTCGATCATTCTATCCCTATGTTTGAAGACTGAGACAAGGGCATAATCCTCATCATCTTTTTTTAATCCAATACCAACATCATCATTCATACAATACGCAATGTGGTATGCAATTTGATCAGTTGGGTGTTCACTATCATTGACGGAGAAATTCAAGTCGGTATTCCAGGGTGGTGTACCTCTTCCCCAGAGCAATGTTGATCGATCCCCGGGATCACCTCCGCCGGCAGTGGAAACACGACATCCATTTCCGGTAGTCAAAGTACATTTCTCAGTAATAGTTTCAACAATTGTTTGGGATGTTTCTTCCATAATTTGCGGGTCCATTGGTGCATCCATCAACTTATCCTTCACTAATGCCTTCACCTTGGACGGAACTATAACTCCATTTACAAGTTCTTTCCAATTCCGATCACAACGGCATAAAAACTCCTTCCACCTGCCACCTTCAATCTCCTTTTTGATAGTTGCTGCCTTGGAAACAATATCGTCTTGTACCTTTGTATTCTTGGGGTTCAACTTAGACCTCTCCCCTTTGGCTGCATCTTTAGCTGTGGCCATCTTATTTCTTTCCATTCTATTCTCATACGAAGTATTGTACTTATCTACCCGGTCAATCAAGCATACACCACTACCCCACTCATACAAAGCCAACACTAATACTCCATTCTTATCCAACTCATCTAACATGTCTCCCTGTTTTTCTGGGTCACGGCTAAGACGTTTGAGATCTTTCATAATTGTTGCTATTCCCTTCTCATACTTCTTCTCAACTGCACTTTTCATCCGAGGTATTATTTCAATTAGTCTATCATAGACTACATTGCTACCATCTGTTTTACCTCCAACTGATACTCTATGACCAGACAATACAAATGGTGCAATCATCACACCTCCAACCTCTGCATTAATTTGTTCACATGAAATAATCAGGTTTCCTATCTGACACAAATTTTTTCGTTTTATATCATCATCGGATCCTTGATCTTGATCAGAAGTTCTTGCAAGTGGTACAACTAATATCTGGGCAAATGGATGAGTACCGAATAACTCATAGATGATGGTATATCGAGTAACTTCTCCAACCTCTGGCTTCATAGCCATTGTGCCATCATCCTCATCTTCTTTATTTTGTTTCATCAATTTCCATATCCCATTCATCTTATCCTGGTCGTCGGTATTATCATCCTGCAAGAGCTCAATTGCAGCCTTTCTTTCCTCTTTGTACTTTTCATCGAAATAATCTTTGACTTTGTCTAATGTTTCTTCTTCTGGCCACTGTACACAATCGTTGTGCATACCAGACAACGCATGAACACCAATTTGTACACCTTCCTTATTTTTCATAGAATTACTAATTCTGGATATACACTTATCATCGTTGTTTAATTTCTTCCCACTTTTAGTATTCACATATTCATTTTCAATGAGTGGATAAACATTAATTGATATGATCGTAAAATTAGTTCCTCTACTATCATAATTGACAATGAGATATGGAACTAATTCTACTCTATCTTTTGAGCTGATACCATATTGTTTTTTAAAGCCAGTTTTATTAATTATTGCCAATAATTTTCGACATTCAATCTCATCACCACATATCAAATCATTAGTATCTATATACGATGATTCGATGGTGTGGATAATTCGAGCAATGAGAGGTGGCATGTCATCAGGAGTTTTTCCTGTTTTATATACCTTTGCTAACTGTAATAATTTTGCATTAGTATTAGTGGTAGTATCAGTAGTAGTTTCTGATACCTCCCTGTTCAAGCTCATGTTGAATAGGATGATGCAGTAGGTATAACCGATATTAAACTTGTTATCGATAACCCATATTGCTCTTACTATTTAGTTATTTAGACGACCATACGGAGTTTTCATATTCGTATGAATACCTTTGCACAACTCTCCAATCAAGTAAATATAATAGTCATCACATGTAATTACTAATTACATATATACAGTAGCCGCCGGCTGCACGGCTTCTCACTATGGCGGCAGTCGGCCGGTGTACAAGTGTTGCAGCAAAGGGATACCAGTGACTCGCATGGGGTACGGGAATGAGACTTTTTTTTTTGAAGAGTAAATCTCTGAATTCTACATTACATCACAACATACAACACACAGCGGCACCTTCATACCCTATCCAGCCACAACAACAACAAGTTAATTAGTTCAGTATATATGCGGAAACACGTTATTCATACGTTCTTTACGTAGTTTATTTACGTAGTAGTCTGCATCACACACCAATCACACGCACCCCACCTCAGCAAACAAAATAATAAATACCACCATCATACGCACAGACTACTCTATCCAATCCATCTAGCACAATGGCTACACTCACTGGATTACAACAAGCCGTGGCGGCAATTCAATCAAGCATTACATATAGGAAAGAGTGTGAGTTGCTGCTTGAGAGTAAAAGTAAAACATTCAAGAATAAACTTGAGAAAAGTAGATCACAAGAGAGAAAAGATGTAACAACAGCAGAGGAGAATCAAATTAGAGCGGTACACAATGCATTGTTGTCTCTTAGGACGTTGGTTCTTGAATCAAATAACGAAAGTATTGATATTGATACATTGACAACACGTTTTGATAATGAAATCGCAAGGGCAATGCTACTATTGAAAATTCAATTCACTCGATCAAATAAGAAATTCATAACAAAGAAACAAGAAGTATACGACAATGCAGATACAATGGAGCCCAAGAACAAGTTCCACCACCGAGATAATCAAACAGAACAAAAGAAGAAGACAAACTCAGCAAGCTATTTCAAAGCTTTGGCGAAACTTTCATTTAGTGAATTGGAATATTTTTTGATGTTTGTTCAACAACACGAGACTGAGCTTGGGCGTCAGATTCAGCAAAGTGTCGCTGGAATGCAAATCATTCTTGAGGAGAGGAGGACAAATAGGAATGACAACCAGAATGAGACGCGCCAGAATAAGAGTGAAGCTGAGAAAGAGAAAGAGAGCGAGGATAATAGGAAGAGATACAGAGACAATATGGCCATCAAGCCCCACTTCGGTGTATTTACAAGAGCACAAGGTATGAAGAATACACGTAAGAGATTAGACGGCATGACGATCGAGATATATCAAAGGGAATCAGCTCAGGCTAGAGATGCTGAGCTGAAGTGGGATGGAAATCGCTGGGATTTTATTGAGTTGGCTAACAATGCCAAGTCTGTACCATCTCGTACTTCTTCTCGTGCTCGTGGCAAGGTAGACTATTCTGACATGAGCTGAAGACCACAGAATGACGGCAGCCTCAAGAAGTAAAGTGTATACCATTCTGAAAAGATTGAGAAGTTTGTTTTGTTCAGAATCTAGATTAGCTATGCTTTGGTAGTGTAGTTTAAATTAGAATTGCTAAGTAATATATAGTAAAGCTTACTCCAATTTGTATACCTACATACTAATCCTCTTCCTCTTTTTGTTGGGCTCCAATACTAAGTGATATAAAGTAAAGCTTCCTTATCTTACTCCAATTTGTATACCTACATACTAATCCTCTTCCTCTTTTTGTAATCAACTTTGGCATGAGGAGAAGGAATAAACATCAGTGGCATAGCCAAAACGAATTGATAAATTGCTGAAAGCTTTCTTTCCTTTGTGTTATACCCTTCCCTCTGCCTCAAATAGTTTCTTGTCATCTCAACAGCTTCCCTTGCCCTATCAAACCACGCAACTAAATAAGGCAAAGCCATTAGATTCCTTTCATCTCCAGAGCCCCACTCAAATAACGGTTCCATGTCAATGTTTTGATGGTACTTGAGAATCTTTTTGATTGCAACATGCCTTTTGTTTGTTTTCTCGTTCAATCGTAGTAGGGATACAAGTGGATCTCCCATCCTTTCTTCTTCTTCAACACTACCAAATAATCCTGAAAGTCTATGATTTGATGAATGTGTAGCATTGAGACTTGATGTGTCACATAATACTCTGGCGAAGGCACCCTTTACTATGTTTTGATTGACCAACCGATTATCACTGAGATTGAGCTCCTGTAATTTGTTATTGTTGACCAAGCTATTAGCAATAGCAATCGCCCCCTCATTGCCAATTTGATTATTATGGAGATCAAGAGTAAGTAGATTGCAACTTGGATCGTGAAGTAATACAGCGATTGTTTCACATCCGACATTACCAATTCTATTATAATTCAAACGAAGTGTCTCCAAAGATCTATGACCTCTAATTGCTTCTACCATTGGTAATAGCTGTTCATCCGTCATATTGTTATGATTAAAATGCATCCTTTTGAGATTTGTGCAACTACTCAACGTTGTATTTATGATGACACGTTCATCTATGCTGTCAATATCACAAGACCATATACGAAGGGTAGTAAGATTGCTGTTGTTCTCTTGAAATGCTTTTAACAGTTCACATCCTACATCACCAATTGGGTTACGAATGTCACCAGCGTAGCCATACTGAGAGTAGCCACTGAGCTTGAACGTAGTAATAGAAGAGTTTTGTTTGATACCTTCAAAGAATCCACTATCTGCTACAGATAACATAATATCTTCAGGTTCCATATACAGTGTTTTCAAATTAGTATTCCTCTGGATGCTTCTGCCAAGTCTAGAATAATCATCTCCGTAACTTGAGGTAAAATATCTACCACCACTTGTTATGACATCATCATTATTGCAAATCCCCAACTCGATCAATGTATCATATTTCTCCTGAATCCTACGCAGTGTTTCTCGACTATAATCGTCCATACTAGAGAAATTTGATGACTTTGATCTGATTTCCAAGAAGTGTGCACCTTAGAGTTTAGCTCGCTTTGATACCGTAACCAATACCAATATTAGGTATAAATACACGCTACTAACAGATTGTTAAAGGTGATTAACTTTTGGCTGCAAACTGATTTCAATATCTACAATAGGCAAACAAATTACTGCTGCAACAACTACGACATTGTCATCAAATAAACACAGTTTTCATGTCAATGTTCAATTGAAAACTCTGTTTTAGAGGAAAAGATGGCCCGTAGCGTAGGTACCGTCACCAACCCAAATATTCTTATACAATGCAAGGAATACAACACTTTTCTACTCAGGCTTCGTTATAGAAAGCCTGAAACTAACGGAACTTCATATAGGAATAAACCTATTAATGCCACATAAACTTTATCAACCATGTATCATCTTCTTCAACTCCTTCATAGCACTACGATGTCCAGTCTTGGTCATAACAATAACACTACACCACATATTATCCTCTTCTTCGTCGTCTCCTTCTTCGCTCTTAAACTGTTTCGGTACCTTGAAACTATAACTAAATTCAGAATTTGTTGCAAATATTTCATCATCAAAATATTTATATACAATACTACCTCCACCACTGTTATCATTTGTTTTATAGCAAGGTGCCATTCTCACAAATGCACCAAAATCCAATGACTTTCTTTCTACTTCATCATCAGCTGTTTGTATTGCATAATCCATATCTAAGATTAATTGTTCATGTAATATATAGGTTATTTCAAGAGGAACATTTACCATTCGTTCCATGAAGAAGAATCCTGCTGGACGAGCAGTTTGACCGGATAGGACAGTTGTTAATTCTGATTTATATTGTGTTGGACAATGTTTAAGACAGATTTGTTTGAGCTGTTGGATAACTTTTGATGTATGATTTGTTGATACGTTAATTATACTGGCGAATCCGAACACATTCTCGTCTTGTGTTGGGTATGGTTGAGTGGCAGCAGCGTTAGTAACTGCCTTTTTATCACTACTTGCAGCAACATCAGTATCATCAGTGCTTAACACAGTTCCTACCATCTCATTCTCTATAATTAAATCACTCAACAAACTAGAATGCTGTACATGTATATTATTCCTGTGTAATAATGTTTTTATACCATGAAAGTATTTAGTATGTAAATCACAGAATAGGAATTCTACATTGATTGTTTCTGGTTCGTTCTGTTTCTTCTTCTTCTTCTTCTTTTGTTTCATGGTATTGTTATTGTTCTTTGATTTTGATGCACCGTCAGACTGTTTGGCCTTTTTCATTGGTACCTCCTCTTCTTCTTCTGAACTAATACCATCATCTTCGTCACTACTACTATCACTTGCATCAGGATTGCGTATCAAGGTACCCTCTAATACTAATGAATCGTCATCTGAAGACGAGGAGGATGAATCGTAGTTGTTTGGTGGTGGTTGTTGTTTTTGGGTATCTTTTATAGAAGGCTTCTTGCCTACAGCGGCTGATGTACCATCGCCATTGCCATTGGCCGTACCGCTGCCGCCGCTCTTTGACTTACGCTTCTTTGCCATATTGCTATACCTATATACCTTTGAGTGATTAGCTTGATTGAGTGATGTGTTCAGGTCGAATGAATGGTTGAGAAATAATTTGTTGAGTACCGCATAACGCTCGCGAGCTGAAAAGATCTGTGATGCAAAGGTGCAATAGAGATGTAGCACATGATGGATTGAGGAAGATAGCGACAATATCTTTACATGAGAAATGGTAGTGGTGGTGATATATCATATCATTCTGTTCATATCATATATCATCTCTTCTTGTTGTGCATTGCAAATAAAAACATCAACTATGACTATGACGACACAAACATACAAACCACCCAAACCGGCTATAGTATTAGTCGATCCAATTACAGGAAAGTCCGCGTTAGTATTGTTCTATATTATTAATTCATGTGTTATCGACAAGTTTACTTACTTCATTTGTGACATTACTTTTCCTTTTATTTGATTGCCTATACAACCCAAATGCACTAACATGTGTTACAATCACCCATTCTTTCATCATATCATCATAAACTGTGAAACGCGCATCCTTCCAGATTGGAAACAAGTAATCAATGCAGGTATACAATTAGATTATGATATTATATCTATACAGTTACCTGATGTTGCTCTACCTACAAAGTTTCAATCATTCATACCATCTGAACTTGCATTGAAAGAGGCAGGAGTATCACATACACTATCTATGCATCACAAAGATATATTTGCAATAACACAACAGTTACAAATCATTGAAAAAGAATATAATTTACAAATCGATGGTGTTATTCCGTTATCAGAGGTAGGAGTAGAAGTATCCGACCTCATTGCATCATGTTTGGGATTACCACATAATCCATTGGAATTGTTGACTGCTAGAAGAGATAAGGGATTCATGAAACAAGCTGTCGAATCGGCGGGATTGAGGATTGCAAAGTATGCAAGAATTAGTTCTATAGATAATGCACATATCAATATGCAACAATTACAGCTGGCGTATCCGATAGTAGTAAAAGTACCAAGTGGATTCTCTACTACCGGAGTATACATTTGCTCTAACGACGAAGAAGCAACAAAAGCATTAAACTCAATTATCGGAAAGACCGGACCAGATGGTCGAATTGTAAAGATGGCATTATTGGAAGAATATATTGATGGTACGGAATTTGCAATCAATTTAATGTACTGAATGCTCCTGGTGAAGAAAGATTACTTGTTACCGATATGTGGAAGTATCAAAAAACTAAACAAGCAAGGTATGATAATGCTGAGATTTGTAATCCAGAGAACTATCCAGAGCTTGTTTCTTATGCATGTGATGTTGCCAAAGCAGTTGGTGTACGATATGGAGCAGCTCATAACGAGTTAAAGGCTCGACAAGATGAGAATGGAGAGTACTTCGATCCTGTGATGATTGAAGTTGGTGCCAGACTCTCAGGAGGGAGAAAGAGTACAATGGCACAAACTGCTATAGATAATTGGGACCCCTTTACATCTCTTATCCAATCACATTGTGGTCTAAGTTGTCAGAGAATACCCAAAGATATCAGTCATCTGATACCAAATAGATTTGTCAGACATCTTTTCCTTCCTGTTGAAAAAGCCGGACTTATTAAGGAGATAAGGTTCGACGAGGCAACAATATCAAACTTAACAACCCTACATTCATCAGTCATGATTGTCAAAGCAGGAGATATAGTTGAAGAGACTACAGACATTGTGTCGTGTGCTGGATTTGTGTGGCTAGTTGGAGAACAGGCACAAGTTGACATGGATACCAAGACAGTTCTTGATTCGTTTTCATCAATATACTAGATGATCTAGATGATGAATAGAGAGAAGTGAAGTCGTTCTTTCTGTGTAAATCTATTCTTCTTAATTCTGTATTGTATCAACAATTGACTTTTATGACCACCATGCCATAGTCAATGTAATTCTGTTCTACATCGCTAGAGATGACCACCACATAAATATTATACAAATCATTCACCTAATCATCTACAATCCATCTACCCAAGTAACTAAGAACTCTCCACCAGAGCAAAGAATTGTTCAGCTGTTAGTGCCCCATCTTGTGCAGCCAATTCAAAGAATTGAGCCATTGTCAAGGACAACTCATCTGCTACAAGAGCCTGCAAACCTGCTTGTGATAAAGATTCACCTACTATTGCTTCAGTGCCTGACGCTAATGCTGCAGCTTCTGTGCCAGCGCCTGTTGCTGCAGCTGCGCCACCAGCACCTACAGCAAACGCACCAACGAAAATAATACCAACCGCTGCTATTACAATTACAGCTGCAACTCCAAATGCTATTGCATTTTCATTATATTCAAAACACTGGCGATTTGCAACTAACCCTAATGTTACAAAGTCAACGATTCCATCCAAGTCACCACCATCAGCACAATCATTGATTATTGATCTTTGGTCTATACAGTGAGTACCATCCATGCAATTTGAACTCCATGTTGAACACTCGCAAAATTTCGGTAGACAATCTTTCCCAACATAAGAGCATTCTGCGTCAGCAGAACAATGTTTCTTAGCTACTCGTTTAACATCATCAAAGGTGGGAACATCTTCGGCATCAACAAAGATGAAACATCTCTCTTGTACGGAACTGCTTGGCCCAAGCTGAGTATCCCAGGCTCCAATCCTTGTTGAAAAGTATGTACTCCCCTCAATGGATCCAGTGTGAGGAGATTCAGGAGTCCAGTAATCAGTATCAACCTTGTCGATGGTAAAAACTTCATACCCTAAGTTCTCACTAAAGATGGCAGCGTTCACATTCTCAAAGAACTTCATGGGAAATCCAGGATCAATCCTATCATCCTTGAAACTGACAAAATCATCAACTTCAATCGAAACATTGCCTTGACCATCCGATGAACACATGCCAAGTCCAACAGCTGACCATGCTCGGACTCTGTCAACTGATCCAAGAACAAATGAATAAGTGGTGGAAGTATCATGACTGAGATCAAGATCTCCGTGAATCTTCTTCCCGGTGATCAATCCATTGCCTTCTGCAGTCATATCTAACACCCCAACAAACAAGATTTCTCCAATGTCTCCCCCCTTTATGAGGATTGAAACAGCCTTGTCCTTGAAGAGACTAAGATCGCTAAACTTGTCAGATTCTTCTGGATCAAGAACATACTTGTGGGGTACAGAACTGAAGAGGATTCCTGTCTCAGTACGGTGGACATCAAACTCCAAATGAGTGGAGTTTACCTGTAATACATTGCATGTTCCTTCTTCTAGACTATACCACAATGGCCTTTCTTTGTGTGCGGAGGGTGGAACAACACATTCACCATTTGTTCCATCATAGATGAATGTCTCACCCTGTGACCAATCACAGTCTGGTGCAAGAATATATGAGCTATCAGGATCAAAGACATTCTTTAATCGACGAAGACCCATCTTGCTTCCCCCTACAGAATGGAGGGTATCATTGTCAGATTGATGTAAAAACACCGCCACCGTTGCAGAGAGCAACGAGCAACACGTAACAGTGAGTTATTTCAATTTCTCACTCGTTCTTAGATGGCAATTTACTAGCTTACTAGCATACAAGTCATGCAAAAGAGGTAGTACATACCATGAGTTTGAATAATGATGAGTTGTGTCTATTGAAATGTTTCCTTTCGTCTCCCGATTATGATAATCTCATTACCCCGGATAGTGAAGCAGATGCGGGGGAGACTAAACATAGTCAGAAAGATGAGAAGAAGGCTGCATTACATGGTTTATATCAGCATGCAAGGGATAAGGTCGGGCACCATAAGAGGAAGAGAGAGCGTGGACAAAAGCTACCATTAACAGCTTTGGCCACCAAGAAGGAAGTAGGCTCCGCCAAACGACATACGAAACAAGTGGATGTCGCCAAGTCAATGTGTCTCCATGGGCTGCTGCAGAGTGAGAAGGAGGAGTGGGAGAGAGCACAACAGTATGCAGTACAGCAGCGGCTGCTGCAGATTGAGAGGGAGAAGAAGATTTTGCAACAACAACTGCAGATTGAGATGAAAGCATTGTATCAACGAGAACTGGAGATTGAGCATGGACATAACCGATGGACATACCCTTCTCTGTCACAACACTACCCAGATAAAGGATCCATCTCAACCGTGTCTCTCGATAGTGCTGTCTGTGATACAGCCCCGAAGATTACTCTTCGAGGGGGTGATGATGTTAATGCAAATTGTAAACATGGAGGATGAATTATTGCCTCATCTGCTCGGTGCAATAGCAATAGATACTACAGGGATTCAACTGATGTATCGAGTTGTTATGATTATGCCATCACTGTTTGATACTGAACAAAAGTCTTTGAGTGGAAAGAGAAAGAGGAAGAGCCCTTGAGAATGAGAAAAAGAGTGTTAGAATCTCTAGATGAGGTGAAAATACCTTTCCTCATCACTTAGTTCACAACTCTCTATTACGCCACACTGAGTAACTGTTTCATAGTATAGGTAATATCTCAATTGGCCAATGTCATTTAAAGTGTTCTTCTTTGTGCAAACCTATTCATTATTCTATATCTACATTGTATTGACAATACTTTTTATGGCCACCATGCCATTGTCAAACTAACTCTACTAGCAGCTGCCGTTACTTGTGATTCATTATCAGCCAAACATTTCCGAGCAACAGCGATTATCCTCTCTTTGTAAGGAAGTATAGCCTCCAAGATAAGCTGGTTATCAGAATCTACAGCACTAACCTTCTGCTTACCCACACGGTCAACAAGGGAGAGTAATAATTCAAGGCCAGACAGGCGTACCTTCCAGAACTTCTTATCCTTGAGAGTGAGATCTGCAAGTGCAAGGGTGGTTGTGATCACATTATTCTTTCTCAATATTGATGATGGCATCTTGGAAACTAAACTTGCTGCAGCTTTTGCGGACATTTGCCTCACTGTCCAGGCAGGTGTTTTGCTGGCTAATAATGAAAAGAATTTCATCAAGCCAACTACATCCCTGTAATTGTAATTATCTCCCTGACTACTATAATCAGATCCAACTGCATCATACATAGATGCAGCAAGGCATTCTAAAGTCCTTGCAATGAGTAGTGGAGGCTTCTTCTCACTACTAGTTTGGCTGTCGGCCGCAAAGGAGTATAGTCTTGGTGCCGCGATATCATAAATGAATTGTTGATGTTGAATGATATCATCATAATCAGCAGAACCCTTCACAGGCTCAACAGATTTCAACAAGGCTGTGAGTCCTGACAGGGCAGCTGCTTTGTACGGTAGTACTCCCTCAGTAGAACTGGATCCCTCTCTTAAAGCTTGATCAAGCAATACTTTACAAAAGCCACTAAATACCACAGGTAGGACGGATGTCCTATTGTCTTCTTCGATATCACTCTCAACATTTGGCTGCTCGTCATCTGCTAAATCATTATCTGCACTGAGATCTAAAGTGGCATCATTATCTTCTTCAGTCTCGACAGGAGTGACATTAGTATCATCACAACCTACTTCATAATTATCTTCCCCATGGCTTGTATTCTTAAACCAGCCATCACCTTGAAATAAGTCGTCTTGACAATCCTTGGTCATTATTAAAGGCCAAGTACCTGTAGACATGTCACCATTTGTTCTTGGAGACGAGGAAGCTGACCACTTTCCAGCAATGGCAGTCCCAGCTTTGACCACATCTCCTTTTCCGTCCCAGATACGATTACGGGATATCATTCGAACACACTCGGATAGAAGGATACTGCTTGCCTTTGATCGTTGTTTTAGCCGATTAACATCTTCTGCTGACAAACTTACATCATCATTTGTCGACCGTGGAGTTGGTGCCAATATGTTCATATCTGTGAGCTCATTCAGTACTGCACAACCGGCCTTTCGATTAGCCCATGATGTTGATTGCAAAGCTAGCACAGTAGCTTTGACTATGTATGGAAGTAGCTTCTCTTGCAAGAGGACTCCAAATACATCATCACGATCAGCTGAATCTATGGCTGGAAGATGCGCGTTATCATATGTTATGAAGACAAAAGAGAGAAGATAATAGCTTCTGTTAGTGCATGTGGTTTGCAAAGGCAATCAAATGACAAAGCAAGGTCAATTTAAGTAGCAAAATACCAACGTGGACTTTCCTGTGCTCCCTTCATCCCAAACATCCTTCCATAACGATGCAACTTTGGCATCTTTATCATGCCGTCCAAGGTAGGCCGTTGGAAGTACTTTCTTCACCCATATATCTCTCGGCCCTCCATCAGCTAAATGGGCTGATGCCCTAACAGCAATGGCTCGAATTGTTTGAGCAGCGGCCTTACGGACAGAAGGATCATTATTACTCCCTGAGGATTCACAGTATCGGTCACATGCCTTTAGTGCAAGAATCCTGACCGCTTTCCCGGGGGCTAGCTCTGCTAAACTGCCAAGAGCGTGAGTCATTTTGTCTTTAGCGGTGGCGCCTCGTTCACGTTCCGAGGCAAAGTACAACGCTCTTAGAAGGCGGACTGTAGGATTAGCCATTGTCGAGCCGGAGAAGGAAAAGGCTGCTGGACACGTGCTAGATAAGCTGCCAACAGCATCGGCTGTTGCTGGAAGATGCGCGTTTCACGATTTAGGAAGATGAAAGAGAGGAGATAGTAACTTATGTTAGTACATGTGGATTACAAAGGCAGTCAAATAAAGGCAAATGTAGGTCATATGAAGTAGTCAACTTGTCGATACTTCATTTTGAACACACGAACAAACGCGGACTTTCCAGCTCGCGTAGCGAACCCAGCTCCCTTCCTTAATGAGGCATCCAGTTCAGGGATGAGCTTCCTCTGGGCCTCTAAATCAACAAACTTGACCATGTCTAGACATTTTTGTAAGGCCTGATGATGTATTAGAGATGCAATTCAAG
>Ga0214477_100682_pt1 | contig 21966 bp, 20 predicted proteins | sample M1_20Mar14CPVII9_FD_165058 | JGI IMG/M metagenome (GOLD analysis project Ga0214477, IMG submission 165058) | Marine eukaryotic communities from Monterey Bay, California, United States - M1_20Mar14CPVII9sort6BwellC16 | ecosystem: Environmental > Aquatic > Marine > Unclassified | place: USA...
CCATATCTTATTTGCTCGTTGAAGTATACCGCAGGGGACGTTGCTGCTGACTGCCAGTTTAGCTGCAGATTTAGCTCCTCGTTTGTTTAAATTGGAAGACAGGTCGATAGCGTCATTTCCATACCTAGATTTCATTATCACGGTTGAATCGCTCTCAATTCGTTCTCCCTCGCCTCCCCTCCTCTGATTTTTCTCTCGTTTTGTTAGTAGTTTGTTTGGAAGTACGCCGCCGCTATTCATTGTTCATATACTGATTGCAACATGACAACTTCAAATGATAATGATAATAATGATACGATATCAGCCACCGAAACACCCGTCAACATAGGTCCATTCTACGATACACTACACACAAACTACATAACAACTCTTGGAGATAAGTTAGATTCACCAACCTCCTATGAAGGTGCAGTTTCTGAGCACTTACGTGTGAGCGGTGTATATTGGAGTTTAGGTGCAATATCAATACTGCGAGATACTGACAATGTAAATAAATTAATGGGATTAACATCATCACCCGCAGATAATGTTGATAGATCATCGATCATAGATTGGGTATTTACATGTTATGATAAACGTACTGGAGGGTTTGGTGGTAATTGTTCTTCTCCTTCGGGTAATTCGCCGCCATGTCCACATGATGGACATTTATTATATACATTATCAGCATTGCAAATATTGGCAATGGCTAATGCATTAGATGATGAACGATTAGATAAAGATGCAATTGTTAAATTTGTTTCTAGTTTGCAAAATGATGATGGTAGTTTTAGTGGAGATGAATGGGGTGAAGTTGATACACGTTTTACTTATTGTGCACTGTCCTGTTTGGCATTGTTGAGTCGACTACCTCTTCCAAAGTGGGCAGAAGATAATAAAAGTGAAGATGTGAATAATGGTTCAGATATTATTGATATACACAAGGCTGTATACTATATTATATCATGCCGCAATTTTGATGGAGGATTTGGTTGTGTACCAGGCGCAGAGTCACATGCAGGACAAGTCTTTTGCTGTATCGGTGCACTCTCGATTGCTCACTCACTTCACTTGTTGAATGAAGAAAACAAAAATGCTAGTAATGGTGGAGCTGACTTACTCGCCTGGTGGTTAGCTGAGCGTCAGTGTGATAGTGGTGGTCTTAATGGCCGTCCCGAGAAGCAGGCAGATGTGTGTTATAGTTGGTGGATATTATCTGCATTGTCTATCATGGGACGAGTTAGTTGGATTGACACTTCCAAGCTAGGACAATTCATTTTGAATTGCCAAGATGATGATGATGGAGGTATAGCTGATAGACCACAGGATATGCCAGACATTTATCATACATTCTTCGGTCTATGTGGACTTAGTTTAATTGGTCATATGGATAAGATTGGAGTTAGAGAGAAGAGGACATATTACAAAGTTGATCCAGTGTTTGCACTGCCAACAGATGTCGTTAAGAGATTAGGCTTGAGAGCTCAAGTAATAAGCAATTCGAATGGTATAGTGGATGATAGACTCAATACACATTCTATACTTGATAATACAACAAAGAAGTAAGGTATGTGTGGAAAGAGGAAGCACTTAAAGTCGATTGTTGGAAGTTAAACACAGCGGTATCCTTCCTCGACAAGGATATCTTAGACGAATCTGGCTATATTTCTTAAACATAAGCGTAGACATTAGATAGCGTATCTTCCTCGCAACATAGAGACAACGAATAAGAGAACAATTTAGCCCTCATCTTATGTATCAAAAACTTACACTCGGATAGGCACCTACTTTCATAAAGTATAATACAATCTACCCTTACCAGCCCTCGTTGTCGCCGCCGCCCTCCGCTGCACACGACGATGGCCTTCGACGTTAACATTGCTCCAGCACCCCGCATAACCCCTCCGAGATGGTTGCGGGGCGGTCCCTCGCCTCGAAGAGCGGATGGAACACCTATCATCAATAAACAGTATGATACCAACCGTTGGATTAATTTCTTACTTCGCTATTTATGGGCTGCATACCTCCCCACATCGTTGCAGATTGGTTTATATATCTGCATCTCCCTCTCTTATCTTCCTACTATCCAATACCTTCCTTCTTTTCCAGTGAAGCTACCTCTCCCTGAACATCCGCAACAAATCCGAGGACCGCCATTTTGTTATCCTTGTCCCGGAGTGATTAGTATCGAAAAGGTACACTGGTCAGTAAGGAGTATTGAAGATGTCATGTGGTTACTTTTCTTCCTATCGCATACGGTAAATAGAAAGTCCTCTGATAATATCAGAAGGATTTGGATAGTTATACCTCCATTATTGGAGGTATTAGATAGAGTTGGATATTTTGGAAATGGTTATTTTAGTAGATTTTATTTGGTATTTAAACAATTAACATACAAAAAACGGATTAATCGATATACCTCCGAAAGTTATGGATTGTTTGGGTGGATTGAAGAAGTATATAATAACTATTCGCTTCGGGGATTAGTTATTGTGATGTAATGGTGGCATTAATCAACTTCGTCCAAGTTAGATCATAAATAGATTTTAACCTAACCTACCATTCATACTCATACTTTCATAAAGAGGATACCACCTATCTTTTTTGGGTCACAACAAGTGACTGAATGAGCATACATCATCGCTAAATAGCGATACCAAATCATCGCTAATACCCTACATTTTACACACAAAATGCTATTTTCAGCGATGACAATTTTACTCTGGACTCCCTATTAAGTTATTGCAATAAGCAATTACCATGATGTGGTGCCGTCGACGGAATAGCAGCCGCCGGAGTACACCGATGCGAGTGCCTACCATATGGATGTTTAGTAGGCACCCATAGGCGTATATCGATACGCCGGTAGCATGGTTAGAGACCGTTTATAGACCTCGAAAGGACACTAACATGGTGCATCATCGTAGATTGATGTGGTTGAGGGTCGCGGCGTCGAACGATATCGCCCGGCATCATGGTATGACTACCCTACATTCTTTATATGGTAATAATAAAGATCTCGACGCGGCCGGACGTCTATTGTGATGGTCTATATGTGTTGCAATCGGAGTACTAGTATGGTGATGATGGGTGGCTGGTCTACCTAATGGGCTATAACTATTAAAAAAGTTAATATTTACAAACATCTCAAGGACTATATTAATTTCAATAGATATAAGTAAGATATTTAGCGCTTAACATTACTCTAATTATTTATATTGAATGAGCATCGGCCGACCTCGTATGGCCAATTATCATGGTTGATACCTTTTTTGTGTGTGAGGATACTGTGATTACCTTGAAAATTCATTTTCATTTGCATTTTTTTGAGCTCATAACCTGGGATGTAAACTCATTTCAAGTATGGGTATCCAATTGTTGTGGGGTGGACCTGAATCTTTTTTTTTACTCGGTAGCTTCGGCCTACGATATCCGCCCCTATATCAACTTGAATACAATAAGTTACTAAGCTCCTATCTTATCGGTTGAATAGTTATACTGAATATTTATCATCTGATATTGCTAACAACAACGAGCTGGAGTATGTCACTACTCTGCAGTATGCCACACAGCTTTACATTGATGATAACTGCAACGGTCTATGAATATAAGAATTTATTAACAATATAGATTGGTTAATTACCATACACAGCTACAACAAAAGTTAATATGTATACATAGTGGATATTTACCGTGCTTAATAGCAATTGAATGGCGTCAGCGCTGATAGTAGAAGACATCTTTGTAATGGTTAAATAAACACTGATATTTTATGATATTTTTGTAGGGCATTTTCTAGCTACGGTAAGTTATTATTTTTTTTAGCTGGTGCATGTCAACTATTAATTGCAACTAACGTTAATATCTACTAATTGGTATTATCCACAGCGCCCCTGTCATACTTATAATCTCTCTCATAAACGGCGGCATCCATATGTGCAAGCGGCAGGCATTGGTAGAAGCCACCGGCGGCGGCACAGCCTCAACAAACAACAATAAAATGTTACAACCGCATCATCAACCAAACGGTGTGAACACCATTAATGACGATGATATACCCATCCTAAATTCATCCCAATGTTCCTCTTCTATCGATATATCATCAAATAACACATCTGTAATTACTGATGGGTGCCAGACAATAAATGACGATTTGGCACAAAAGAAATTTATTACCCTCAATGCTCAACAAAATAATATAATGAACAGTGAAAGGATTAAGATGATAGAGATTCAAAAGCAAATACATCAACTCAAATACAGTCCCGGTCCCGAAACTAAGAATAAAACTAAGAGAAAGAACTATGAATTACAACAACTGCAGTCGTCACTTATCCCGTTACAGAGGAAGCAGTGTAAACTTGGAAGGGAAGAGATTAGAGAAAAGTTGAGGAGGGATGAAGTATTAAAATCAAATGAGGATATTAAAGCACGTGAAGAGAAGGATAATAATATCAACACTCCATCTAAATCTTCGAATAGTAGTCATAAGAAACGTTCTGCAACAAGGAAGAGACGGTATTCTAGTGGTTCTCCATTGCCGAGTAGTGGAAGGGATAGGAGTGGAAAGAAATTAACAAAGGCACAACGCCGGCATGAAAAGAAACAAATGCAAGAAGAATTGAATGGCATGTGTACGAATGCCGTGATTTTCCTAGAATATAGTATGGGGTCTGATGGTAAGATGTACTTGCATGTATACATTTTATGAGTATCACAATCAACATCTCTCACTTTTATTTCTTAGAACATAACCTCTCCTCAGAACAACGGCTTGTCGGGGCAAAGTGTGCCAAAATACTCTTCCAAACGTTCCCTTTGGCTGGACTAAACGTAAAAGTTACTCACAAGAACGGGGGTGAGGAGGAATTGCGGTGTGATACGATCGGTGACATCGGTTCTGTTGAAGAGTATGCCGATATTACCCTTGTACCTCGGGAAGATATTGATGAAGAGGAATTGAAGCAGGCATTTGCTGGTAAGATTTGGTGTTTGTGTTTGTATACATGGCTCATCATACACTGTATCATTACTCATGCCATATATTCTACTACTACTATATAGACTACATGAAATCAAGAACAAGTAGTGAGACACGTGCCAATCCGGGCAAGAAGAAGAGTGCAGGCAAGAAGGGCGGTAAGAAGGGTAATGGACCCTCACCCCAAATCTTTGTCACGGCACTATGTGGCAAGACAATCACCATTGATATTGACTCCTCCGATTCTATTAGTAGTGTTAAGGACAAGATACAGGATAAGGAGGGCGTGCCTCCTGATCAACAACGGTTGTTATTTCGTGATAAGGAGGTGGAGAGTGATCGTACTCTTGCCAGCTACGGCATCCACAAGGACTGTAGTCTTAAACTACGCCTTCGTTTACGCGGTGGCATTGGTAAGACATAATATATCAGTTGTATCATCATGTTGTATCACTATATCATCAATATATTCTAACCAGCCATCTTTCTACTCTTCAGATGTATCTCCCAATGAGGTAACCACCGATGGTGGAAGTGTGGATGAAGAGTCAACGGATGCAGACATGAATGCCTCATCGGATGATGCTAGTAAAGACGAATCAGCTGATCCAATCACTCCAAGAGCTGGTATGATCGTATCATTAGAATACGAAGAAGGTCGGTCTAATGGTGTGATATGTGATGTAGTAGAGGCCGTGAGTGGTGGTGGATATGTCTTATCTGTGGCATTTGAAGACGAAGAGTTTGTTGAGATAGGTGTTTCATATCCTGAGGAGGATGACTTTAACTTGCAATTCGTTTATGACTCTAATGATAACATCAAGACAACAACTGTGCCAGATGGTTGGTCTGATTATGACTCTGAAGAGAAATATTACAGGGACAGAATTGAGTCTATAGTCAACGGTGAGAAAGTAGACAAGCAAGTGAAGAGCTCGTGCCGTGGTGCTGGTAACGGTTTGACTGCTGATGAGATTGACTATTTACGCAACATTATCAGTTACTGTAAAACAGCAGATGAGATTCGGGCATGTCTATCTCGTGAGTTAACTGCTCATTCAGCAATGAACTTTGTGAAGTCATATAAGATGACAGAGAAGAATCCAACAAAGGGCGAGTGTATCGACAGCATTGTAAAATTGGAAATGATTCTACGGAGATTTGATGTACTCCCTCTCACAACACAAAACATCCACGATAAGCACAAAGCTCTTGTTGATTCTGGATCTCTTGGTAATGGAAACTATTTGACGTGGAGTAAGAACATGATTGAACTATGCCGTTATGTGTTTGACAATGGGGACTGCTTAGTACCCCAAAAGAATGAAGTTATTGGAGGTTGGGTCAACAATGTCCGTACTGGTGTAGCTCAAAGTGAAGGTAATGGGCGTCTAATATCCCAACGACGCTCCGATTTGGATGCTCTTGGATTTGTTTGGAATAAACGTGAGCATGTTTGGAATGTGCGGATAAGTCAGTTGGAAGGATTCAAAGCCATCTTTGGTCATTGCAACGTTCCCCAGCAATATGATTTGATTCCTGGGCTTGGACAATGGGTTAACGGCATACGAGTTGCTTATAAAGACCGGACTAGGACTTGGGATTTGTCTGAAGAACGTATCAAGCAACTCGAGGATCTTGGCTTTAAGTGGGTGTGGGTTCATCCATCGACCAAGCGATACCTTGCAATATTGAAAGCCTTTTGGGTATCAACAGGGAAGAAGCATTGCCACATCCCTTATCCAACAACTACCAACTGTCCACTATTGAAGTCTGTTTGGCCTTGGATTACCAAGTTGAGAAAGAAGGAGCGTCGAGGCGATCGCATCTCTCAGTGGTTGAGGGATGAGCTTGCCAAGTTAGGGTTTGAGTTGGACCCACCAAGTCGTCGTAAGAGGAAGCCACTGGTGACATAAATTCAACTTATGGGGAACTTATTTTGAGAAATAAGTTCCCTATAAGTGGAATGATTCTTTCTGAGGTATCCTATAAAGTATTCCATAAGTAGGTGTCATTGCGACAAAATTTGAGAAAACACGTGTCCTCCTAGGATTTATTGCAACGGTGCACCTAGTTCCAAATAGACTCAAAGACTCCCAATCTATGAAAACTTCGCGGTTATGGGCCACACGCAGTCCATAAGTAAAAGAATCTAACGAAAACACGCGTTGACTTTCGTATTTTGTCAACAACCAACAGTCGATAAGTAGAAGTCCTCTATAAGTGAGTTTATTTTATACTAATTCCTATGCGTTAATTCCTATATGTTTTAATTGGATGGGTGTCTACTATACTAACGGCAACTGACCAACTGACGATCCAATCTCCCATGATATTAAACTCCAATACATCTCCTCATGCTTTCAATTCATCTCCCTTGTTATCTATTTCCCATGTTGTTGTAATAAACTACTATCATCTGTTTGGCAGACTTCATTCACTATCTCTCTCTTCTTAGCCCAAAGATTAAAGATAAAGTAATAAACACTCGTAGCATTATCCATCATTCTTATTGCATTTATATGTATAGAGTAAAATAGAGAATTCAATTAGATTTGTCGTTTATTGCAATTCATAATAGATAATAATAATTCATTAAGACGTACCTATTGCTCTTTTGCGCCAGTGCATGATATATATCAATAATATAAGATTATTGCATTAGTATACGACGACACATAAAATTATTTCACAACCTCTTCACAACATATACACAATTGCATCTAACACACACCTTTGTATTTAAACGAGCTTGTTCAATTGCTATATCATATAGTGGGAGTGATAGACGATTTTCTTAATAGTTGTGGTGGTGGAGGGTGGAGGTTATTTGACCGTTTGATTATTGATTACACGCAATCAGTGTTAGTTATTGTGGTGTTGATGGGTTGTGGTGTGGCGATGTACAAAAGGTGGTGCATCAGCAACTCGGTTTACAATTTCTGTTTCTGTTCTTGTAGGATGATTATTATTTGTTGAGGTACTAGGGTCACTTCCATTATAATAATGATGATGAATAATATTAACAATAATATGACCATCTTTATTATTTGTATTATTAATAGGATTAGTAATAGTACCAGTAGACATAATAATAGAGTTGTTGGTTTGCAGTAGAGCGGCTGTTAATATTGACAGTAGATAAGCATTGATTTAAATGGAGATTTATCGGGTATATAATGTTATGCTAACGACTAACGACGATCATGTTGAATTATTTATGCAGTAGATCGATTGCAAAAGCAAACGGCAAGTTTCGTAGTGCTGGCAGAGCAAATGAAAGGGAGTTCTACCTTACACTTGTAAAAATAAATTTATTAACAAACGGTTTAAGCATGTTTAAGGCAAAAAGCAACACATTATTATCGTAAGCATAAGTTTGTTTCACCGCCATTGCTCCTCCTACTGCCATTCATATTGAACACCATGACATCCAATAACAACAACAACCCTTATCTTTAGTCTGATAACTTAATGGCCGTGGTGGAGTCCGATAAGGCTGCCTCCGTCGATGATTAGCACCCTAACGGTCGAGGTCAAATTACGTGATGTGTCATCCTTCTCGCCACCAGTGCTCCCTCCACATCATTACATCCACTCCAACCACCATCCTCCTTCATTAACAAGGTATTAGGCCGCAAGTTGGTGCCATCAGACCGTATAGAACATATGATTAGGCCGCCCTACACCCACTTTTATTAAAAATTCGATCAAATTTTGATGTGGTGGTGAAGTAGTTTTGGGGATACATATCACCCTGTGCGATATCCCACCACCAAATATGCATTGTATGACGTTCATATGATATAGGATAGGGGTTCTGGTCGGTTAATCATGGGCAGGGGGTCGTTATTGCAACATATAGCCGCCGATTATATATTTTTTTGATGTTTGAGAGAGGGGAAATTTCAACCTAATATTTAATTGATGACAATGTTGAGGAGGATTGGGCCATATATTCAATTGCAATACGACAATATAGTACTTGCTGATGGGGGTGGTGGTGTGTTTATATTGTTAGGGGTTGATGGGGGATGCAGGTATTAAATTTTAGTTATGTTTTGTGTAAAAGTTGAGGTGGGGGTTAAGTGATAATGATGTGAACGCAATCCTTGAACTGCAGATAAAAAGGCAACAAACTAATGAGTATAATCCTCTACACCTGTTGAATAATCTAAACACAATATACCAAACTTTATGGCATCTAATCCAAATGCACATACTTTTATATAAAATTTATAAACATATAATAAAAGTATATATAAAATACAATATTTTTAAAGTGTCCAAATCTCTCTATTTCTATAAGGATGAAGAGATTATTATTTGGTGTTCTGTGTGATGTTATTGTTATATGATTTCCAACAGCTGCATTATTGTAGGATTGTAAAATAATTCACATGAACTGATGATGTCGATGATGAAAAATATCGCTGCATTGTAGTAATATGATACTACTATACTACGATAGGCCTACTACAATGACTACATCTTATTTTGATGATGTCTACTAGCAATGAAGATTTGCTGCAAACCAGCTGCTTGTTTTATATTGTTATGGTGGTGATTGAGTTGTTAGTTGAAGGTACACCACAATATTTTTTTATTTTTGTGGCACATGATAATTAAAGGTAGCGTCTACCATCAAACAATGGTCTCTTTCTTTGATTTTCCCTTGCACTATTTCCACCAACAAGCATTTCAACTTCGGGGGGACTATCAATGGCTCCTGATGAATCAGGGTACGACGACAGTTCAACCCCCTCAGTATCAGTGGTTTTATTGGCGGCATTGCTCGGTAGAATCTTAGTAACATCATCATCATTGCCAATAGTAGGTGCTTGCTATCACAGTATCAGTACATCACTTTCCGCCATACCTCTACATTGGGAGGAGCAACCATAGCTCCTGATGAATCAGGATACAACGAGAGCTCAACCCCCTCAGTATCAACAGACTTGACGATGTCTTTGCTACCAGAGATAACTTTCTTGTAGCAGTTGGGTGGGTTGCCACCTATCCATCCCTCTCAGCTATCACAGTATCAGTAAATCCTTAGCATATTATATCTTGTGTATAATGGTTCAATAACTTGCCCTCTGCCTCGTAGTATCATTAAGGTGCACCTTTAATTTATTGCAATGACGGGTTGACAGAGCAAAGGAAAAGCAACTACGTAGGAACTAGTACAAATTAGTACTTCGAAATGTGACATATTGAAAAACGACCAAACTTTCAAATTTCAACAAGAAAGCGAGAAAGAAATATCCAATATTTGGCAATAAATACCCAATGGTTATAAATTGAGACAGGTATCTGAGACAAATCTTACTTATGGGATACTAATTAGGATCCTTTACTTATGGGGTGCTTATAGGGAACTCTAAGTTCCCCATAAGTCGAATTTATGTCACTAGTGTAGGACCGTTTAGAAACTAAGATCTTCTACGACTTTGGAGCCACTTATGACATCATTCTCAACCGTTGGGATGAGAGAATTGATGACGAGTCAAAGTCCCGTCCAGACGGTGTAATTCAGGTTGAAGTGGATGGGGAGAAATACCTTCTCTATTTGGAGGTCGACGAGCATCGCCACGACGATCGAACAATCGAAGATGAGCAGAAGCGAATGACTTACTTGGTTGGACTGGGAGTCAAGCTTGGATGCAAGGGTGTTTACATACTTCGTATGAACATTGCTGAACGTAAGGATATCGATCGTACTCAACAGTGTGTTGTTGCTGGCTTGATTAAGAAGATTCTATATGCCGATCGGCCTGTAGGAACTCATGCTTGGTATGTCGACTTTCCTAAGGATCACCATCATGTTTGTGCTAGCCAGAGACGCGAGGTCTTTGCTGAGACTGAGAATCGGGAGAGTTGGGAGACTCCAATGTTCAATAGGGTTCATACTGTTGAGTCGGGTGTTGAGGCTGGAAAGTAATATGTTGTGTAGGGTATTGAGTTGAGGATATCTATGATGTCTAGTGCGTCTATCTTGACTATTGATGCATATCTAGACTACTAATTGTATAGATGTGAAAGTTTTATGTGTTCAAAATATTGATTGAAGTCTAACAGTACCGTGCTCGTTTGTTCTATCTTTGTGCATATTCTAGCCTCCGTTGAGGCTGCTGTTAAGATACTCTGATCCTCCTCTCTATCTAGTGACGGCGTGACGTGACAATCATGCGTCGTACACCTCGGTCGTTGTTGATAATATCTCCCTCCGGTCGACATTACCAACAATCTCCTTCTTCTTGAGTTGTCTCCTATCGTACAACCTATCAACTATGGAGTGTTGTTCTTCTCGCAGAGCTCTCACGCCAATAGAAAAATGAATGAAAAGTCTTTTGGCGAGCAAACTCTTAGATAGTCCACACTTACTAAATCGACCACTCTTCTGTTTCACAGCGCAATATACTGATCTATATAGTAGCTAATTATATAGGTATACTGGATAACGTTGTTTACAACACAATGTTTACAAGTTACTCTACGAGAGATCATCAACACGACAAGTAGAGGTTGAGCCCGTGATACCTTGAGCCTCCTAAGATACCCAGGATACTCTGCATCTAAACACTTCCTCTCTACCAATAAAATAGTGTTATGATGACGAGTTGCAAATGTTCAAACCAATTACAATTTGAAAATCTTACATCTGATCACGGTTTGATGATTGCATTGAACATTCCAGATAATGCAGCTGCAAATAATACTAGTACAACAGAATGTACATGTTTAAAATTACATCCCGAAGTAGATGCCAATCTTGCACAATTTCATCCTAATATATACATCCCCCGTTCATTGTTAGATTATCCTGATAGATTAGTAAAGTACGGCGGCGGAGGTATGTTGTTTTGTATGTTTATGCATATCTATTGTGTAATATCTTGTTGTTCTGTGTGATCTCACAGTTATCTACACCCATACTTTGCAATCAGGGTCGGGAGTGACAGTCTTCGGAGGGTATCATCCACTCCTCGGATCACTAGTAATGAAACACGGTGGGAATAAAGATCTGATTGAGTTGGTGAGTTTAGCCCAGATTGATAGAGAGCTCAGTACAAGAGCTCATTGGATGATTGATCGTATAAAGAAAAGTAATAAAGACGGTAATGAAGAATCAAGTAAGAATGGCAAATCAAGCAGCATCAAGCAAAAGTTATATGGAATGTCAAAAATGATGAGCTCGAATATACTGAACAACAAATCATCAACTAAACAAAGAATGGGTGGATTAAATAATATCACTGCAAAGTCTCATGACGGTATACACTCAATTATGAAAAGTATTAATATACGCAGCTTGAGGAAGGAGAGTACCAATGACTCAATGCCATCACCATTAGATGAATTCGATGATCAAGCTGAAACTATATCAAATGAAGTACAAATACAAAATATAGAAACTGCACGAGATAATATGAAGAAGCGTCTCCCTTCATTTAAAATGATCTATATTAGTCCAATGCATGTTAGAGAAAGGAAAGAGGAACTGAAGAACTCTAGTTTCTTAACACCTGGTAGTTCAAGGACAAGAAGTAAAGATAGTGTTGCGCTGGGTACTTTAGAAGAAGATGAGGACGAGGGGGAAGAGGATGGTTTAGTGAAAGATTTGTTCGACAAAAAGGAAGTTAAAGAGAGGAATGTGTTTGACAGTCTTGTATCATCTACTGAATCAAATTTGGCAGATGACACATCACCACCAACATCGAATCAAAATGGCAAAACTAAGCTAGTACGTCGGCATTCTTCAGTGTTGAGAAAAGGTCGTACACTTCATCTGTTCGGTTCCCCAAGTACCAACGCATCATCAATTGAAGTCGAGGATGATCATGTTGATATGTGCTTTGGAGGTAGTTATCACTACTGGAAAGATGATAGCCAAGACGGAAGTGTGAAAGATGAGTCAAAGCAACACAGTTGTAGATCACAAGCTGACGGTAGTGATGGATACGCTACGCTCATGGCATTTGTTGATCATTTGCATGCCAAACAATTATATCATGAGTGGAAGGTGACGCTGGCACAACAGCAGATTGGGTCAAGTCCAGATGGATCTCAATCAGCCTCAACGGCATCTTCACTATTGGCCAAGGGCAAGCTACACGGACCTCTTCTCCACCATTTGATAGACAAGGAGATACAGATTATTATGAACCTTCAGTTATTGACAATGCCAGAAGAAAGTGATGTGGTTGAAAAAGTCCGTTCGGAATATGAAGAGATTGTAGCAAGTCAGGAGGACAGTGGGTGTATGATATCTGCTTCTGAAGTATCATCCTTAGCTGACGACTTCGTTGGGAAGGCCATCAAAAAGAACTTTGATCCAATTGGTGGGGCGTTATGCAGTAAACGAAAGGGAAGACGGGGTGCTCGGGGTGCTCGGATCGGTAAGGCTTCCCGATTCGTCATGCTGCGTCAATTTGGTATTGATTTACGACAGGGTAATATACATTTGAAACCAAACGAGATTATACCCGCGAAACATCTCGAACACCTATTCTACAATGCAATGGGTACTGCGAATGGGGGATTAGATGGATGGCGAGAGGACAACGGTAGTTCCAACAATAATGGAGAAGTGTACAACAGCAAGAGGCATACGGTCTTAGAAGATACATTCAACATGCACTACCGAGACGATTCTAATCACGGAAACTCCTGTAGTTCTGATGACTATAACCATCCAATATTTGCGTCTGGACTTGATCAGTGGCAATCACTGCTTTGCCTTGCCGTATCGATGAAGCACCCAAATGCAACAAAGAGAATCTGGAACTGTGGCCTGTCCGACGGTGGAGGATACCGTGTCCTGATTTTAATACAGTATTTTACCTGTTACTAGAGTTACTGTATGTTTTAAATAGGTTGATCTATTGGCAAGTGAGTGATATACAGATAAAAACCATGAGGGGCGCTGTAAGGATATCATATCCTGATCGTGATAATGTAGTTTTGACCAATACACAAGCAGTGTATGATTATCTTTACGGTTTATCAAATAAAAATGCAATGTTGTTGTTTATGAATGACAATTTTAGTTGCACTCATTTAAAAACTCATATTAAGAATGGCATTAACAATATGATAGATGTAGTCGCTAAGCAAACGTGGATTGATACTAGGGGTAAAGCTCCATTCATTCTATTACTTGTAAATGGTGTTATTGCAAAACGTCAACGAGATGGTAATCCTGTAGAAAATAATCCACCCGGTATTCCAGATGTTGATGTACCGTACACAGTAGGATCAGTCGAAGAGGAAAGGTTTTTAACCATATCTTGGGAAGAAGAATCTGTTGGAAATGATTCGCAGGTTATGCCACCTGTTGATTTTAGTGCACGTCTCTCGCGAACAAAAGCACATATGCAACTTGCTCTTCAATGTTATGCTTTGGATCCTAATACCCGCAATTGGTGTAGGAAAGTGATTGCACTTATTGGATATATCGAAGAAAATGGCCATGATGCAACACCACCTCGAGATGATGATGATCTTGGTGATTGGGTTCATAACCAAAGATGTAGGAGGAGTAAGCAACTCGGACTAGCCAACTATGCCAATATCCCAAGCTTAGCAATGACTGATCATGAGCGTCGCATCCTAGATGGTATTGGTTTCATTTGGTCAGTAAATAAATCTGAAGATGATGAAGGTCATAAGTTTAAGCAGTTTTTTTCCAAGGTAGTGAATCATGTGGCAGTGCATGGAACAGGGATTGTAGTTAGATCATATCCACTGGATCAATCATTTGCAGATCAAGCGGCACAAGTTAGAACCAATCATACTAAATTTCATAGTGGTGCTGAACAATCTGCTGGTCTTATATTGGATGAAACGCGAATTGCATTACTGACAGATGCAGGGTTTAATTTTACACCTCTCCTTGAATTGAGGGGTGCCGAGAAGATTAAGAAGATGGGGGAATTGATGAAAAAGTTTGGGCAAGAGAATGATCACTATGAGATTGGTTATCCAACTGCTGCGTTGGGTGCAGAATATCATTCTGTATTTTGGTGGTTAGGAGAAGTACGTTCCGGGTATGAAGATGGATCATTGACAAATGATAGTCCTGAGATTAAATGTTTGGTTGAACTTGGAATGTCGTTGGAGAAGATTAGGAGAGGCCCACGCGATGCCAGTATAGAAGGGAATTGGTATGAAGACATCTCGAGAAAGTCTAAAGATGCAAAAATTCCTGTTGTGTGGGAAAGAGAGGCTGAAATTGAGACTGTTCAACATCCAAAGAAGCCCCGTAGACTTGATGCGGCAGGAGTATGCACGGTATTGAACAATAATGCAGAGGAAATTGTTGTTGGATTAGGCGGTGAGAATGATGAGCGCCAGCATACAGGTTATTCTGTCAAGAAGGAGCAGTGTAAGCAGATTAAGGTGAATGAGTATTTCAAGAAGAAGAAATGCAATTTGATTGTTTTAATTCGGGGAAACTCTGGTCATAGGGCTGCCATTGATGAATGTCAACAAGAGAAATGGATTAGTATTATGAATGAAGCTATTCAGCGTGCAGAAACAATGTCACCCAGTGACTGTCAGTTCGAGATTCACATGATTGATTATGTGCCTCAACATCATCATGTTTTGGCAAATAAGGAGAGGATCTGTCCTCGGGATTATGAGGGGGAAAGGGCCACCCGTGAAGATCAATGGGAAAATCTCCCTTATTGGGATAGAATGTACTTACATTCTTCTGGGGCGGCAACAGGTCTTTAGTGGTGGAGACTGATGATATGTGAGGGTGGATTTAGTTGGAGGGGAGGGAAAGGTAGTAGTAGTATGGATAAAATATAAACTTTATGTTTTATCACAATCATATGAATATCCTGGTACTTCACTCGTATAGACTAGATATAGAATTTAACTAACCAAATAATCCTCCGTTGAGAACACTGAATTGTGCTCTCATCCTACGCCCCCATTCGCGCTGTACAAGTTGAGGAAGAGCTTTGTATTCTTTCAATGTCCTACCAGTTTGGAACTTGTAATAATGATTAACTTGGGTAAACTGTCCTATACTGACAGGTCTGAGGGTTTCAATAGCTGGTATGATATGACCATCAATCACAGTTGGTTGAGGCTGAACAACGGGTGGTTGAGGCTCTTGAGCAGCGGGTGGTTGAGGCTGAACAACGTGTGGTTGAGGCTCGGGTTGAGGTTGCTGCTGGATTACAGGTTGAGCCACGAGCTGTGGAGGCTGCTGCTGGATGGGTTGAGGCTCATTTGGTACAGGTGGCTCTTGCTCTTGCATGATGGGTTGCGGCTCGATGGGCTGTTGAGGAGGCTCGTTTGGTTGAGGCTCGTTTGGTTGAGGCTGTTGCTGTCCAACGAGTGGTTCAACGAGTAGTTGAGGCCCTTGTCCGGCGGGTGGAGCCACGAAGAGTTGAGCCTCTGGTACGGGTGGAGCTAGCACGATAGGTTCAGCGGGAGCCTCAGGTTGCTGTTGCATAACGGGAGACTGTCGAACTTGTTGCTTGTGTACAGTGGGTGAACCACGTTGTTCATCAAGTGATGCCGCCTGCTTATCAAGTACATCCGATTTCCTTTTCCTGTCAGCTGGATTACTACTCTCTTCGTCTAATTCCATATCTGAGAGATCCTCCATACCAAATGATGCCCTACCAACACTCTTTGCATCAGTCACTAAGTTGGATTGTCTATCAACTTGATTGGGAGTGTTATTCTCTTTCTCTGCATCAGATGATGCATTGGCATTAGTACTCGGCTTACTGAAATTACTCTTACTCAAACCATAACGAATAATGTTTGGTGGCAGCTGATGTTTCATCTCATCTAATTTGATCTCGCCGGTAAGAACCTTAATCAATGTGGGTAAACTAACAAGGAGTACATTGGAAGTCTTTGCAGCAGCAATCTTAGTTCTTGAGGGCTCTGGACCGGTAAGGACAAAACTTGTTGTTTGGGTAACCGTCTCACTAACCGTGCCATTGAAACCAGTAACCATATCTTCCAATTGCTTCTTCTCATCCGGTACAAAGCCTGTTACTACAACATTACAGACAGCCAAAGCCTCTGGCGTAACATTCATATCTTCAACAGTAGGCAAAACTACCTCCTCCTTTTCCATTAGAATGTTCTCCTTTGCATCAAATTCAATCTCTTCTGACTTCACTTCTCTTCTCTCAAAAAGTGGACGCAATGATGGATCGTTTCGGTATGCAACTTTAGCAATTTCATCCTCTCGATTCTTGACAACTCTAGCGAGAAAGTCTTTCTCCTTGGCAACTTTTTCAAACGTACGGTGTACAACAGAATACAATTCCAACTTGCCCTTCCCGAGCATCTCAAGATGATCCTCTCTAAACTTGTCTCGAAAAGCCTCTCGGAGCTCAACTTCCACGGTAGAGCCCAACGAATCATTGTTGCTCATAAACACAATTGATGAACTGAATCCACCACTGGACCTTGACATCACCGAGACATCAATCTTCAAATTTGACGTAGCATTGTTGAATATATTCTTTGTATTCAAAACACTATTGGGTACAGATTGTGCAACATGTTCAATCTTTGCTTTCAATGCCAACATTGACTCATTCTTGTCAACGAGCGACTCAATGACGGGCGAATTTGTGAGGGCGGAAGCCTCGACAAGGGGTGACAAACTCGATGGTTTGAGTGTACCACCATCACGTTCATTAGCTGCTGGCTTGCGGTCTAATTCAATTGTGTCACTTGACTTACGAGCTACAGTGGAAAGAAGTAAAGAACATGGGTAAATGAAATCAGGATAAAGATAAAATAATAATAAAGAGGTTAAGTTAATGACTTACTATCTGGCAAAGTATTGCCGCAAATGTAGCATGAAATGTCATTATCCTTATTATCATTGCCGCATTCAGGGCATTCTATAATGTTCATGTTGACAAGGCAACAAAGCAATACCAACAATGATTGAGTTTGATCAATGCAAAGTGAAAAATGAAAGTGAAGATTGAGTACATACCGAAAATACTACCAACGTACAGCTGAAATGTATACACTGAAATTACTACCAACGTACAGCTTTTTCAGTAGAGGAAGGCTTAATCTTACCCATCGTACCTTCCCGACACATAAAAGCGGGTAGAAGGATTGTATATTGATAGCTAACCCAATATCACTTTTTCATTTTTGATCCCACACATCAGATGCAATATTGATCACATCCATGTTACTACTGCTAACATAATGAAGAAGAAGGAAGGGAGAGAGGTAATCTTGAGTGAGGATGACATCTGGCTATTTGATCTAGGTGAACCTTCTCTTGAGCCGATTCCAGCCTTTCTTCCAAGTTTTTAATGAGAGGACTACCACGCTTAGTCTCACACCTTAGTACAGTCACTAAAATGTGATTTTCCACCTTTTTCCACTATCTAATAAAATTAGAATTTTTGCTAACAAATCATATTTGAAAAAGTGATAACAACAAGTAGCTGCAAGGATTATCTTTTGTTGTTAGTAATGTGTGGTATTTTGTCTATGTTATGTGTTAATTAGGTATCTGTAATTTAAAAACAATACAATATCGTACTTTTCCACCTGCAGAGCCTGCTAAAATACCTACGATAGAGAAGAAGCCCCCATATATATTAAGTGAAACTGCGCGACGACAGTACCATAATAACTCTAGTACATTACCTGTGCTGCCTTTAGTTGTTAAAGTTCATCGTCATCATTACCCTCAAACCTAGATGAATACTTTCAACAATCCAACAATGTGTCGTCTGGTGTGAGTAGGCGTGCTACAAATACACCGGGATCAGTTGATTTACCAGGAAGAGTATCATCTAAGGATGCCAGTAAGAAGAGTGAGTAAATATGTGTATTATTTATTTGTGTATATCATGTGTCATTTGTGCATATCATATTATGTCATTTAAATTTAAACACTATAAACTCACGAAATATATAATTGTGTTAACTCTCATATATTAATAATACAGGCAAGGCCGATAAACCTCGAGATGTGAGTGAATTATTATTCGGACCAAATCTTAAAAAGGATATAAATAGGATTATAAAGAACCAGGCAAAAAATAAGAAATTATTAGAAGAAGATAACGGCCAAGGTAGTTTATTGGAAGATTTTGTGGCAAAACATATGCCATTTCTTCAGAGTTGTAATGATCCTGATGTGGTCAAGACAAAACTCCATCCCGATTTCTGTGAGGATTATAATAAGGTTATGAAAGAGTTGGGACGTGATCATTTGACGAATGTTGGTGATAAGATATCTGATTGGACTAAAATCTTAGAGTAAGTATTGTATGCCAATATGTTATATCTAATTCGTCCGTCTATATCTAATTTATACTCTCCATCGTTAGAATTCTCCATTTTGCAACTGAGGCTGAAGCTTGGATTTCAACAGGTTATGCTGGATTGAGTAAAATGTTGTTTGGAGTTGGTTCTCCCTGTGTCGACTTTGCCAAAGCCTACTTGTGGAGTTCATACTTTCGTGAACTATTTGAGAAGGAGCTCGGTCTGAGCAAGGAGTGTTCTAGAAAATTGTGGGAAGCCATTCAAGACAAGGTAGTCAAATCAGTCACCACCATTGATCATCGAATGTTTATTTCTCAAGATAAAGATCAGTTTACCAAGGAAGTTGCCAAGTTAGTCAATGATGACAACACGAAAAGAGAAGTACTTGATATTATTGGGGTTATGAATGCTCAATACCACAATCTTTATTATTTCCTAAAAACGGGTAATATGTTACCAAATATCATCTTTTCAACTCATGTATGGAAGGTTGCTGATTATCAAGATGTCGATACGGAAGATAAAGGTATGATTGCTAATTTGGTTGGGTTTCTATCTCATCCAGAAACTTGGGTGGGCAGTTACATGCAAAATGCTGTCAACTACCCTCCCGAACTACTTGAGTACTTTGATGGGGCTATATCTCGTGGTTGTGTTGAATTAGCAAAGTATGTATTAGAGACTGTTCGGGAATCATTGGTTACTACTAAGTCAAGTGGTGGAGAATTGGATGAAAAGGATTTAAAATTGGTGAAAGATATTCAAGATGCTGTTGAGTCAAGTGGTGAAGACTTGGTGAAAGATATTGATGAGTTAATTAAGAAGATTTCGTCAGGTGATCCTATTATTGGAACGAGTGCTAGGAGGTTTGGACTTGGAAATTTGACTCCTGAAGAGAGGGAGGCTTTGAGGGTACTATTGTTGGAAATACGGGTCGAGGCTGGTATCACTTGTGGTAGTATGAGAACACTTGTAAAAGCAATCATGCTTGGTTTATTGAAGAGGAAGGATATTGATACCGAAGAAGAAGCTTTGGAGGAGTTACCAGGTATATTGAAGAAGTTAATTACTTGGTATTATAAAGAGGGGGATTTGGAAGAGGAACTCTCTGACTTTGAGAAAAAGATCTACGACAACGAATTCGAGACATACATTGAGCGTGTTAAGAAGAGTAAGCCGACTCCCAAGGGCAAGGATATTGATAAGTTCGTGGACAAGCTAAAGAGTCTGTATTTGGGCAGTGCCAAGTCGGGTCTTATGCGAATTCTTGCGGGTAAGTTGTTTGGATCTGATGCTCTTGGTGGTGATAGAGAAGTTGCTGCTATTACCACTAAGCTTGAGGAGTTAAAGACAAGATTGGAGGCAAATGATACTGCCCCTGATACTGATATCATCGTCACGTTCTCCAAGTTGATGAAGTATGCACCAGAATACGCCTCTGATCTCGGTACTTTGGCTGAAAAGCTACAAAATTTGAATTTGGGATATACCACCTCAAGACTTATGCGCTCTCTTGCAAACGAGATATTCGGTAATGGCACGGATTGTGACGTTGATTCTGTTGTATCAACTTTGCAGAAGTTGATGTCTAGTTCTTCCAATGAGAATGATGAGTGTCATATTGCATTTACTGCTTTGGTTGAACACGACCCACGTTTTGGTAAAACAGAACACTTTCCTTCGCTAGCGACCAAACTACGGAATATGCACATGGGTAGTGAGACTGTTGGATTAATGCAATCCTTTGCAAGTAAAATGGTAGAAGAGTATCTCGTTACCGACTCCAAAGTTCTCGAAGATATCGATACAATCACCCAAGAAATCGAAGCATTAAATCAACAATACAAATCAACGTTGGATAGCGAAACTGGCAATTTGAAATCGGATAGTACTAGTAGTAATACAGTACAGCAAGCGTTCTTGGCATTACTTACTCACAAACAGGATATTGACATCCCTTCATTAGCATCATTGGTCCATTATCATGTATTGATTAACGAAGCTACATTCAACCACAACTTTGCGTTACTTGAGAAGCATATTAAACAGAAGTTTTATAAGTCGGGACATTTACCAGATGGTTGCACTGTATTTGTATATTCAACAAATGATGATGGTAGTATAAACAATCTATCAGTATGGTGGTCAGATGTTATTGGTTACACAACACACTGTAGAAAGCGTGCACCATCATACAAGAAAGCATCGAATGAACAGATGAAGAGGTTGAAAGATATTGGTGTGACAGATAATTTCACTGCTATTGATGCAGCCATTGAAGAAGCCAAACATGATAAGGCTCGAGGTAAGATGGGGTCGGCAGTTGCTTCTATGAAGCAGTCAACTGTTAGTTTGTTGGATGATTTACTTCCAGGAGGTAGGGTTCCATTTGGTGGCCGTGGACGAGGAGGTCGAGGTCGAGCTGTCAGAGGTAGAGGTCCGCCTGGTCATGGACGAGGAGGTGGAGGCCGTATGGTATAAGAGGAGTATATGTATGTGGGGATAACTTATGCCTGCTCTGGCAGGTGCAGTTTACCCGTTGCTAAGTGCCAAGTGTTATACTATTGTAATATTCTCTCGTTAGGTTTAGTACTACTTTTATCTATACCTGCGACGTTGGGATTTCCTCCCGTCTTCACGTTTAATACCATTTGCTTTCTTGTAGTAACGATCTTTCTTCCTAAGCCATGCTTTCCTATCATTATCTTGTTTTT
>Ga0214477_100683_pt1 | contig 21954 bp, 12 predicted proteins | sample M1_20Mar14CPVII9_FD_165058 | JGI IMG/M metagenome (GOLD analysis project Ga0214477, IMG submission 165058) | Marine eukaryotic communities from Monterey Bay, California, United States - M1_20Mar14CPVII9sort6BwellC16 | ecosystem: Environmental > Aquatic > Marine > Unclassified | place: USA...
GTTGGTGCGTTATATATATATATATATGATATGGATGTATATGTTATTGCTATTTGAGCTCAAGCTCATACTGAGTTGTTCTTCTCATCTTGTTTCTTTTTTCTTGTGTTAGGTTTCGTCAATGACATCAATATCTTTAGAGGGATTGAATGTAGATCAAACAGCAGCAGTCAACCCTATTATTGAGAGCATCAAGGTTGCTATACAAAAGGATATTCTTAGTACAATCGTAACAGTATCATGTGTTGGCATTGCTCAGCCAGAGGTACTAGGTCCGATGACATCTCTCATTGAGATCATTCTAAGTTTTTCACAGTGGCAAGACATTGAAGCATCGATATCTTCCTCGATTGACTTGGAATCGTTTCAAATGGGTAACGAGGCGAAGAAAGTTGTGTATGAGGCCTTTCGACAGTCTACCAATAGTAAGCACACAAGTCCGAACTTTGCCAAGATGATAGAAGAGATCAGTCATATGCATCAGACTGATGATAATGGTAGTATTGCAGGTGGAGAGGCAGTTCTTCAGTTTATTGAGAAGTATAAGAGTAGCTAAAGCTAGAGAGTAAGCTGACTAGATTAGCTTTTCTAACGTCTTATCAGTGGCAGCTATGGATGCTGCTTGGCTTCTACAGTGTGTCTTCATAATTTGATTGTTTGGTCCTGTGATACTGAACTCTGAAGTTTCTAAGAGCGCGAGCTTGAGAGAAGTTTCTAAAATCGAATAGTAAGTGTACCTACCTGTCAGTTATTATTAATTCAAGTGTTTATTGACATATCCACCCTCTAATAATTGTTGTAGTAAAAAGTGCAAATGGCGGCGACTAGTTTTCTTCATACTGCATCAGCGAGAATTGTTGATAAAGTCAGTACAACATCCCCTCTTCAGTTAGTATTAGTTGACAATGATGTTGAGTCAAACAACAATAATGGTATAGGTCATCTTTCTCACTCTTTGGCGCTGGATACTGCATATTCGTTAGTCTCTAACTCCTCAACTCCTTGCCGGGGGTGTAATAATAGTGATAACAATACGAATAACGAGGGAGGAGCTTGTAAATGCTGTAAAGTTGCTATATTAATGTTTGGTATGCCTAAACAATCTAGAAAACAACGTGAGAATAATACAAATTATAATGGTATTACGAATGAATATAGTAGGATTGAATTTCCCATGCTGTGTACAAGTAAAGAAGGAAATCACACATCGCAGCAAGCTGCATCGATACCAAATCTGTTACAACATATTCAAATCAAATATGTAACCTCAATTACTGAGGTTGTGAAATATCTAGCATATGCACCATCCTTGCCTACTCATTTACAACCGTTAGATGGGATATTTGTGTCGGGCATGGGAAGCTTGTTGTCAAGTGGCCAGAATAGTAGTATGGAATTTACTCATTTATGTAAGTTGTGTTATGATGTTGATTGAATGCATTGCCATAATGTTGAACCAGATACTCAACTAATGTGTTTATTATTCTCAGTGTCGGTACTATCTGATACAGCAGATGCACTGGGCGACAATAAGAAGGAGTTATTACAATCAACTTCATCTGAATCAAGGTCTGACGACGACTGCAACTACTCTAATGATGGTGGCGTTTCTGTTTTGGTTACAATAGATAAACATACTTTCTCAACATTACCACAACGTGTGACCAAGTATCTGCATCAATACATGGATTATATTGCTACAATTATGCCCTCTAGGAGTGACTCCATGACGTTTGATAATGATCACGAGGACATGTCAAGCTCTAGTAATGAATACAGGCTTGTTATCAAAGACGCTTTAGACACAAAGGGAGAGGTTTCCTTCGATTTCAAGGTTAATCAGGAAGAACTCGTGTGGAATGTATAATGAACCTGAAGGTCATAATATAACTAATACATAAGATTGCATATAATGAACGATGCTATATCATCTCTGGCTATAGTGGATAGAAGAATCTTTTCTTTAAGATCACATTATTTTATCTTTCAATAATTTTCTTCTAATCACTTCCTTCTTCACTACTACTATCATCATCGTCATCATCACTCTCACCAACAGCCACACTGATTGGTACTTCATATTCTTGATCACATCCAAGATAACTATCACTCATACAAAACAATGTGAGGTTATAATCTCCAGCCTCCTCTGGTGCCATGAATTCCAACATAATCTTAGAGGATCGTTTCAATGTAACACGCTTGAGTGATAAAAGAGAGTTTGTCTTGGTATCACCAACAACAATCCACCAACCTTCACTCTTCTCCTTGGGAAATAGAGGCGCGGCAACCTTACCAAGCTGAGTCTCGTCGACTTCTTCTTCATCGTCATCGTCCACTTCTCTCTCAAGCTTTACTGAGATCTGAACAGGATCACTTGCCGTAATATCATCAGAATCTTGAACCTCAAACTCCACCTCAATGTTGGGGTAGTTGTTACAGAATACAGCAACATCAGCCATTTTCTCATCAGGAAGACGCAACAGATCATTTCGTACATCATCTTCCAAGGTGAGGATATCAAACACAGATTCGATAGGCTCTTCTCCTTGGTATGCCCCGCAACGCTCTACAATTTCCTTGGTAAAGTGAGGTATTTGCATCAACACATTGTCTTTATTCCAAAGACCTTGCACGACCATTTGGCTCAACTCCATTGCGGCCAAGGCAGGCTTCAACCATCCGTTACTACTAATGACATCAACAATGGCAGGGATCAGATTAATACTGTCGCATAAGACACGTTTCTGATCAGTACGCAAATCGGTGGATAAAGCCTTTCTACCAAAATGGCAATGAAGTAGCACCAACGCCTTGGTACGAGGATCTTGGAATTGGGCACTCTCTGGTAGTTTCTGATGAAGATTCCTGGCCAGAATCTTGAGAGCCTTCTCTTCTCCTTGACGGATGGGAAGGTTACCAAATTCAGAAGCATGAGAAAGGATTTCTAGAATGCCTCGAACCTTTGTCTTGGCAGTCAGAGACGCGGCAATTAATTCAATTGTTTCATACTGAACATAATAGTATGCAGCAATCATACCCAAGTTGAGAGGTGAAACGTCACCATCATCAGATAATTGACAACATTTACTAGCTTCCAAATCACCAAGGACTGTCTCAACCATTTCACTAATGTGTTCACTGAGATGTACATTGGATGTTCCTTGCAAGTTGTAGTAATTAGGATTCTTCGACAAACGCCTGTACAACAAAGTCCATGTGATGTAATCCACAGCATCTTGCATACAACTGATTGTCTTGGTGACGATTTCAGAATTGAAGTGATCATGCAAATAGTGGTCAATATGTGACTCAATAGGAAGAGGATCATACAGTAACTTCTTGAGATGCTCCTTCTTTGGGGTGTGACACATGATAACGCATTTACCACTAGTATCAATCCCCTGACGACTAGCCATACCCATCATATGAAGTAGATCGGCAATGGGATAGTCGACATAACGTCTCTCCCTTCCATCGAATGTTTCAGTACCCATCACAACAACCAAATGCGCTACAATCTTTACCTTCCAGCAGATATCAACTGGGCAAACTAACACAGTAAGGGATCCATTTTGATAAAGAGCCAGGATTTGTTCCCAATCACTTTCAACCATACCATCATGAAGGAAGCCGACACCAGAGGAGACGACTTGCTGAAGTGCAGGCTCACGCAATTTGCCTGCAATTTCTGTAACTTCTTCCGCATTAGCTCCCTTGCCAAGGAAGTTCTCGCCCTCAATACTTTGATAATATGTCATTAGATCAATGGCTGTAAGTTGTGCCTGCCTTCTACTGGGGACGAAGATGATGGATGGTTTGCCCTCGGCATGTCTCATCACAGCGTTGTAACAAGGCTTTCCCATTGCCATTAGCCTACTGGCAAAGTTACTCTGATCAAACGAGTGGAAATAAATCTCCAGAGGGATAGGGCGTACCTTGGGTGAGAAGTTAAATAGACCCTTGGAGGATACACCCATCCATTCCCCAACTTCACGTGCATTGGCAAGAGATGCACTTAGACCAATCATGCGCAACTGCTGCCCATCTTCCTTCTGTTGTTTTTGAGTACTGATGAAGCGCATACGAGAGATGATTACCTCCATCGTAGGTCCAACGTCTCCTCCTAGGAAGTGCATATCGTCAACTACAAATAGTGTTACAGCTTGGACGGCCTTACGCTGTCGCCAACGACGACTAATGGCATCCCACTGCTTGGCAGTACATACAATAATCTTGGCCTCATTAATCAACTTGAGATCTGGTGCAGTTTCTCCACTTAATTGCACTACCTGCCCAGGTCTTAAGATGGATCCAAATCGTTTCTTCCAGTCTAAATACGTGTTGAGGGAAGTTTCTTCCTTGGGTGCAACATAAACACACTTGCCTTGCGGATCATTAACAAGCATACGCATGATAGCAAATTCAGCACAGGCTGATTTACCAGATCCTGAGGGTGCACAAATGAGACAATTCTTATCCGTCTTGAACAAGTGGTGGAATGTTTGTGTTTGAATTGGGTTAAACTCTGCAAAGTTGTATAGTTTAATCAATGCACTCTCACCCAGAACAGAAATGGGCAAAGGTTGCAAGTCCAAGAGTTCAGTAGGCGGATAAAACTTAGCAGGTAATATCATCTTGTTGAACATAATTGGCAATACAGTCTCAGAGTGCAGCCAACGATCACTAATCACTCGAATAAAGTATGTTGGAGGAAGAGGGTCCATGATATTGACAGTAAACACGACAGTGTGTTCGTCTTCGGCACCTGTATTTTTCAACAAGAACATTTCATGATGTAGAATATTCTCCCCATCAACATCTTCTACAATAATGTGAAAGAGTTGGACGTATCCATGAACCTTGATATCATACTCAAAGTCGGGTACCAGATTAAGCTCAACACGCAAAATTGATCTTGTGATGGGCTGAATGTGAGCAGACAATTCGAGTTTCGGGAACTGATGCACAAGTTTGTGAAGAGTACGCCCCATCTTGGGCACGCCAACTAGTTCTCCAAGGTCAGAGGGAGTCAAGTCGGCATAACGAGCCCATTCAATGTCGCTCTTGCGCTCCAGCTTACGAGCAACGATTTCAGGAACATTCTTGAACTGACGCAACGGTGATTGTGATCTCCAGATACGATAGGCGACCATATTGGCAAAATTCAATGTCAACTTGGCAAGTCCAGACCATCCTCGGCGTAATGAGATTTCAAAGATGGCTCTCATAATACGGGCAGCACTCTGTTGAATAAAAGCCATATCAGAGACTAAGGCAAATCCATCAAGCTTGAGGCGAGAAATATAAGCCTGGAGCAGAATGTTAATCTTTGCCGATGGCTCATTAGGACTCTCCTTGACAGGGATTGGGACTCTGGTAGACAACTTGGCTAGCTCTAATTTCTCCTCTTCACGGACTGTAATATGAGTAAACTCGCCACTCATTGAGAATAATCGAAGCAAATCAATGTCAGCCATGTTTGGTCGGAGATGACGACTATATAGTGCCATGGAAGTGTGTGAAATGTAGTATTGACTGGCAATACGACCAAGAGGAGTAGTTTGAAGCGCGCCGCTTCGTCTATCATACCTTACCAAGTGACTACGCTCAAGCATACACGCGGCTGTATGTGCAAGGTCCATACGACGATGCTTCAGGGTGGGATCTTCCTTCGCCGCCTTATCAGAGATGCCATACAAGTTGGGATTCTTGAGCATCCTGACATAAAGGAAGGTGTAACTCAACCAGTCCACGGCCTCTTGGAGAGTTTGGATAGTACCCAAAACGACCTCTGCATTCAAATGATCTGGTAACGTTTTGATCATTTGTGATTCCACTGGCAACTGTAGATTGGTAAGACTGAGATAATACTGCAGTTCCGAATGCGCAGTCATAATAATTCCCTCTCCCTCGGTATCATACTGGGGTCGACCTGCCCTACCAAGCATTTGCAATACATCCAAGGGGCTCAACTCTGCCCATCGTCCCTTTGATGGATCGTAAATCTGTGTACCCTTGATAATCACGGCATGTGCTGGAAGATTAACACCCCAAGCCAATGTGGCCGTGGTACACAAGACACCAATATGTCCATCGGCGAATAAATCCTCAACTAATTCACGATCTGCCCTTGCCATACCAGCATGATGGATAGCAAAGCCATACGATAATACCTCCTTCAAATCGGCATTCTTGACAGTTGCCAACTCCTCTCGCAAGATTTCTTGTGTGGCACCTCCTTCACGAACAAATAATGACGTTTCGTCCTTTTCCATGGCAATATCTCTCAATGCCTTGGCCGTCTTACCAGTTTCTGCACGAGAATGTACAAATATTAACATTTGATTGCCATTCTTCCTTTGTCCACATGCCTTTTCATAACAAATTTCATTCTGAAGTCGGAATCGTTTGAAGGCGTTACGCTCAGTAATACCCACGTACTGCATCTGAAGAGGCACTGGACGATAGGAGTGATCAAAGAAGAACATTCCCTTGTCAGGATTGACACGTAAGAAGGTGGCAACATCGGCATAATTCGGCAATGTTGCCGATAAGCCCACGAGACGTACAGGCTCGGCAGTTGTCTCAACCTGACGAATTACCCTTGCCACAATACTCTCAAGGACTGGTCCACGATCATCATGCAATAGATGGATTTCATCAATAATAACAAGCTTGACAAGTTGAGTGTATGCCCTCCCCTCTCCCTGACGTGTAACAATATCCCACTTCTCAGGAGTGGTAACAATCATTTGTGTTTCACTGATCTGCTGCCGAGTTAAACTAGAATCACCAGATAACTCACGAACAGTTACACCGTATGGGCCTAGACGTTTGGAGAAGTTCTTTACCACCTCTTGAACTAATGCCTTCATGGGCGCAACATAGATAATCTTAAAGGCTGATAAATCAAAGTTACCAGCATGCTTACTTTCCTTACCCTCCTCATCACCAATCTCCATGGCATCATCATCGGCATTCTCATTACGATATTGTCCCAAGACATTTAAGATACTCAACATTGCAACATTAGTCTTACCCGCTCCGGTGGGTGCACATAGTAGTACATTCTCACTAGTTTTCAAGGCAACATTCGCCATCTTCGATTGGACACGATTTAACATCGTCATACCCTTAAAGGCATCATGTGTCCAAGTTGGTAAATCATTAATGGGGATTAATTTCTCACCGGGTGGTGCCACTGACCGTGCTGCCGGGACATGTACCTCTTCATATCCAGGTTTCATTGCACGCCATGATTGGGTTGGTAAATCACATTTCTTATTCGTCATGGTATGTGACCCTTCACGAAATTCAAGTGAGGATAAGTCAAGTTCATGTGCCACATTACGCTTGGCATCATCGGCATCGCCATTACTATCGGCACCACTGCCAACCTTGACGGAATCCAATGCCTCGGACATTTTATTCTGCCCATCAATAGCATCCCCATCTGCTCCCCTCTTTTTACGTAACGTATCCTCACCAGTTCTCATACGTTCACCCTTCCAATCATCAGTAGTCGATCGTTCCTGTAATTCATCCAATGTACGTTTCCCTTCACCACTCTCATCTTCCAATAATGCCTTTTCAATAGAATCACGTGTTTTATCATCTGTAGCACGTTTTAAACTAACACATCCCCATATACGTGCTCGATTGGCTAATAATAATTTAATTAAATCAAATCGTTCAAATCCCAATAGTACCAATAATTGATTTTCAACTTCACGTATTGATGATCCGGAAGTTATGTCTAATGTTGATAATACCGTATTGGCCACTTGTGTGCATTCATTTGCGTCAGTAATTGTTGTTGATAATTTACGTTGGATGTAATGTGCATCAATTTCATGTACTGATAATATCCGTGCTGTTGATGATGATGCGCCCTTGGTCTTTTTGGAGGATTTAGTTTTTGTATTTCCTTGTACCATGCGTTCTTCGTCTCCATCCATGTCATCTTGGTTATTTGTATCTTCTTTATTATCTCCCATTTCATCATCAGATGAATCATCAACATCCACAACAACATCCTCTTCCACATCTGACCGATCGTCATCTCCCCTTTCATCTTCTTCATCTTCGGAATCATCAAACACAACTGCTACACCCATTTCATCATCCACATTTTCCCTTCCATCTTCCCCCTCTTCATTTTCATTATTAATACCATCATTACGATTTGTATAATCAGTATAATCATTCATAGATTTACCCAACCCTACCAATTTTGAATAAGTAACATCATTCAATCCACCCCCTGAACTACTACTACTCCTACCCGTTAATAATTTACTAATATCATCCTTCTTCTCAGGATCACGTAAATCATTTGATTTTAAGATATTTAATACCTCCTCTAATGCTGAATGTAATATAGATGTGGATTGATTACCTAAATATTGTTTTTGGGATATAATATTTAATAATTGTTCATATGCCGATCGTGATTGTGGATTGGTTGGTCGGTATTGTTGACTTGATGTACCTCCACCTCCTGATGAATTATTGTCTAGGATTGAACCACCCTCCATGAATATATCATGCTTAGTTCCTTTTCTGCCTGAAGTTGAATAGTCACTATTATTAGTAGAATTGTGTTCCTTATCCTTCTTCTTACGACGTTTGGCAGCACGTTCCATCATTTCAGTAACCTCCGCTGGACGGTCTGCCTTCTTTTTTTTACCATCATCATTGTCACCACTGGTTTGGGTAGCACCAACACGATCACCCATCCGACCCAATTGATCAGACGGTAATACCTTCCATAAACTTTCAACTTCTCCGGTTGGTTGTCCATCACCGCCGCCATGTCCACGTGCAGAGCCACCGTCGGATCGCATACGACCACGTGATCCACGGGATACTACCTTATTACTCATTTCAGAGTAGGCATATCGCTTTTGTAACTCTTCACGTTCTGCCATCTTTATATTATCTTATTGTGTGGTAATGTGGGTGTGTTAGTGATGTGTGTGTATCTATTTATTTATTTTTGTGCACAAGATGTGAGTATTTTTAAATCTATTGAGCAGCTGCTATACCATAGACGATATTGCATAACATTAGCCAACAAGGGCGTATTGATATCTTATTCAGCCACCAACAAAAGAAGCCGCGCGATGAGATTATTAAGTGCGGCGCACTGAAATAAGTGTGATATAAAGTAAGTTAAATAATCAAAAAACTGAGAGCAACAATGACAAGATGTATTATGTTATGTGGCTTGCCCGCCATCTAATGAGTCTGGATATGATAAGTTGTAGGTATGCACTGTTGCTGTTAGAAATCATATAATATCATCGAATTAACTCGCAACATATAAGTACGTCAATCCTCAAATATATATCCCTTAATTCACTAGAAACTCCTGGGTCTGGGTTGTAATAATTGTCTGTCTGTCACGAAAATAATGCACAGGTTCTTAACTAAAAGTTGTAGGTAAATAAAAATTGTTAGCTAACTCAAGTAAAAGCATCAACAATGGAATAGACAACCGCAAGCAATATATTATGTTGCCGTTGACTGTAGAATGTCTCTATGATTTATATATTAGACCTACAACATCACATCAAGTAATAAATAATTAGGCGGAGTGGTCTTTTAAGCTATTAGCAGAGTATTATTAAACAAAGAAGAATAAGAAGAAGAGTTATGTCAACAACGCAAAATCACAATAAGTTGCATCACAATAAGTTGCAAACACCAACATCATTATGTGATGATGATAATTCAAGAGCTCCTCTGCATAAAAATGAACTTGGTGTCATCACGCCAAAGCAGGATCAGTTGCAAACACCAGCACCGTCAATATGCAATGATGATTCGAGAGCTCCTCCACATAAAAATGAAGTTGGGGCGACCGTCGAACCCACCAACAATAAGTCTAAAGCATCTAAAGATATAAATAGGGCAGCTGCTTTGGAGCAGGAGAGGCAGCAGAAGTTTGAAAATGAGTACGATAGATTTATTCGCTTTCCCCTCCCCCAAATACGAGTTCTAAGTGATACAGAGACAGAATTGATGTTGAAAGAGGTATTTGATGAAGATTGGCGTTGACACGGAGTGCATAGAATTAATGCTACAGTAGTAGAAGATTGAGTTTGGTATATTTAGTGGTATATTGCTTGGTGTGTATATATATGGGTTAAATGATCACATCAAATTAACTACAAGCATCATTACCAATCAAATCATTAGACGCAGAGTTAGTTTATCATCATTTTAGGTTTGGGAAGTAAATAACAGTACAATATTTAGATTAGGTGGAGAGGAGAGATTATCGATACAAATAAAAATCAACTAAACAATAAGATAGCAATCAGATTCAACAATCAATGGTGGCGACAAAATCAGTATCAATACATCACTATTTTAAATCAATTATATATTAAGGAAGTGCATTTGTATTTAGTAACTACTACAATCTTCATTATGATCACAACAATAATTCAACTTCTTATACGGCCGACAGTTTACTTTGTTAACAACCACATAGCAACCGATTGGTAGTTCTAGACCAGATCGGATTAGTAATAAGATGTTGTGATGATAGAGAATCGCCCGGGCACAAAAGGAATGAATGACTGAAAGGTTATCAGATTCTTGAAGGATAATATGGGAACTATAGGTATCAAGATTGGGAATCGGCCTATCTCCTCAGAATGGGAAGAATGGATTAGGCCTTCACACCTTTCGATCAAGATTTAGAGTTACTTGACCCTGAGGATACCATCATACAACACATTATGCATAATCTCATAAAACAACCATATTGTGCAGCACATATATACATCCTACACCGCCGCAGGAGATACACCGCTGCCGCCGAGTGTTATCATATCATCGTCATTCAATATCTCCCCCCAATTATCACCGCCCCCACGAAACTGAAGATACCATCCAGGATACGTGAACAAAGATATGTTCTTCAAAGGCTATAAACCCCATCCCGATGGTGACGGTACTATGATATGGGATTTTGAATTGGCTATTAAAGAAGCCAACTTTGATAAGAAGAGGAAGGTTTGTTCATTGAGGAAGAAGAAGAAGAGTACCCCAAAAAAGAAGACAAGGAAGAAATAGGACAGTTGTTGTACATTTTAAAGTAGAATCTTCGTTTATGTTCTAGTTCTACTCTACTTGATTCCTTAGAGGCTTAAATCTTAGATCATCCTGACATCGACAAGTATTCGTGAAAAAGTGAAAACTGCCTGCCGATAGGCCTTAGAGGTTATAGTCTCATAATAATGCATCACTACTCTATCCATATCATTAACACCACCTTACTGGTATTGTCTGCCGCTATCTTGTTTATAATTTATATCAATAATGGTGATCATGAACGTCTAGGTACACCAACTTTGACGGTAGGCGGCAAGGTCATGAACAACAGGCGCAACCTTGGTAAGAGTACGAAGAAGAGAAGGGGCAAGAATCGTAAATCAAAGAGTGGTAAACAAAGTAAGAGTAAGAGCGAGAAGAAGAATATATTCAAAATGTGTGATATTGAGAATTTTGTATCTGTAACAACATATGGTGGAGGCGGAATATGTGACAAAACATTCCGGGTTAATATTCATTGCAATGGAGATAACACCCAATGTACCTATGAGGAGGAGTCGGTAAGGAATTACATATATTATATATATTAATAAATTATGTCCTTTCTTCTTCTAGCTAACACAATTTCTACTATACAGATGAATGATAGCGAGGAGAATAAGTCTGCTTACAACACTTGCATTCCATTTAACCCCAACGATGTCGGTATGCTCGTGTATGACAAAGAGAGGCATCAATGTATTCTCGGAGGCGAACGTGGTCTTGAGCTCAAGGATAAAGCAGATCCAGTATGCAATGTTAAGTATAATGTCAAGATAGTGATGGATGCAGATGAAAGTTCCACATTAATCCTTTACTTTAGTAATGATGGCGGCGAAAGTTTTTACAATTCAGATAATCCCAGTGTGACAATAAAGGATGTAGATGAACGTCGTCGATTGGAATCGGAATGCAGCACCAACAGTAAACATTACCTATCCATTCGAAGTCAGAACATTATACGTACAACTATCCCTCCCAGATTATTTGGCACAAATTTAGTTTACTCATGGGAGCCTGATAACTTTTGGAATGGTGATAATGGGGATACGGAATTGGGCATTCCTCCTGGAGATACATCAGCGAGATTGAGTTACATGGGCGGTGCGTACTTTCGTTATCCCGGGGGTGAGGTTACGTCTTATTATCATTTCGATAAGCCTACAGGAAGAGGTTGGACAGATAGTTGGGCGCCAAATTTCGATAAAGTATATGAACCACAGGAAAATTGGATGAGCTTAGATGAATATTTCCAAAACCTTGGTAATAGAGTACCTCTTTTAGGTATTAATATGGCAAGTGGATGGAAGTACAATAATGATACAGAAGGGTTGGAAGAAGCGGAGGCATTGGCAAAATATGTCAGAAACAAAATTGATAATAGTGGATGGCCCGAGGTTACATACTTCTTTCTTGACAATGAACAGTATATGGAAAGCTTTTGTAAATGGAAGAATCCTGACAAGTATCCACAATGCACTGATGCTCTAAAGAATGGATGGACTGAACGACTATATGGTTATTACATCAATCAGTACGCTCCTAGGATTCGTATTCACTTTCCAAATGCAAAGTTCGTTGCCAATTGGAAGCACCTCTCGTCTTCTTGGACTAGGCTCATATCAGAAGCTCCTAGTAACATTGATGTGATGGATGTACACTCGTATTGGAGTCGTTATGGCTGGGGCACAACCGATTGGTCGTCTTATCTAGAAGGCACAAATGATGATATCCAGGCACCCCATTGTAGTAAGAGAGGTGATAATAACTTGTGCACCAAATCTGTGTCCTACCGCCAGTGGATTCAAGACTTGAAAAGTGCTGGAGGATCGAACAGAGAAGTAGCACTCTTAGAGTGGGGAATCTCTCCTTCCACCAGCTCAGCAAGTGGTAAAGCCCCAAGTCGACTTCAGATGGCAAACATAATGGCTGATATCTTAATGCAGCTAATTAACAGTGAGCTAGATGCAGCTTGTTATTGGCCTCTTCGAGTAGATGATCCAAATTCAGAATTTCTTAATCGTACACTGTTCGATATGGACAACAAACAGACGGTAATTTGGAATTATCTACAGTTTTTCAAAGAGATCAAAGGGTATGATTTACTCGAGACATCAATTGGTGCTACAAAAGCTGGAGTACTCGCAGCAAAGAATAAAGCTGGCACTAAGATTATCGTATATATTTTGCGTCGTGGCGAGGGTAGTCTGAACATTATTATCAAGGACTTGGATGAATCTTTCTCCCCTTCTTCTGCAAAGGTTGTATCGTACTATGCACTTAATGAAGACACATATGTTGACGATTCAGTCTGGTCAGCACCATCGACAACAATTACGGCAACAGCCAGGTTAGTCTGACTGTACGTGGTTGGTCTTTGACTAGAGTAATACTTCAATAAGATTTGAAGTGTTCTTACTACATACTCTCCTTGGTTAGTATATCCTACTTCATTCTTAACTATGCACTAGTCGACAAGGGCTATTGATATATCCTATATCCTCCTCTCTTATAGTAGCCGAGACCGTAAGTTGCATATGATCACTTTATTGTATTGGGAGTCTCTATTAATCGGGAAATTCCTAAATTGTTTGTGAATTGATACTTTTGCGGTATCCAGGTATCCTAGGATACCTCAAATTTACGGCAAAAACTTAAATTTCGAACTTATTTCTCTCTCTCATATGATATGTAGTTCATATATAGATGTAATAGACAATAGTGGGAGCCTAATATTGCTATTTTATCTTCTATATGCTGCCAACTTAGCTCTATGAATGCCTCCTCGTAGGAGATTGTACCCTTCCGTTGTTCAAGTGTTTCTAACTTGTCTTTAAGATGCAGCATCTCCTCCCCCAGTTCTCCCATCTCAAACTTAATTTGTATAATTTCTTTATCCTTTAATTCAACAGTAGCCTTTAGACCTTCAACCTCATCTAATTTGCTGTTTAATTGTGCCTGCAATATTTTGGCATTATCTTCTAATTGTCTAATGTGTTCACGTAATGCCATATTCTCAGCTGTCTCGGGAGATTGACGGGGTGGTTTGCGAGGAGCTCCGGGTGCATGTTGTACAACTTTCCTAGCCTTATTGCCCTTTACTTTGGGTGTATTTGATGGTTTATTATTATTATTGGTGGCGGTGGTGGCAGAAGTAGTGCTATTGTTTATCTGTAGCCGTGCTAATTGTTTAACCCAAGATGGTAATGTATCATCATATGCTCCACGAGCCGATTCAGATCCAATTCTATCAATATAATCTTGTACATTTGCATTTGGTGGATTGAATGGTAATTTTGTTTGCCTTTCCTTATCTTGATACTTATCCCTATCCCGATGTTTCCATTTACCATCTACTTTTGTTAGATTAAAGGAGTGATAATGCCAAGGAGCTATACGATAATTTGATGGTGTCTTTGATATTGTTTCTTTTGTATTGTTGTCTTCAATTCCTAATAACCTCATAGCCTCCTTACAATCATCATATTTAGAGGGAGGGCAAAACATACCCTCGTGACTATACCCGAGTGCTAAACATAATTCATTTTCACAGCAGCAGGCTTGTACAGAAGAACCATTAACTGTATGTGAAAACTTTGAACCATATAAACCATACCCTCTTTTACCCTTTTTCTTTAATTCTCCATCATCATTGTAAATTGGAGGGGTAGGAAACCATCCCTGCCTGCATAGAGGGCATTTGTTTTGGTTATTGTTGGCTGCAAGCAAATTACATGATGTAGATTTACATGTTGTGTCGGCACGTAAGGATATGTATTCAATAGCCTTGACATCAACATTCAATTGCCGTGCCAATTCAGTGCGCGAGTTTATATCTTTTAATACTATCTCAACAGGTGGCATAGCAAATTTTGTTTATATTGTTGTGCAGTTTATGTCGTTGCTAATATTTTATCATTAATGTTGGTGCATGTATGTTGTAGGCAAGCTCTACATTTGAGTAGTTTCGTTGCAATAGGTAGGAAATATTGTTAAGGTAGATCATAAACATCGTATTATTGTTTGGATTGTTATGTTGGCGGCCGTGGGTGGATAGATAGAGGGGCTGCTAGTACATGGTTCATCTCGAATGAACTTTCAAGTTTTTGCCGCTAGATACCCTTATCTGTTAACGCAAAAGTATCAATTTCGAGTTGAGTTGGTAAATAATGGTACCCATTACCCAATCGTCTACAGGAACAATAAATAGTCATTATCCACCGATCATTAGCTATACTTGTATAGCATACTAATCAGAGACGTGTGCACTGCGGTTCATCGTATCCTAAAGATACCTCAAACACAACTCTAAAAGGCTGATCAAGTAGGTGGATCAAGTAGATTACTGTGTATTATGGGAAATGATGTGTCCTCTCCGGAGGATGATTATCCAGATGAATATGCCAAGTTTGATGGAATAGAAACACTAGGGTATAGAGTGTTAGGAGTACAGCCCAATTCGCCTGCCGCGCAAGCCGGGCTTGTTAGTTTTTTAGATTTCTTGGTGGGTTGCAATGGAGAGATGTTAATGGGTAGTGGTGAAGGATTAGAAGAAGGAGATGAGTATAATGATATAGATTTCCCTTCATTATTGAAGGATAATGTTGGAAAAGAGTTGGAACTTTGTAAGTTGTTAACGTATCTCTCTCTCTCTACTTTGTTGAATCTCATATATGTTGAATCTCATATACTCATCTTATTTCATACAATAATTGTGTTGCAACTTGGTAGTGGTACACAATATTAAATCAAACTCACAACGACTTGTTAAAATTACACCAACAAATGATTGGGGTGGAGCTGGTCTGTTAGGTGTTACAATACGATTAGATAATTATGGAGGAGCTGATGAAAGATTAATTCGAGTTTTGTCGGTAGAGCACAATTCACCAGCAGCCATAGCAGGATTAATTCCAATGAAAGATTACTTGTTGGGCACTACGTCTACATCATTCGATACTGATGCAATACTTGCTGAAGTTTTAATGGTACATGCCGATAGAATAGTCGAGTTGTATGTATACAGTTCAGAAACTGATGTTGTACGAGTTGTGACATTGATGCCAACATTAACTTGGGGTGGAAGAGGGTTATTAGGAGCTGAAGTGGGTACTGGTTATTTGCACATGTTTCCAAAGGAGTGTCGAGGTACTGATGGTGCAAGTATTAAACGCAAAATTCGAATGGGAGTTCGACCAACACCACCAACAGAAGCATTAGCAAAGTCGAATATAAAGGACGAAGAAGGAGAAACATCGGAAGATATGGTAAATCTTACCGAGCTGCAAGATACTCTTAGTGGAAAGCAAATGTGTTTTCAAGAAGAATTGGAGATGGAACCCGAACCGGAGGAAACGAGTGGGCAAACAAGTGGTCAGGAGCCCAGTCGGTCTTCTGCAGAAACGAACAACACAAATGGACATGCCACGCCGACACCAAAAGAAGAAGCCAAAGCGCTATTTGATGGTCCCCCCCCTTCAGATGTAGATCTTAGATGATATGAGTGAAACTGAAATAACAACTGATATCAAGAGACAGATAAGACTAGTAAAAGTATTATCTATACATGTTTACTTGATACTTTTCACAACATCTTCCAAATCATATCTTTTTGCTTCCTTCTTTACATCCAGACCACACTTTTGTACTAGTTTCAATGCCTCCTTTGGAGAACTACACTCCAGAGCTTTTCTTAGCATCTTTTCCTTTTGTTGTTGTGACTCCTGTCCAAATCCGACCCATAATACATTGATCTCGCCCCATTTCTCTTTGGGTAACCATCCTTCTAATTGCTCTCTCGTCTGTTCAGGAGTCTTGGAATTCACCCATTTCAGAATATTGAAGATTCTATGCATATGAGTATCCACTCCGATGCCACTGTTAGTTCCATAGCAAATACTTTCAATGATGTATGCCATCTTAGGTCCAATCCCGGAGAGCTCCATCATCTCATTAGCTGTCGGGGGGATGTCCCCATTATACTTTGTAATGATAATCTCTGATGCTGATTTGATATATTTGGTTTTGTTGTTATGGAAGCCAACTTTTCCAATTAATCCATTCAATGTCTCATGATCAGTGTTGTGAATATTTTCTACAGTCAATCCATGCTCTTGTAGCTTCCGCATAGTCTCACCGACTACTGCATCCTTTGTCTGAGAGCTAAGCATCAATGCGATCAACACTTGGAAGCGATACACTACAGGCCCTAAATTTCTTTGAGGTAACGCTTCCCCTCCATCTGTATCCACAGGAGCCGATCGATCTGCTCTAAGTTCTTCAACAAGCTTGTAAATCTTTTCCCAATTTTCGGGTGGTGGAAGAGATCCTGGCTCAATCTTCACGCGTTTGCGAGGTGATGTAGATTTGCTCTTTGCTGGAGACTTACGCTTTGTTGTTGGTGTTTTAAGAGCACTTCCCTTGAGTTCCGGGGTAACAGGGGGAGATTTCTTCTTCTCCTTCTTCTTTGCTGGTGTACTGAAATATTTAGACTTTTTAATGGCTGTAGATTTCTGTCTGTCAGTTGGTGCATTGCTATGCTCTTCCAACCTTTGTATTAAAACGGCCTTCAAACCAGACACAGGGAGATTTCTATTCTTCAATTGATCTTTAAGTTCCGCCACGGTCATATCATTCCACTGATTAGTAGAGTGTAACATGGTACTTGAAGAATATCTTGTGGTCGGAGGCATTGCAAATTGACGAAATATTGGTGATGATCTCGCTGCAGGTTGCAAACTGTTAATACCACCAAATACACTACTAAAATATACTGCCGCTGCCAATTTTATATGGCCTGGACGCCGATGAAATAGAGAGAGAATAATCTTGCTACTTCTACTCCAAAGAGTTGAGAGTTGAGAGACTTGACATTGAGAGTTGAGATCTTGAACTGACAACTTTACTCGTGCGACTCGTGCCACCAGATTTGAGCTGTGCTGACGAGACACCACCAGAGAAGCGGTGCATTGTAAGCTTCATTATACCCATAATAATATAATTACGATTGTTTATAATATGTCGGTGGTGTTTGCGTATGCGGCTTTAGTCTATATTTTGTGTTGTGCACAAGTACAATCCTTCCAAATTCATACAACAATGACCACGAGATGTAGAATATCATTATCATCATCTATTACGGATCAAACCGATACAAATACAGACTCCAATATGGCTGCACAATTGAAAGATGATCTTGTTGCACTGGCTGCATCAACAAATCGAGGAGTAAGTATATATCAAATGCAAGATACCCCAACGTATCCTTTTCATTTCTATCATATCATAAATATTATGCTAACCAATCTTTTAGTTCTCTGCTTCTAGGAGTGAACGGGACAAAGCAAAGACTATTATCAACAATCTGTCAAAGTATTCTTCAACATCTGAGCCAGCTGCTGCATACTACAAAGATGGGGGAGATAAGGATACCACTATAACAATAGCGGGAAAGTGGACATTGATATATACAGATGCTCCTGACATAACGTCATTAGACAGTGGTGGGCCATTTTCTACAGCAAAGCTTGGAAGAATTGGACAAGAATGCAATCCTCCGTCTATAAAGAATGTGATTGAATGGCAGCGCCCAGATTGGGCTGCAAATTTGCCATTTAGCGGAAATGAATCGAGTAGAGTTTTGCAAAAGGTATGCTGTGAAGGGGTTGCAAAAAGTGATAAGACAGTTGATCTGAGTATTGTTGGGTTGGAAGTAAATGGAAGAGAATCATCAGGAGAGAACAGCAGCACTGGTGGTTTGATGGATTCAGTACCAAATGGCCCTTCTGCATTTTTTGAAAGCAACCCAATCGAACTCAAAGGGCCACTAACTGCCCCTTTCGGCAAATTTGACATTCTCTATCTGGATGATGGTATGAGAATAACAAAAACATACCAAGGATATTATGCTGTCAACACTCGTATTAGTAAGGAAGATGAATGGTTTTGATTCCAATGTAAAGTAATACATAAGTGCATTGATCTGTAACAACGTATCTGCTTCTGAAGTATGATATACCCTTCTCTAGTATCACATATCTATTGGAGAGAGTCCCACTTAGCGCACATTGATAAACAATCTTCATTGTATCTTCGATCATCAGACTCACTATACATTCATATAAACATCAACTACTGACTATCCAATCTTACTATTTACTATCTCACTGGTACAGCACCGCCGGTACCCGAAGTTGGTGGTTTAGGCATCGGGTTTTGCTCTAGTGTAACTTCCCAATTAGGACTTTCTGGATTACCCTTACTTAATTTCATTGTATCATACATTTGAAGTTGTCCTAATCCTTTATATGCCACCTCTATTTGTTGCTTTGTCTTTGCATCATTTGGATCCATTGTTTTATTTATACGAAATTCCTCTTGTATTGCTTTATATATACCCCATCTATTCTTTGATGGGTATGTTGCACATGATCGAAGTAGTCTTCGATATAAGTGTACTAGTTCTCTACTGGATTGTGATACCGCCGACATACTGAGTAGCAAAAAAATATAATAACCTTTTCTATATAATTTACTGGGAATGAGATACTAACACAATTCAATAATTACACTGAGCCTTTTATATATATGTTACTGCGTATTTACGATAATGATAGCGTTGATTGCCTCCTCTTCCAACAAACTAGGACAACTGCTGCTGACTCCTACCTTACCTAGTGACTCCTTCAATGATGAATAAATAATGGATTTGCAACAGTTTTCATGTTATTCCAAGGAAAACTCTATTTTCGGATGGTGATTCATTTACAAATTATTTTGTACCAACTTTGCAACCGACAATAATAATTGATGGTACATGAATTGACGCCGTGGATTATGATAATATTGGTTTAATATCGTTAGTTTGGTTGTGTATATATATGCTTATCTCGGAGGTACTTAACGTGATAGTAATTGAGTGGCACTGCATATAAAGTTTCAAAAATTATACAATTTACATACATACACCCAACAAACAATATATTATACAATATACCATTAGTATTTTATAGTGTTGGTTGAGTGGCACTGCACAACAAAAATGGCCGCTAAGCAGGGTATCACGGCCCAAATACATCAATATTCCGAGGATACAAAGCGGTCACTATTATCACGTGCTCCGGCGGGTATTAAATCACATTCCTGGTTATCAAATTTAAATACAACATGTACAATAAAATCTGCACCACCACGTACACCAGAAGTAATGAGTATGCTTGGTACTAAATGTGGTTGGTTAGTTAAAAGGAATGAACAGCATGTATGGCAAAAACGATGGTGTTGTGTCGTGCCGCATACGTTTTTATATTACTTTGAGGCAAGTCCAGCACCAACTACAAAAACAGATAAAGATGATAGTGATAATGATATACAAACACATGAGGTATGGAGTGGGGGTGGTATTAATACGAATATTGCAATATTTACTAATTTAGATCAAGAGGCATTAAATAATGCCGTGAAGGATGGATATGAAGAGGGTGAGGGAGGTGTGCCCAGTAGGATGAGTTTATATTCAAGTTTACCTAATATTATGGGAGGTGGTGGAGGTGGAGGAGGAGAACAGGCATTACCCGGTGGTGAGGATATGGTGGCTTGGGATCCTGAACAACATGTTAATAATCCCATGACACCCACTGCTACATCAGGAGCGGTTGATGGTGGTAGTGGCGGCGGAGATGCAGCTAATAAAAGCTATCAATTCATGTCATCTAATTTACAGCCCGTGGGTATTATTGATTTAGAATGTTACTCGGCTGTCAATCGGAGTAAACTCAACCCAACTGTATTGGAATTAGCAGGTGATTCAGTAACCAATCCTGACTTACGATCATTCTACTTCCAAAGTCCATCAATTGAAGATGCAGAGTCATGGACTAAGGCTTTGTTATCTGATAGACATCAATCACTCAAGGATGAGACTGAGGCATACAGACAAGTATGTGAAAGCTTCCCTCTTCAACTTGCCAATTGTTCACAGATGATTGATGCTGCCGAGGGTAAGGCTGATGCTATGGAAAGGGAGGCATACAGTGTACGCAGCGCTAGTGAGGAGGGAAGACGGAAAGTTGTTAGTGCCGTTCGAGAAATGTTAGAGAGGAGATGTTGGGATACTGAGGGTTCAACGGGTGATGATTCCTTGACTGGTATGGGAGGTCTGGAGTTTGAGAAGAAAAAAAAGAAGAACACTGCAAAGGAAGAAAAGGCTGCCGTGCTTGATTCAGTTCTTAATCAACATTTTGATAAGTTGGAAACAAATCGTACTGCCTTTCTTCGTGAATTGGAAGCTGCACTATCATCTCCATCGGCTGTGGCAACATCTAATGTGGTTCCACCTGTGCAAACTCTTGTTGACTATACCGCTGCAATCATTGGATCATTTAGTGACTTAAGATCGCAGCTACAAAAGGTTGAAATGGACCTCAGCTCGTCTGTTAAAGAGGATCAATCACAATTGGAAGCACTGAAAGAAACCATTGAAGGACGAAATGCCCAACTAGCTGATGCCGAGCAACAACATACTAGAATTGTATCGGATCTCAAGTCAGAAGTAGATGCGTCACGACAACAAGTTGATGAACTAACTAAACAATTGGAAGCTCAACGAATGGAGTTTGGCATGTTCCAAAACGCTACTAAAACAAAGATATCCGAATTGGGTCAACATAAGAAGATATTGAAGAGGGAAGTCATTGAATTGCGCAAAAAGATTGATGACATTGGTGGCGAAAATACCTCAGTGGCACACGAATATGGAAAGATTAAGAGCTCATATCAAAGTATAAAGGATAAGAACAACACATTGGAACGATACATTGCTCGTCTTGAGAAGCAAGTAGGCGTACA
>Ga0214477_100684_pt1 | contig 21914 bp, 12 predicted proteins | sample M1_20Mar14CPVII9_FD_165058 | JGI IMG/M metagenome (GOLD analysis project Ga0214477, IMG submission 165058) | Marine eukaryotic communities from Monterey Bay, California, United States - M1_20Mar14CPVII9sort6BwellC16 | ecosystem: Environmental > Aquatic > Marine > Unclassified | place: USA...
AATTACATCAATATCATCGCCATGTGGATCAATCCATGTCAAGTATGAATGTTTACGTATTGTATTGTCTTCAGATGATTTAGTACCCGCATTCTTCATCCCATTCACTATTGATGTGTCTATTAAAATTTGTCGATCAGTTGACGAAGCAATTAGATTTCGTATTACGAATATATCCGGACTTGATGATAACCGTGTGATATTCTTATGATGAAATACTGCCGAATCAGAAGTATGATTACGACATGTCGATGATGATGATGTTGTTGCTGTTATTGTTTCACAAACTTTTAGGTTGGATAGAAATGTTGGTGGGCCGAGTGGATGAAATGTATTGTCGTTGTTGTTGTCGTCGTCTACAACAGCCATAACAATAAATGACGATACTATTCCAAAATTACATCGTCGTTGTAAATTAGGACACGGTGCAAAGGCCGAGCAACTTATTAATTCTTCGTAGTGGTAGAGTGAGCATATCATGTGCACTATAACTGCAACAAGTAGAGTAAGACACTTCATCATGATGTGTCACCTTCAATAGCACCTCCTGCTACTACAATAGAGATATCATCCTCGACCAATAGAGCACAACTTTAAGAGAGTTTTAGGATACCGTCAAAATTAATATAATGCAGTTTCTAAGGAACTGCAAAAATGGTAGTATTGGTATCAAGCCACGTCTCATGAATGGGGACGAGTGTCATGAACTGATCATTGCATGTTTGTTCACAGAGCTCGACACCCAAAGTCGTTACATTGTTGTCTCTATACGCCGAGTTATATGCACACCCCAATAAACATGACAAACCAGCATGATACCTTGGACCTATTGAGCTCATACACCAATGCAGACCATCTCTCATAATTGCGTTTCGAATACAAGATCTTCTTTCGACACCCTTATCATCCGTGTATATTGGATTCATCTTAGTACAGACAGTTGGAATTGAATGAGGATGCTTGTTATAGGCATGCCATGGCTTAAATCTGTCGAACAAGAACTCTACTTCCGATCCATTCCTCCAATCATTTGCTACCTGCTTCCACATGTTGGATGGGACAAGGTTTTGGTACTCAAAAGAATGGCCAGACGCATCTGGAATAGTTCTAGCATTCTCCCAATGCACCTGAGTAGTGAAATCACTAAACTCCATGATGATTACTCGGAAATTCTTTAATGCATATTCTTCATTCAATGTTTTAGCCAATATCCGAATCTTATCATTCATCTTTGTTGCCCACTCCCACTCTCCTCTGTTGTGAACATCATTTGTGAAGTTTATTGTCATTATGACTACCGCAGTGGCTCCGATTAGAGTATTGCACAGTCTTATCGACTCTTCTATCCCTTCGATTGTAATCGCCTTCGGTGCCATCCAGCCTAATTGTATTCGAAGTACTACAGCATCAAATTTCCCAATACTCGTTTCATTTCCCTCGATATTTCCCTCCTCATTATGATAACTATACTTTAGTTCAAGTATTTTTTGTAGTTGCTCTTTAGACCAACCACCTTGATGTGAGTTGCTTTAGTTTGTAAAGAAGAGATGACGAGGTTATATCGCGTAAGATTAGTGCAGGCAATGGTAAGAGCATAAAATCTATATCAATCATAATTCACGCACCAAACAGCACCACCCATTCTTGACATGGATATTAGCTTTACTACTCTCCATAACCCAATCCCTCCCCCACCTCTAATTGGACCAGAAGAAAAAGTACAGGCTCTAGTCTTCATGAATGACTCTATTTGATGCCTTGGATTAGGCGGAAGTGAAGAGAGATATGTATCATTAACTCCGTCCATTTCCTTTGCATATGAAAGAGCACTACCAGTTGGAATACCACTTGCTGCCGAATCAAAGCCTTCAGCCATTTGGACACCAACACTATCTCCTAAGAATAGTATTTTCAGATCAGTAGCAACTGATGTTGAAAAGTCCAATATTCGTCCATATTCGTCATTATATGTGATAGTTTGGTTCGTTCTATTTGCCCAATCATTAGCAGTCCATGTATCAATCAATGTAGGTGGTAGTTTAGACGTCCTATTCCAACCCCTTTGTGAATCTTCTGGATTTTTATAGCATGATTCATCTGTTTTAATATGATATTCACCCGTATTTCTTACTTGGAATGATATCCGTATACCAGGAGGAAGATTCTTTTTATGTGGATTACGGGATGTTGTCCAATACTTTGTGTCTTTGGTTACTATTATATTATTGTTAGAAACTCCCTTATTGTTATCAATTTCATACGAATATAGTTCAAAATTATTGATAGAATTATATGCAATTATCACTGTCACTAATAGGGATAATACTGTTGGCATAGATATAATACCTTTCAGACGAAAGGAGGGGTTCATTATTACTATACACCTGCATTGGTCTAACAGTAATACTATGTATGTGTTGTCGTCTTTAACGTCTCTCGAACACTGAACCTCGACCTCAAACTCACTCCACATGAACTACTCTCAAAAAGGATACCAAAAGAACCGTCAAATTCACACCAATTGAAAGGTACCTTACATCATATGACTTCTTATTGACAGTAGTATATATACAGATCAACAAATATGATGGTGTAGAGAGTATGCATGATGTCAGTGGAGAGTGATGGCGAAGAGAGACAATGTCCCACTAACTGTTGCTTTGTATGTACTAGGATACCGTTCTATCTTAGCAAACACTAGCTATGTACAATAACTACAAATAAATCTACAGACTACAAATCAATTGGCTTGTGTTTTTACTCGGAAACTGCGGACACAGTAAAACAATTCTATATAATACCATACCAAAGTTTCATAGACGTATCAATTTGCAATAAAGAACTTTTCAACAAACAAGGTGTACCATCTCCAAAAAATATCGCGTTGCAATACTTTCGATTTTATCAAGATGGTATTCATAATGTTATCATATTATTGTTGGTATGTTGGTATACTACTATTATCAGTTACCGCATCCAATGCATTATTGTTACCATCATCAAATACCATCAATACTGCTAGAAGAGGAGGATACCAACAACGTATTATCTCATCACCCATACACCACAAGCCCAAAAACAATAATAGAGTTGTTGCTCTAAATGCATACGATAGATTTCAAAAGGATGATAATACATTTGGCAATAGAAATAGAAATAGAGGATCAGGGAGTAGAGAAATAAATGATATCGATGAAGAAGCTGAACAATTAGCTAGAGATTTGGCAGCACGACGGGGTATTAATGTTAATAATAATGAACGAAGAGGTGAACGAGAACGATTACAGCAGGATAGTATGGGAAATAGAAATAATCCAAACAGTCCATTTGGCAAGGATATTGGTGGAGGTCCACCATTTGCATCTGGTCCTACCAACCCTTCGTTTGGTAATAATGCAGCACGAATGTCGTCAGGTCCTATACCTGTTACTCAATCTTTTGGTAGAAGTCCATCGTCTCAATCATCAAGTGATCGATATGATAAACTGTATGAAGATATTGTAAACAGTGAACAAGGCCAAGATGAGAACTTATTTCGTAAAAGAATGAATGATATACCGCCTCCATCAGATACACCCCGCCGACTATCAGAACAACAGTGGTTACGGAAAGAAAATCGTGAAATACCACCCGATGCCGTTGTTCGTGGTCAGAAGCAGCAGCAACGTAACTTTGTACATAATGATCAACAACAGCGTCGTTTACAATCTTCATCCCGTTCAGGATTAGATATTGATCGTAGTAATAATCCACCATTACCGCCACGAGGTGCACCTCCTAGGAATATACCACCAGTTAGAAGATCAGATAGTGCAAATTATATGAATGATCAACGAAGTGGCATGAGTGCTAATTATCAACAGCCACAATCCTACCGACAACCACCGCCACCTTCACAAACTTACAATTCCATTAATCGAGAACGAAGAGAACGATTATCAAGACAGCCAATGCCACCTAATGGAGGTTTACCACCACCAAATATACGCAATGCCTACAAAAACATGGCCATGCCACCACCACCAATGTCACCCCCACTATCAGAAATTGCATCATGGAATTATAGATCACAGCAGGTTAATCAGAATAATGTATATAATAACATGCCAACGAGTAGTTGGAATAGTATGGGTGGACGACAGTGGAGAGTTCCTACGAAAGGTCCTGGCGGTGGTGGATATCAACAACAGGGAATGCCTCTTTATCAACAAGGTCCACTACCGCCACCGGGACCGTATCAACAAGGTCGAAGTATGGGGTACAATAATAGAAGATCAGCATCGGTGCCATTATCACAACTAGCAATACAACCGCATATTGAACCAATTGATCGAGATACTAAGTCATCACAATCACAAGCTCCCTATGGAAGTGGTACACGTACTTCGTCGTCAATGGAATCAAAACCATTACCATTTGCTAATATGGATTCCTCAGAGTTTCGTCAGCCATATTCATCGAATCGTCGTGAAGGGAAGGAGCCCAATGGTGTTGGTGCACAACAGAATATGCCACAACAACAAAGTTTTGAAAACAATTTTCCTGGACAGCAACCTCCTCCGATGATGATGCAGCCTCCACCTATGATGCAGCAGCCAATGATGCAACAACCAATGATGCAGCCTCCTCCAATGCAGCAGCAGCAACAGCAGCAACAACCAGGAGGCAGAAAGTCATTTCAACCACCCAACTTTCGAGATGTGCCACAATCAGACTTTCGTCAACCATCTCAATTTGAAGAGCAACAAACATTTGGTGATCAGCCTGCTCCTTCATTTCCTGGTTCTCCAAGTAGTCAGGGTGGTCCACCGCCTAACTTTGATCAACAACAACAGCCTCCATTTGATGATGATATGATGTTTGGCCCTCCCTTTGGAGTGCCACCTATGATGTTTCCGCCCATGGGAGGACCACCTCCTGGAGTAAATGAGAAGAGATCATCACAATCTGTGTTTAGTGGCGAGGACGGAGTAAAGGTGCCAAAGGATCCGATACTGGAGAAGCAAAAGCGTCAACAACAAGAGAAAAGTGTGGGATCAGTACCGCAGACGAATCAACCACTAAAAGGCAAGGAAGAGATTAAGATACCCAAAGATCCTTTTATGGAACGGAAGAAGAAGACCAAGTCTCCTCAGAAGCAACAACAAGAAGTTCAGAAACAACCAAGAGATCCATTTATAGAGCGGCAGAAACAACAAGGGAGATTGTTAGAAATGGGATTACCACCTCCTCAACCAATACCTGTACAACAACAAAGCAACCCAATAAAGGGCGAAGAGAGGATACCAAAGGAGCCACGGGAAAGACGACCTAATGAACCACATCAGAGAAGACCTAATGAACCACAGTTAGGTTCTCGAAATAGTCATGCCTCACAGAGGAAGTCTTCAATACCCGAGAGTAGTGCAAATACTCCTAAAGACCCGAGACAGCCACCTGGTAGCAACTTCGACAGGCCAAGTTTTGGTGGTAAGACGAGCTTTGGTAGTGGTAATAGCGGAGAAGATGACATGACATATGAAGAATACCTCCAATACTACAATCTAAACAAATAATTATAGAAAAGGGTAAGAGAGGAGGACGAGTAGTACAGGTAGGTAAGGTAAACTCAGGTCAACAAAAAGGATACCGTCAATGAGATATGTGTCTTACAAGGTTACCCACGGTTTTGCAACCCAAGTTGCAAGATCTACGTAGGAACTAGTATGTGACTAGTCAAACCCGAGTTTGCTTGTTATCAAGAAACAAAACTATTGTGACCGATCATTTGTTCTCCCATCATCTCATAATTTCTATTCTGACACCTCCAAGACAACCCTACAACTATACAGTAAAACAATCGCCTACCCTGACACACACCTCTAAGACAACATTAGTATAGCCTGAATCAACCAACTCTAAACAAACCATAAAACAATCATTACATACCAATTACCATGCGTTATTCATCATCAGTAAATACAAAGCTCAAACGAATTAGTCTCCGCCACACGAACACTGAAGGAGATGAGAACAAAGCATCACTTGATACATCGTCAACTAAAGCGTACACGATTTTGAAGAGCCTCTCTGGATACAAACTTGGAGAACCACTACGAAATGAAGACTCGATCTTATGCTCTTGTACTGAATCAACATTAGCTGCAGTGAAAAAGATCCAACCAAATGATTGCGGCTTTATTCTAAGATCTGATGGAACATATAAATACTCTCTCTTTGATGGCTGGAAGGACGATGGATCATTGCAGTTCAAGGTTGATCAAGGAAAATATAAAGTTGTGCCAGTAGCAAACATAGCAGAGTTTATCAAGATTCCCATGTTACCAGTGTCATCATCTGCTCGCAGAAGCTCTATCCGCTTATCAACATCAGGACGAGTAGTATCCAAACGTCGAACTTCCGTCAGTAAGAAGTCACTTCCTACTGGTAGACAAATCAAAGAGAAGAAGAAGAACAACAAGAAGGGAAAGAAGCAGAGTAGAGTAACTCAACAAGAGCCTAAGGGCCACGAAGGCTTGATATACTGTAAAGGCAGAGAGGTAATGTACAAGGGAAGCAATGGTGTAGTTAGAAAGATATACCAGAAAGACAGCAGTGTATTATATAAAGGGAGAGATGGCGAAGTAGAGGCTTTGATCTTAGATGTTCATTTCGACGACGAGATGGAGCCTTACTACACCATTAGACTAATTGATGGCAGGGAAATAAGGCAGACAGATAACGATCATATTGTGATGGAGAAGCTTAAGAGTAGTCGTATCATTAGGGTGTAAAGTAACATTAATCTATCAACTACTTTATTAAAACAAAGGTACTCTAATTCTACACTAGACTTTCGACAGGAACAGGGCTATCATTCCGACAATACTCATGCTGATCATAGTCCTACTACTTGATGAGGCCTGCTCCACGTGCTCAATATTAAGACCATTCTCATTAGATTTCAAAAGTGACAACTCTGAAGGACTACTGCCCAACGAACTTGACGATGGAGTGTCGCCACAGAAGATTCGTTCCTGGACACCCGGCAGTTCAACTTCTGCCATTGCAGATTCAAGCTCTGGTATGAATGTGCTGCGTGTGATATTCCCATCCTCAATCCAACTATTTGAATCATCAATCGGAGTCTCAGACCAGAATGCCTTGCCGTTCTTGGTAAAACATCCTTTAGTTCTGGGATGGTCTACCTCATACACAACATCTATACCTAAATCATTTGCAGCAGCAGTACATTCATCCTTCGTCAGACACACTGCTTTATAAAGAGCGACGATACCAACTCTTTCATTCCTCAACTGCAAAGAACCATCGTCCAGTATCTTCCAGTTTATAATGTTATTACTTGGTATCGAAATAGATCCTGTCTCATCTACCGTCCCATCCCAACCTCCCAAACTTGCCAAGTATTTCCACTCCATATTCATCACATCCATACTGTAAAATCCAAGTGTGGTTTGTCCGCAGCATTTAACAAAAGTTATGAACGAAGATGTTAAATCTTTGTAACTACTCCAATATTCATTCCCAGGCTGAACTCTTCCGCTTAACATATCATCATCCAATCTTAATGTAATACTAGTAGCGTCCCAACAGCTCTGAAAAAAAAAACCAATGCCATCAAATACACAACCACTTGGAACCGGCTCGACGAGCTCTTTTCCATCGAAATACTTGACAACAGTCCATGTCGGGCCGACAAGTTGAGGAAATGAACTTTCACTTCCCTCTATGTTTGACGATACTGTTGTTGTTGCTGCAACATCAGTTGCAGGAGATGTTGGTATTGTTGTAGTTGAATCATCTACATCACAATCGGGAATTAAACACATATCAGTGTAATAGCAACTCCATTGCAATTCGCCATCAAAACTAGTTTCACAATCACATAGAAAACTTTCATATGTTTTATTACAACATGATTCGGTTGATCCATCAGTACACGTTGCTAGTTCTGTTGAGCAGCGGAGATTAGGTGCGCATTCCTCAGGTGATAGTATAGGAACATCTGAAGCAGGAGATGTTGGAGATGTACTACTAGTCGTTGAAGTATCTACATTGTCAACAACACCACAGTATACTCTCTCTTGTATACCAGACAAATCTGTAGTGGATAGCTCCTTAACCACATCAGATGGGGACCAGAATACGTTCTCTTTCTTGCTGAAACACCCCTTTGTAGGAAAGTCTCCTGCAATCACATCTGTAACACCCATATCTGACGCAGCTGCCACACAGTCATCTTCACTAGTACAGAATGGAAATAGAACAAACTTCGCTACCATATCTCCCTTTACTTCATTGCCATTACTATCAACTTTAACTTCATACAATACAAGGTTTTCATTATCACTTTCATACAATCTAGATTCATCTAATACTGCACGTTTATAAGCAGATTCTTGTTCATTAATTGCCATACTACATGCCTTTTCTGTAATAATATACCTCCCATCTATATTGAACTTGTCTGAAGTGAAAGTTTCCAATTCACCCATGAATGTATTGCATCCAGTAAAACCCTCGAAATCAGCAGAGTCATTACTAAATGAAAAAGTCAGAGTATCATCAGCCGCGATGATAGATTTCAATTCACCATTTGGATATCGCAGTTGTGTAGGTGTGTAAGTTTTACCGAGGAATGGTGATAGATCAAACAAAGATACTTCTGCATTGGCATTGATTGTGAAGGAGGACACAAGATATGCACATATACCGATTATTCTATATAGAACGGATCGCATACTGACGATATTTCAGTAGGTACTTTATGTCAATATAAGTGTAACCAATTTGTAGATGATGGAATTCAGTAGTAGTCAATACTGTTTATACAATACCTGATAGTGCATACTTAGTAGATGTTGGATATGTGAACAAGTTCTTCTTGATCGTGCTAGGTTTGGATTATTAGAGATTAGTAGAAGGGTAGTAGTGGTTGAGGATACTTCTTGCCAAAATTTTTTCATATTATTGCAAAAGTTCGACTAAAAAGCATTGATACTCGACGTCGACAACGAATCACTTTTTAGTATAGAAAGGCGTTATAAAACAATTATTGACTACTAATTGATTACCTAGAGTATAATATCGATTGAGATCGAAAGGAATCAGATACTTTAATTCGTTTTGTGCACATCTCGAGAGTCATCGAGTATCTAAAATAACATCCTCAATTGAGTAACTCATACAATACCTACATAGCAAAAAATGTCAGAAGAAAAGGAGCCAGCGTCGACGAGGCATCGCGGTGGTGGTTGCAAAGCTGGTGATAATTGCAAAGGAATCGCGTGTAATCAGTGCTGGAGTTTTAAGGTATCATCTAAAACTATCAACTCCAAACCCAAAGCAATATCTGTATCCGATAACGACGTCCCCATCAGCATTTCAAATGAGGATGATATTGTATCATCAAATAGTGATGTGACTGATGTGGCTACTGCCCCCGATGAGGACAAACCTCGAATGAGTAGTGGCATATCAACTTATGATAATGATACCAAAGGGACTTCTACTAGGGTATTATCCAAAACTCACCTGTTCAATTCAATATCAGTTAGTGAAGAGATGAAACCCATCATGCTTTCCTTATCTACACCTGAACAAGTTGAGAAGTTTAGGATGAAGACTGGTTTGTATCAGGAGGAAGAAGGTGAGGAAGAAGATACACCTATGAATGTTGATGATACATCTACAACAAATAAGAGTAGTAAGAAGAAATGGTGGAAGAAGAAGAACAGTACAAAGTCCAAAATCAAGGCAGCCGCTGACAATGGTAAAATCTACGAGAGTAGTGATACTAACAAACAACCATTGTATACCCCGTTAGATGAATATTATGATCATGATTCAAATGAGTCAAAGGGAAGTGAGAAGAAGAAGGTTGAAGAAGTTCAAGTTTGTAGTGATGCAGAAGATTCAAAGAGAAGTGATACAAAGGAAGAGAAAGAGGAAGAGGTTCAAGATGTTGTTAGTGATAAGGACTCCTCGCCTCTGATCGCTCAAAAGGAATCTGTTGTTGAAGATTCGAATACTAAAGACGACACGTTCTGTGCTTCGGTAGCAATGGCTCTCGAATCTGGCGTGGAAGGAGGATTATCCAATATTGAAGATATACTGCCTCCAGTGAAAGTTCACAAAGAGAAAATCCAAGTTCTAGATGTATCATCATCTCCAGTCAGTAGTAAAGTATCTAAGAAGACCAAACGGCCCAAGACAAAGAGGACTAGAGAGAATTTGTCTTACATGTCATTAGATGACCATTATGACAATACATCTGATGATTCGTCAGATAACGCGGTTCCGCCGCCGCTGCCAGAGGTATATGATCATAAGAGTAATGGAGTCAGTGCAGATGAACCAACAAAATTGCAAAACAAAGAGATAAAGAAGGAAATTGAGGAAGTTGACATAACCATATGTGAGGATGACTTCCTAGACCATCTAATTGAATCAATAATGGAGGTCAAGGAGAAGAACATTAACTATATAACGGGATGTGATGACATCAATAAGGATGTTTTGACTGAGGCAGTCCCTGAAGTAGTTAGCACGTGTTTGGCACAAAGCAACGATGTAAATGAGGACAAGATCAACAGTTCGAAAGAAGCTGCCTCTGACCGTAAGACCAACAAGGGCTCACCGAGGGATACTGTTTTGTCAAGAAGTAAGTTGATAGGGAATGTAAATAATGGTCCATCGAAGAAGAACAGTATCAAACCATTCAATTCTCTAAATGAAGGAGAAGCGGAAGCAGTTGAAATGATTATAAATGATACTGCAGTCTCTACCCCTCCATTATCTCAATCTCAGTCCAAGCCACAAAAGAAGACTAGATTGGCAATGGCTAGAGAGAAACTGACAAAGCACAAAGAGTCTGCACCCAAACAAGAGCAGGCGGTACCTCCAGATGTTTTGAAATCTATAACTATCATCCCTGCCGCTTCCACAGTATTGGAGCAGCAAGATGATATCAAAGCCGAAGACGACCTGAGTGTGTGTCCTTCTCGAGTGCCAGACACCTCAAAACAGCTCAAGAGGGAGAGACTCCGAGCTATTATGGACAAGCGGAAGAGTTGGAATGTTCGTAATGAGAATAAGAAACCGGAAGAAAAGAGTAGCCCAACAGAATTAACAGAATTCAAGAAGCTACTTACAAGCAAGCGGCTATTCAACCCAACCAAGAGTAAACCAGAGAGAGGTCAAGGCCAAGGCCTCGGTGTAGCCTTTGGAGGCGACAATTATGTTGAAACACCAGAGGATAGAATCAAGGCTGCCTTGATGTTGCCTTCTGACACATCTGATTTGGGTAATTCAAATGAGGAAAATGTGGTACCAAACGAGGCATCAATACATCCCATGAAGCAGGTAGATGTCAAGCCGGAGGAAGATAATGACATTGTCAGTAAGTTGGCAGCTCCTGCAAAGGATGAAACCTCCCCGCTTGATTCTTGCGGCATGATGGGGCTAGAAATAGCAAATGACCTCAAGGAAGCAATCATCATGCCAGCCAAGAACCTATGCACGTCAGAGGGTATCTACCCAAGGTGGTGCTTTAGTGATAATGCAGACGAGCAAATAGTACAAGAAGGAGATAGGCAAGAGGTACTAGTAACTTGGCAGCCAACGAACGAAGATATCGATGATAATAATCAGGAGAGCAATGAGACAAGTGTCGAGCCTACACTTGCTGAGAAGACTTTGAATTCTATCTTCCCAAAAGAAGAAAGCCAAGTCCGCTCCCCATCTCCCACGCTTACAGATATCTCTTCTGAATCATCATCCGAGGATGTCAATCCCGAAGTGAAGAAAACTATAGCGGAGGCACTGGCCAAGGCTAGGTTAAAAGCACAAGAAAACGTGTCGAGAAGTACCGAGTATCCTTAAGTATGTTGTATAAGATATTAAATGTAAGACATCACTGTACCCCATGCCAATTTATCTACCTCGCTCAATTAATCTGTGGCTCAATGTATCGTACACAATCAAGTACTATGCTAATTATTTGGTATCCTTGGCTAAGAGCTACTTATTTTTTCCAACTGATCACAATAGGTAGGATAAAGTGGTAAAGGTCGCTGGTATCAATTCTAACGGGCGAGGAGTCGGTACTGCAAGAGGAGAGGGTGAGGTTTTATAACAGATCTCGGTATAGACGGGAGTCATACATACTCTTTTGAGAGTCGTCTTTCTAACCTTTACTTATTACGCTGCAGTGAACCGTCCAAATATCAACAACACAATGGGATATTTATATCAACAGATAAAGGAAAAAGAATTCACAAATCCTCCTTTGCCTTTACAAGTACTTTCATTATGGGCAAAAGTTAAGAAAGATGTTACCGGTACACCAAACCAAGGTAAGATTGGATATCTTATTTGCATTAACTATTCTCCCTTATTCTCCTCTCACACATATGTATGGACTATCCTATTTAGTCTATTACACGGATGCAGTAGACTCCCTTGAATGTGCTCGTCATTATCTTGAGCTTTCCCACCGTCGTCTCTGCAACGTAGATGATGCTAGAAAATTTATTGATAGTCATATGAGTAATATTATTTATTTATTATTGCAGGGAGAACCGAAGAATGTTAATAAAGAATGCCGAGAATATACAAAGGTATCACTTCAATGCTCTCTTCAGATTATTAATCATGATTTATTGGTTGCATTGGAACATCAGAATCAATGCCCCACGTTGTATACCTTATGTAGCATATTGAGCTCATGTTACCACAACAAATCTGGATCGCTGCCAACGGGGTGGACATCACATGTTGATAGTAAGAGCGGAAGGACGTTTTACTTCAACAAAGAACAAAAGAAAAGCTCATGGGTATCACCAAACAGGAATCAGGTTAGGGATGATATGATCAATTTCTTCCAAAGTATTGGGGGTATAAGTCGTCTGGCTCAATATTTGGGGATGATTGCAACTACTGATCACTTCCCATCCTGGGCTATTGTTACACACCTGCTTCAACTTTCTGGTGACTCTCTTTCCATCAAAAAACAAGATTTTATCAACCTCTGGTTCCACTGGCACTACTACTGATACCACCGGTCAGGGATTAATGAATCAGAATATCAAAGATGTCATTCTCATTGTCCATTCCATTATGAAACATACGATTCACTTAGACGAGAAATCAATAGAAAGCGCACTCGGTAAAGTCGGAAATATCATTAAGTGCTTAACAAGTCAAATGTCATATGTATACACTGAGCTCTCCAAAATCAGCTCTGAGAACTATCTATCTGAATTGTTTGAGTTTTGGAGAAAGATCGTGATGAAGCTTATTTCTTCCCAATGTGTGGTATTACGTAGAACTGGCTGGTCGGAAGTTCAAACACTTATTGGAAAGACTAAACAACAAAGTATTCCACCTCCGCCCATTTCATATACAGTATCTGGAGCTGGTTGTGACATTATCAACGGTTGTTATGATATTGACTCCACAACAGTTATTGATTCTTTGGGGCCACTCATTTATAGGCAAAGAGATAACATTGGTAATACTGATGGGAAGCCTCTATATCTCTATCAAAGTACATTGAAGTCTGGAAATACAAAGTGGTTTTTGTCGGAGGCGTATAATGACCAGCCTGGTAGTTACCAAGATAAAGATTATTACACTGTTGATGGAAAGGGAAGTCTGCCGCCATCATCAGGTTGGTCCCCATGTGGCAGAGGAAGAGAACCACCTCCATCATTAGAACAAGTCAGTCTCAAAACTCCAGAAGATGAGGCCGATCTTGAACATCAACTTGCAAAGTGGGCAATCGAAAGTGGAACAATCGAGTTAGCACTTAGTTACCCATACTATACTGGACAATCTCAGTTGTTACAGTTTGTGAAGAAGACTAATGGATTCGCTTACTTGGCGACACATTTGACTTCTGTGGTAGCCACTGAGCAATTCCCAACCATGTCTTCATTGAAGAAGTTGCTCACTACATTTCATAGCCCATCTAATACTGATATTGGTCTACAAGCTTCCCATGATAATTCCCTGCTCATTATCGAAGCAGTGTTCAACCACTTGCTCAGCTTAGACAAAGTATGCCTTGAAAAGAGTACTGTAAAATCATTCGGAGAGATAAGGTCACAACTTCTTCAATACATGAGAACCCCCTCAAGTCCTGACTTCTATGACATTTGGAAAAAGTATACGCTGAAGTTAATCAAGGCAAAGAGTCTTGAATTGAACTTGTTGGGTTGGGAGGAAGTGTCACAAATCATTGTCAAAAGTGAGGAGACCCGTCATCCACCCACCAACTTTGTTGTATTGGGTGCAGGTATTGATTACGCCAACGGAAAGTATGAATTATGTGGGTACACGAAACCAAATGATGACATTCAGTATCGTCGGACAGTTTCAACTACTGAGGGTGAAGTCAAAACATTATGTATTCAATATGAAAATAGCTACTGGGTGTTGACAGATGTTCACAACAACACCAAGTTGTACAAACAGTACTCGTACGGAGCAAAATCATGGCCCCAACCATGGGGCTGGGTTGCCTTTGAATCAGTGGTAGGGCCTGCTCCAACACTAAAGGCTGGGAGTCTCTTGATCCCTGAAGGCGAGGAATACAATACTCTCGAGCATCAACTAGCAGAATGGGCAATTAAGAACAAGTTAATTGAATTATCACTAGGTCAATCAACCAAGCATGATATAGTACCAAAAGCCAAGCCATTGATTAGGTTCCTAGCCGGCAATAACGAAAAACCCTACCCTGTTGAATTGTCAGAGCAGTATTGCCTGAAAGCATCACATCTTCTTCTTGCTATGGAGACGTGTCAAAAGGCATCAGTGGACAATAGGGTATTGTCAGCAATATACCACCTTTGTTTTAATATTCGTCCTTCTCTTCCTAAAAGTATGCAAGAGATAAATGATACTATCACAAAGGACACAATGATGCTCAGAGTGGAAAGGAGTGACCCTACTTTGCTTGCTTTGTTCGTGGGCGGTAGTAATGCTCATAGACGCCAGGGTTTATATGTACCAACTAACGAGAACGAATTCCTAACTCTTGGCAGGAATATCGGTTCAAACACACACCTCAAGACTGTGCGATTTGACTCTACATTTACATTTGAGGGTGTGGAGAACGATATTGTTAGCTCATTTGTGCAAGGATTTGAACAGAATAAGTCCATTCGAACTATTACTTTAGATAGTCATGACATATCGGAGAGAGCAGGGATTGCAATATTGAACTCAATCATGGAGAGAGAAAGTGATTTGACTGAGCTTTCTTTGAATTCGTGCGGCCTATCAAATGGGAGGATGAATCTTCTACGCCGACACTTCTTCATTGTACGAACCTAGAGTCGATATGCCTCCCGGGAAATGATATTGATCTTGATATACTAACAGAGTTGGTAAATGCAGTAAGAGGGCACCGTGCTTTAACGAAGCTTGGCCTAGGTGACAATAGGATTGGAAGAAGTGGCTGTACGGTTCTTGCAGACCTCCTGCAAGATCCACAATGCACTCTCAAAACACTTGACTTATACGCTAACCAACTCGACAACGATTGTATATTGGCAATAGCAACTTCACTTGCCAACAATACCTCGCTTGAGACTCTCAATATCGAGGAGAACTTTGGCATCACGAATGATAATTGGTGGGAGGCCTTCTCTGAGGTATTGTGTAACTCATCAAGTGTTTATAACACATATTCGTCAAACCACACTCTCAGTTGTATTTCGTACAATGAAGATGAATACAACGAGAAGCTTGAGTATTACCTTGATTTAAATGGAAATTCTGATAAGAAGGAGGTTGCAACTCTGAAGATTCTACGGAATCATAAGCACTTTGATATGAAGCCGTTCTTTGCATCAGATCTAAAGTTCTTTCCAGTAGTTCTGAGCTGGTTCGAGGCTGCCAAAGAATATGATGAATGTGACGAATGTGATTATGATATCAATGAAATGATGTTATCAGTGATGTATCAATTCACTCATGATTTTCCATGGATGTTTGTCAATCTCGGCAATGTTTCATTGGGCGGCGGCAATGTCCCATTGAAGAGCAAAGCATTATCATCATGTGAGGAAGGATCTTTGATTCCTATTACTCTTACGCAACCAGGTCCTCTAGGGTTTGTTGTTCAACGAGTAGGTGGTGTTTATGCGCTGATTGTATCTGTTAACCCTGGATCTCAGGCTGAAAGGATGGGGGTTCAAAAAGGAGACATTCCAGTTTCTATTATTGGTGGGAAGAGATCAAGGATCCCATTTGACGATTTCTTGCGACAAGTGAAGACAGAAACAAGACCAGTATCGTTCAATGTGGTTAGATCTTCAATCATACATAAATGATAAGTGCTCTTTTTCAATCTATTAGTAACCTCATAGATCATGAACCCGATTTCCAACTCTCATATCTCTCTTTCTGCAAACGGTACCTTTACACAATACCTTGCTATTCAAACTCATAACAACATTACCATTGGCTACTATGAATGAGCCGCACCTTCTCATAATTCTATACACACCCCTCCTTTAAGCTTAGAGGGAGATACATGAAACATAGAACCCACATCTTTAGATAATCGTCTTTACACCAAGATACAATCACATATGCTTCATCGACACCCACTTCAACTTCTCTAAATACAACTGTTTCTTCTCATCATCACTCAATGGTTTACTCTTCTTTAATAATTCTTGTAACTCTTTCGATCCATCCTCTCCTCCTTGTAATTCATGATTACTATTTTGATATACCTTTTTGATGTGTTGTCGTACTGCTTTATTTCTACTTATATCTGACATTTTCTCGGGAGTAGATCTGGTTGAATTGGTATCGTCGGTAGTTGATGCTATATCTGTTGATGAAGTAGTATCATCGATGCAATAGCATGCACCGAACATATTCCGTATCATTGCAGGCGGAGATAACATTGTATATCTTTTTGTTTATAATCTTGAGAATATCGGTTCCAGTCGATTATTTGCAGTAGAACTTATCGTTTTGTCAATAGCTATTGCGATGTTTGATAGTGATATTCTTCAACCTTACCCCAACACTTACCATATGCTCTTCATTTATATCTCAGAAGGAAAGATGATCATTGGCATGCGACTGGATTGCAAAACTCAAATCGCATTTGGCAATATTGTCAGATGTGGTACTGTACCACTTAGTTAGAATTCATAAGCAGACTGATATACCGTCTCAGTTATCGAAGGTATCCTCTGAAATCCCCTGCCTAAATTTTAGTCGAGCTTGTCAGGCGCTTCACTGATGTATCATCTCTCCCATACTCGACAATGCAATGAATGAAAGCTATCCAAGCTACCTCCAACAATCTTTCTCTTGAGAGCTCGACGAAAGGATTTGGTTGTTGTTTGATGAGCATAGATTTGGTATCTTTTAGTCTAGAGTGCTCACATAACTGCTTTGCTCGATTGATAGGTATACAAACCTGCTTTTGATAAGCAATTCATAATAGACTATCGATACAGTGTGCAAAGCTACATTGAAGATTGCAAACGGCTCTGAACTTAACTGTAGAGTCTCTGAACTATTGTATTGCAAAGATTACACCCATATCATCTCAGCCTCGTGATTTGATCACATCATATGTCATCTTTATCATCAAGCAAAATGAATACACACAACTACTCTAATATTGAGCAACTACAGAGTTACAATGAGCACGACATAGAAACAATCAATGCTGCCAATAAATCTCCATCACCACCCATCCAGTTCAAGTCTGAAGCTGCAAATATATACTATAATGCAATGAGGGTAAAGAATAGTGAATCGCCCGACTTGCAACAACAACATAAAAAGAAGAAGAAGCAAGAGAAGAAGAAGATTAGATGGAATAAGAAAACGAAGAAGGGTAAACCTACCACTGCCAATGCAACTATACCTTCTACCCCTATCAAAGTCGAAGATACTCCAAGGACAACATCATACTATGAAAATAAAATGAAACAATTATTAAAGAAACATCGTACATTAGCAGCTGAGCATACCAAGGAGATGAATAAAAGTCCATCTGATTTGGCTAATGATATGACTTTTCAGGAGGAAGTTACTAGTAGTAAGGTAGTAGATGGAGAGGTTATAAAGAAGCGGAGTATGAAGAAGAATAAGAGTAGTATCAAGAACAAGAGAAATACAAGTAAACATATGACGTTAGATGAGTTTTATGATGACGAGCCAGTAGTGAAGAAGTCAAAGGAGACAAAGAAGATTGTTACAACGGCTTCACTATCACCTAAGAGTGATATCAACACTCCTGCTATTGTTGAAGAAAGTGCATTCTTATTGGATATGCTTGAGGAGGAGAAGGAGAAGAAAATTGTTAGTTCAGAAGAGAAACTCGAGGAAAGTAATTTCATTGCGGATATGATTGAGGAGGAAAAGAATAAGGTTGTTAGTTCTGAGAAATTGAATGACCGTCAAGAAGATATCTTCACAGACAGCAGTGATGATAAGGAGAAGCCGGTAGTAAATATCATCGCCGGAGATGAATCCAACTGCAGTAGCATAAGCGAGAGTACAAGCCCATCAGGCAAGGTGGTGAAGAGGTTTGATGTCGAGAAGAGTATCGAGAAGTTTGAAGCTGCCAAGAGGAAACATAGCAGCTCGTCAACTACATTATCCAAGAAGAAGATCAAGGATCAGGCTTTGAATAAGATGAAGAAGGCAATCAGGTTTTCAAAAAGTAATAGCACTTCTTCTCCCCAAGATGATACCGTTATATCCTCTACTGATAATGAAGCGGTCGATGGCTTTTCACCCAACCTTACTAGTGAATTTACCAATAAAGAAGAAAGTGGTGTGCCCTCTGCACCATTAAAGGGATATGAGCATCGTCTAGCTCAGGCATTAGCCACATCAAACAGACCAGAGACTGCAGTAGCCTTCTTAAAGGAAGAGGATATACCATTATCCCCTCAGTTCATCGATTGGATTAATAAGAAGGAATCCTCTCTATGGACAATGAACAAGGAGGAGTTGGTTCAATACTGGTTGGATGTAATTGGTGTACTTCTATCTCATGTGGATATGACTGAGATCATCGTTGATACTGTTGGTGAAGTCTTCGTTAGTGTTAATGACTACTTTTCATCAACCAAAGAGGAGGACACAGGTGCTGTTGATAAGGAGGTTACTCCTCCCATGCCTGTTATGAAGGATGATGAAAAGCCACCCATCAAGAAGAAGGAGAAGCCGAAGAGTGCTCTGAAGAGTGTCAACAAACGCAGCTACCGCCCCAAGGAGACAATTGATGCCTGGCACAAGATTGACGCATTTCTCAACAGGACGAGCAACATGCAAACAGATGATACCACCGCTAGTGAACTGAAAACAGAGTTGTTACGCTTGGCCAAGCGTAAAGAAGAAGGTGATGATAGTAGTATTAAGACCGAGCAGTGTTCAAAGAGTGAAGATAGTATTGTCACTGAATGTCCCGATAAAGAAGATGAAGCGAGTATAGTTACTGAAAGTCCTAACAACAAAGATGATAAGAGTATTGTCACTGAGACCCCAAGCGAAGCTCAGATTACACCAAGTGTACCTGTTGATACAGCAGAGATGGCAGAGAAACCAGAGATGACAAAGGAATCTGTTGCCACAGAAGAGTTACCAAGAGAAGATTGGAGGAAGCTGCTCAAAGCACTCTTGGAAGAAGTTGAGAAGGAAGAAGTTGAGGCCGAACATACCGAGGAGTTACATGAATTTATTAGCAATGAGCAGGATGTATTAGACTCTTATGAACGCAAAGCGAGTACATCCGCTGAGGCAAAGCATGATACAGTTGAGACTTCTACCGCATTAGTCCCCACCAAAACTATGGATACAACAGTAGATGACAATAACAAAACTCCCGAGCAAAAGAAGAAGAAGAAGTCAGTGAAGAAGAAACCCAAAGTGAAGGAGCCGAAAGTATGGGAGAAGACTGAAGATTCGATTGTTGACACTGGTAATATTGACAAGATCAAGAAACATAATAAGAAAGACCAGGCAAATCAACTTATGGCTCAGGAGCTGAAGGTATGGGAAAAGGATGTATCTGATAATTCAACTGCAGCCTCTTCAAACTTAGTCAAGGGTGATGCATCTCTTCAGACTGCAGCCACTGGAAGTACTGTAGATACAACCTTTAGTGTGACTTCTTGCAATGGATTGAGGGTTGAGGTGCTAAAAGATGTAAGTGAAATCACATCTGGTATCAAGCGAATGATACTCTGCAAGTGCAATGAGTACACACCAAAGTATTCTCAAGATATATCTAATAGATATGCCTAAACTGTATTAATAAATATATGTATTTCAACTGCTTCAGAAGTTTCATACTTTCTGATATTGTTATGTTGATGTATCGGGGGTATCATGTGACCTGAATGGGATAGCCCAGTATCGAGAATGGGAAGAAATATCTCGAAGATATTCCATATGAAATCATAACTGCATAGTGCTGTTAGAGAAGATTGGTAATCCATCTTCTGCTACACCCACATTCTTTGTACACTTGACTCGATATTCATCCTTGCATGCTTCTTGGAGCATGTAGTTTTTGAGCGTAACCTCATCTAAACCCAGGTTTGACTTGCTAATGAATCGATCAACGGCATCAATAACTTCTTCTCCCTCGTAGATATCAATGGAGTCGAGAAGTTCTTTGCCATCTTCAGTCTTGACGAGCATTCGAAACACTACTGGAGTAGTTCGTGTACACTCAAGTGTCTCGCAAACAACCTGAAGAATATTGTTTCGAAAGACTGTACTATTTCCGATGTCAACGGAAATGTTCTGAACAAAGGCATCAACCGCATCGACAGGTTCGTCACCTAGCAAGATCTCAAGTACGCCCAATGGCTGACCGTCCTCGGCACTTGATATCTCATTGGAGAAAATAGTAGGTCGTAATCTGTTACACTTGACAAGCTCACAGAGTTGATAAATTAGTGTAGTAGAAAGTTGGGGGAAGAACCGCTGGATAGCATGTTCCTTAGCAAAGTTGTAAATAGCATCAATTGGCTCGCTGCCATTGTCGTGATATGTGAATACACCGGAGAATGAATCGTCATCGTCAAGAAGTATACCTTGTGAGAAGAGCACTGCATATTCTTTTGTGTAGGGAATTCCTAGACTCTTCACTTCTTCAAAGACTTGTCGCCTAGCTACAAAGTCGGCTCCGAATGGACGTAGAGAGTTGTAGATTATATCAACCGGTTCATCACCGTCATGAATAACAACATTGGCTTGCCGTTGATCATCGATTGAATAAGTGTTATTAAATATAACAATTCCGTCGTTGTTTGTTGCGTCGTCAGTGTTGTTTGTAGTGGTAGTAGGCTGCTGCTGCTGCGCAGCAACTGCACTGCCGCCGCTTAGCAGGAATGGTAAGATGATGAATAGTAATAGCTTGATCATTGTTGCAAGGGTTGTTGTCGAGTAGTTTGTGTTGGTTGTGTGGTTTGACTTTTGGTTGTGTGTTTGTAAATCTAAAATGGTAAGTACCTTAGGTCAAAGATCAATAAACACTAGATAGGCAACGAGGTGTTTATGGGATCCAAAATAGAATAAGCCATTTACCATGTTGGAAACGAGTTGCACACTGTATTTCATCAAAAGTGTGTGGTGTAAAAATTTCAAAAACCCTCGATTTGTTAGTGAAAAGATAGAGTCACTCCCACGCTTGATTAGGTCTTTGGCCAAAGATTTGTCAAATAATGAGTTTCACTTTGCAATGTTGGTGTCATTGAATGCAGCTGATAATGACGATTCCATAGTGGTGCTGTTTGTCTCCCTAGCCTCTCTATAAGCAACAAAATCAATCTAAAACTACTCGACAACAACCCTTGCAACAATGATCAAGCTATTACTATTCATCATCTTACCATTCCTGCTAAGCGGCGGCA
>Ga0214477_100685_pt1 | contig 21913 bp, 14 predicted proteins | sample M1_20Mar14CPVII9_FD_165058 | JGI IMG/M metagenome (GOLD analysis project Ga0214477, IMG submission 165058) | Marine eukaryotic communities from Monterey Bay, California, United States - M1_20Mar14CPVII9sort6BwellC16 | ecosystem: Environmental > Aquatic > Marine > Unclassified | place: USA...
ACCTCCCCTCCAGCATACTCACGGCCAAGGTTGCACTCAACTCTAGTCCCAACCTCAAATCTCAGCACATCTGACTGGATACAGGCATTGAATCCAGCTTTTAACTTTGCCGTATCGAGATTCTTACCAATGAATACAAATGTACTTGTCCTTTCCTCTCCTTCTTTCCATTCTTCTCCCTCGTCAGCATTAAAAAAGTGACCGACGCCTTGAAAAACGAACTTGCAGGTTGCTCCCTTAACTGCTATAATTCCCTTGTACCGATACAGTGTTTCACCCTCATCACGCAACAAGCAACTGATCCACCTTTGCAACATTTGCAAATTAACTTCTGAGGCCACTTTTACGCTAATTGAGGATATCCCCTTGTCATGCTTTGGTGTCTTAACCTCACCTAGAAAGAATGGATCTGATTTTAGAATGTTTTCTAAATCAAATGCACCAATGTTAAGTAATTCAGATGGAGATATATTACTCTGTTCACACCGTAATATAGGGGCAGTTGTATTGAGACTTCGTAACCTCTTCTCGATCTCCTCAATCTTTGCTTTTTCATTATTAATCAAATCCATCTTATTCAGAATGATTTTATCTGCAAAGCATACCTGCTGCTCCGCTTCATTGTCTGCACCATCTGCTCGTTCTTCGTCCAATCTCTCTAAAATGTATTTGGCATCTGTAACCGTGATGATACTATCAAGTTTATACATCTTCTCCAATGCTTCCTCACCGTCATTTGTCTCAGCAAAGAACGTCTGTACTACTGGCGCTGGATCAGCAAGGCCCGTTGTTTCAATAATAATACCATCAAATGTTTCTACCTTTTGATATAATCGTTTAAGAGCAGCTACAAGATCACCGCGGACCTTACAACAGCTAATAAGAGATAATAGAGTTAGAAATAGATAATGAACACAAGATGTGAGCAAAAAATCATATGTAGTCTACGCCGGTATACCCCCACACCCAACAATATAATATACAAAAGTATTATATAAATACCCAACACTTACATACAACCATTCATAATTTCAATAACCTCTTCATTAACATTATCAGATAGAATCTTTTGATCAATACCAATATCACCAAATTCATTCTCGATGACTGCAAATTTCATACTGGAAGATGCGCGTAGTTGTAACGATTTATGATAAAGAAAAGTATGATTTTGTTAGTATATGTGGTTTAAAGGCATTCAAACAATGGCGAATGAAAGCCAAACGAAGTACACAGAGTCTCCGCATTGAACACAATAAACACACGACAAAATAACACAAACTCGGACTTTCCCGTGGCTGCCATCGTTAAGGATACGGTTGAGTAAGGTAGTTTTACCACTCCCGAGGAAGCCTGTTAATACAGTTACTGGTACTCTCTTCATCTTTTGTGCCGCTGCCATTTTATATTTGCTATTTGAGTGCTGAATCTATGCAAAGACGCATTGAAATGAGAGGCTCACAAATTTTATTCATGGTCTGTCCGTCCCCTCCATGAGATAAGGACGAAGGATATGGAGAGTAGTGATGGAGTTTAGGATGAGGCCGAGCGAATTGCTCGGGATTACATTGGTCATCCCTCTAGTAATACTGTATAAACGGTGGTATGTTTGGCAAACTTCTTCTTTACAATTTAACATTTCAAATCTCTAGTTGCTGTACACACGGACATAATCAACATCCATGTATTGACCGTCACCCATAAAAGCCGCTTCGTCGATACCCGTTGCTGCACCCCAGTTGCCTCCAATGGCAATGTTGAGCAAGATGTGGAAGTCTTGATTGAATGGCCATTGTTTATAGTCGGAAATATCACCCGGCTTGAATTCAAAGTATACTTTGCCATCAATAGCAAAGCGGATACGATCCTCTTGCCAATCGATATCAAAGACATGCCAATCGTCCTTCGATGCTATAATACCTCCAGTCTTTTCGGTACCAATGCCGTGGTTGAAAGACTCTGTGTGTACAGAACCAAAGAACCTTTCAGTCTCATAGCCTACGCTTTCCATAATGTCAATCTCTCCGCTATCTGGCCATCCACCGTACACCCACTCCTCGGGAAGCATCCAAAGAGCCGGCCAAGTACCAAGAGCCTGACAGTTTGCAACACTTGCCCTGATACTAACACGTCCATACTTGAAAGCTTGTTTACCACGAGTAACCATTCTAGTCGAGGTAAACGAGCCACTTGCATCACGCTTTGCACTAATACGCAAGATACCATTATTAATCTGCACATTGTTGGCCTCGTTGGTGTAAGACTGGAGCTCGTTGTTACCCCAACCACAAAGATTGGGACAACCATTCCCAATATCATAGTCCCATTTGGCACTATCTGGAGAACCATTTCCATCAAAATCATCAAACCAAATTAGGTTAGCGACGTCTGGTTCACCTAGCAGGGAGTCGTCGGCATTATCACCAACACCAGACGAGTTGATACTATTACACTTTGCCTTCCAAGCATCACCAAGAGTAGTACCATCAGGCAACACGTTCGTAAGGTATGACGTCGTACCGGATCCGCCACCGAAGTCTGTAGCACCAAACCAATAGACTCGTTCAATGACGCCACCAGAAGCAGGGAAGAACTCATCGATGCTATCAATAGCATCAAGCTGTTCACTTGCCGAACTTGTTTGAAGCCTTGACCAATTGGTAATGTAGACGGGAATGCCACTGAAAGCATTTGATACAGATGCTGCCTCATCATAGATGAACGATGCACCAGCACGACATCCACCGTATTGATCATTCCAAGGACCACAAAAGGCATTAATGGCAATAATGTCGATGTATGCCGGATCAGATTCATCATAACAGGCACCACCGCATGCCTCCATGAATGTTCTCATGTTGGTCAATAGCACACCACTACTGCCAGCAGTCAGTAATGGACTAGTGACCTTTGTACCCCGAGATCTCATAATTTGTAATTCCCTAGCAAACCGTTCAGAATAAGACAACCACTCACGACCAGCCCAGAAGTAGTCTTTACCTTGTGTATCAGGCTCATCCTGTGAGAGTTAGTACACATAAAAGTGAGAACATGTGATGTGACCAAATCCGATACAGCAAAGCATTTACTTACCCACAGGTAGAAAACATCTCCGTTGCATAACGAAGGATCCTTTAAGAGCCCATCCTGTATATCGTTGTTGTTATTCAAGTGACATGGATCAGCACTTCCTCCATAGGCAAAGCAATACATCGAGCTATCTCCTGCAGGATTCCATAGAAATTCTTGACATTGCAGGCTTGGATTAGTCGAGGCATCAACAGCACCACCACACTTTTGATTTGTAGAAGGTGGCGTTGGTGGAGGGTTGACAGGAGGAGGCGTGGGTAGTGGAGTAGTATTGCACTTGTTGGGGTCACATGCAGGGCCGCAAGGACCATTGGCAAACTCGTCACTAACTTGTGTACAAGCACCCGCCTCATCATAGCCTCGGTCCGTCTGAAGCCATGCGATACGGCTGCCACAAGTGAAGCTACCAGCTGAATCAGTGGCAGGGGTATTCCAAACTTCCTCTGTACATGAATCACAGCCACAATACGACGTTGAGGAAGGAGGATCAAATACGTTTGGTGGACTTGGAGGAGGTGGCACAGGGCTTGGGGGTACTCCTTCATCATCAGGACAGAAGGTGAGAACCAAATCAGATGTATCAAAAAGGAGAGGCGGATTGCAGTCATAATTGTAGAAGGTGCCAGTATCACAGCAAGAGTCACTGCATCCAGCACAGATGGGACGCCACTGAGGACTATCCTCAATACAAGCACCTTCCGGCTTAGAACAAGGGAAGAGACCGGAATTAACACCACCGCAACTTGGACCTGATACATCAAGAAGGGTAGTAGATCCATCCATGACCTTGAATGGATAGTTATACCCACTCAACAGACTTCCATTCCATGCTAGACTGCTAACAGGTTGACCCGGAAAGGTCACAGGATATGAAAACTCAAAGAGAGACTGTCCACTAGAATAGCAGGTACTATCACTTGATCCAACCCAGAATCGTTGTCCTTGGCCGTTCAAATCTTGACATGTTCCTGATTCAATTGTCTTGGTGTTCAATTCTTTGCAATTCTTGAGAGTAGACCCAGCACAGTTGTTAATAACACGAATCTGTCCATTTCCACAACCACTGGAAGGTGAAGTGGGGGTAGTAGGAGGCGGTACCGGACTTGTCGGAGGAGAACTTGGTGCCCGTGATGGACTATTAGTGATTGGCTTGAGAGTTGGCTGCTTGCTTGGAGTGTTTGTAACAGGTGAAGATGTCGGCTGCTTACTTGGACTATCGGTGATGGGTTTCAACGAAGGGCTTGATGACGGCACATGTGTTGGAGATGAACTTGGACTATTTGACGGACTTGAAGATGTGAGGGGAGTAGGATTAGTTGATGACTCGGTGGGACAATCAGTACTACTGCCATCTGATATGCATCCACATCCATCTTCACTTGATTCAATACACGGCCCAGAACAGTTCTTGGTCACCAATAAACTAGGCTCCGACTTCTTGGTGACAACAAAGCTACATCCACTTGAGGTACGTGTCGATGATAGCGAAAGCACTTCCCTAGCATCAGGAGCACGATCATCATGCCAGGAAGCCGCAAGGGTGAATGCACAAGTTGCTGCATCATCGATAATGACCTGCATACCGGCATTATCAGCCCACTGACTTGTAAATGGATTAGGGTTCTCTCTCCAGAACCAATCATTTGTTTGGACACCAAATTGCATACCGACGATATCATTGCCAACAATTGTTCGAGTTGTGGTGACAAATGCAGACGCATCGTCCTTGGTATTATCTGGATAGAATACAGACAGAGGATAAGCCTCATAGATACAACTGGGATGTCTCTCGAAGTTTGCAGTGACAGTAATCTCAAGCTGAGCATCATTAGGCGATGTTGGTGGTGTCAACACGGGGCTAGACGATGGAGGAGGAGTCTGTATATATTGGAGGGAATGAGGAGTAAAGGATAGATGGTTAGGTCATGAGAAAAGTGATCGATTGCATACTTCTACATCATCATACGATACTTACCGGTGATGGAATCACATTGTTACACTTGTTTGGATCACAAACAGGGCCACAGGGTCCATTTGGAAACTCGTCACTAACGCGGATACAGGCATCCCGTTCATTGTAACTTCGATCTGTTTGTAACCATGTGATACGTCCACCACAAGTATAACTACCGGCTGCATCGGTGGCAAGGCTGTTCCAGATCTCCTCCGTACATGAATCACAACCGCAGTAAGTAGCAACTGGCGTGGCAAGGGGTGTAGATGGCCGAGGGGTACTAACAGACGTTGGTGCCGAAGTTGGTTGTGGGGTAATAACATTTGTTGGAGGTGCCGTGGGTGAAGGGGTATTGACGGGCGTTGGAGGGGATACCTCACTATCAGGACAAAACTGAATCTCCACCAAATCAATATCACCTCTACAATAAATAAGTGCTCCGACATTGAGATTAATACATGCATCATTACACCAAAATTGCGTAGCAGTGCCATCACTCGGTCCATCATTCTCAAATGTGTTCGTAAATGAATCCCCGCCGTTCCAAGCAAAACTATTATCCTTGAGGACAGTATTGATTTGATTAAAGTCAGTTGATGAACATAATCCAATCTGAACTGGTTTGGTTAATTCCTCGTAGGGACATGCAAATGAACCATCATCATTCTTCTTGGGAGGAAGATATGTCGTCTTAAATCCCGAATCATCACACGATGGTGACCCATCTACATTCATTGCCTTAAGTTGAGATGGTATAGACCAACCAGGATAATCGGAATGACTAACATGTCCAATACGCGTATTCGGACCAAAATATCCAGGACGTTGATTCACATTCAAGTTTAATTCAATAAAGGAGTAGGTTGCAATTGGTGCGGTGGTATACCAAAAGTCTAATCGATCACCAATGGTTGTTCGTGTTGGTTGCATCGGACCGGAGGGGATAAATGTACCGCCGTTTGGTGAGATTGCTTGCCATCCGTCTACTGTAACTTCCTCTGCACAGTTGTTAATGAACTTGATATTCTTGACAATGGGATCATAGTTGTATGTAGTTGGAGGGGTTGGTGGTGGTGGTGGAGGAGATGGACTACCGCCGTTGCAATTGTTTGGATCACAAACAGGACCGCAAGGGCCATTTGGAAACTCATCACTAACGCGGATACAGGCATCACGTTCACTATATCCTCGATCAGTTTGTAACCAAGTAATCCGTCCACCACAGGTATAACTACCAGCTGCATCGGTGGCTAAAGTGTTCCATACCTCATCTGTACATGTAGAATCACAACCACAATATGCCGATGCATTATTCGCAACCAATAATGGAAGGAGTAGTAAGGAATGTAATTGTTTCATAATCTGATTCGATGGTTGATGTATGTGTTGTTTGATGGATGTAGATGTGTATCAATGTACCAAATTATGAGCTCTTCAATACCCCAATAAGTCAATCTAATATAACCAATTATTAGGAGCTAAATTGATATCAATCGTATCGATACTCCAACACAAACTACAAATGAAAATGGTATTTGATTAGTAGTTCGAGAAAGCTGCGAGTATACTCCTATCGATGACTAAACTAACAACTCCCGTATGATACTCCACGCAACTGATCTATGTAGCCCCCATACAACAACAGATAAATTGCAACGAACTAAAATGACCATGCTTTTTATATCGTGTCTATTTGATGTATATCGCGGAGTAGGGGGCAGATCATGACGGTGAGAGAAGGACACATGGTAGACTCCATCTAACCTTTCTGTAATCTATTTCATGGCTTATATATCTTGCTTGTGGAAATCTATATTGATCTAATACACGATAACTTAGTATCAATGAGACATTACAGTCATCATATCTGATCCCAAACACACTTTACATAAAAATGTTGCAATGCAACTCGTGAGGGTGTGCAATCTTTGTACATATGCATCGTTGTTGTGGACTACCTACTACACTATCTCCATCACATACTACCATCATATCCAACCACTTCTCCTGCAACAACTTACTTCCTGCAAATCCTACAGATCATCATCAAAGATCACCAATCGAACCATCATTTCTGTAGGGATACCAAAAAGGATACCACCGTCAAATAATCACAGGCTCACCATTATCTAATATCTAGCGTATACGTTATGACCTGTTATGACTACTGTTCCCGACTATCCCCATCGTCCTTATCTATATTGCCTTCCATACTTGCTCCTTCTATCCTGCTTCTTCTTTCGATATGATTTAGGCTAGGATGCCGACGAGAGTAGTGACTTGATAATCTATTGTGGATATTCGTGGACGAAAGTAGTTAGTCCTAGAGTAGAATTGCCTAATGCACATGTTACTTGTACCGATCTATCTAGACTGTCACACGATAGCTTAAAAGAATGCTACATCTTCCACATCATGGAATCTCATTTGATCGAGATCAATCTGTTGAGCATCGAGGTTCAATTGATCAAGTAGTACAGTCTCTAGCGCTACTGCCCATGGAATATCTTCTCCCCCATCGAATAAGAGACCATTTGTTACATCTTCAGCCCTTGCTAGCTGTTGGTCTATCTCCTTTTTACGCCAATCATTGCTATCATCCTCGTCTTCAGAGTCCTCTTCTTCAATCATATGGAAGTCTGTGAAGTCTTTACCTCTACTTAAAGCTTTCTTTCTCTTTTGGTAAACTCCACACAGACTTATGTCACCATATGAATAGTGCATTTGTGGACCGAATTCAAAAATAGCATATACCTTAGCACCTCCACCCAAATGAACATCGATAGTGCTATCTTCATTTCTGTGTCTGTGATTGGCCCACTTCTTACTCTGTTCATTGTAAGTGTAATACCAGTTACTAAGGAAGGGCAGATCATCCTCCACATTCGTATCGATCTGAACCGCATTTATAGCAACTACGGCACAATGATCCTCGAATCTTTCAAACAGTGGACGACAGGAAAACTCAATGCCTGGAATGAGATACTCGGTAACGTCACACTTGCTGATTCTCTCATCATTCGGGAGAAACTTCCCATCTCGATAACTGACGGACACGGCCTCAAAAACCTTCTTCGCTGCCGCTTGAGCTTTGCTACATGTCGTGAATATACCATGACACTTTGGTAGAAATGGATCTCCGACCCAGCGAATGGAAGTAACGACATAAACCACATCTGAAGTGGCCTCATTTTGGAGATGTATCTGCTCAACTGCAGCTCCATTTTCTGTTATTTCGTCTGCATAACGATCAAAGTTCTCGTTCATCTTTAAAAGCAGCACCATTTCCTGCTTTAAGTGTTTGCATATAATACCCGATTTATCTTCAGAAGACACATCTTTTTCAGCTTTAGATACTCGTTTGATCAGCTTTTCCATACTACCACCTTTGGAATGTGTTACTCCAACTTCGAGACAAGGAAGAGAATTGATATTAGCAATGAGAAGACTGTCCATTTTGATATCAAACCGGCTACCACAGATAATCACATCATGTAGATCGATACGTTTTCTCAGGATGCAAAAAACGGCAATGATGTTATCATACTTGCTAATTGATTGTCTATACCCATATAAGAGTCAGTACTTGCCTCTAACCTATCGGCCAAGTCATCAAGAAAGAATCTTCCTTTTAGCTTTGTTGGCATATATCCTGAAAGAAGGAGGGTGAAGAGATGGTTGATGCCTCTACTTTCTTCATTCCAAAATGCGTTGTAGCACTTATCAGTTGCTTTTGCACCAAGCCGTACGAGATCATCGAGCAACATTTCAACGTAATCATTGAAGATTTTGCAGCAGCATAATACCTCTATGGCGGTAAACCCCTCTTTGATTTGACTTAATCCTTTTGGACATTTACTATTAACCAAAGATGGATATCTTTTAATAATTTTCCTCACTTCGTTTTCATGTGATGCAAACAAACCACTGGCCATGGAGTTTAGATTCTCAAATAAATACACGGAACGATGTTGTTCATCCATTTGTTCAAAGTTTTGTACGGTGACCTTTTTAGCTTTCTCCACAATGATCTTCTTTCTCTCCTTCTCTTCTTCTGTTGCAATCCTTCGCCTTTCTGCCTGCTCAGCAATACAATCCATACATGGTCGGAGTAGCCAAGTCTTGCACTTAAATTCATCTTTCTTTTTTATGATACCACACTTGGAACACCGTCGTGCTCCAATTACATTATACACGGCCGCAAGAAATTTGTTCCTCTCCTCGGCAAGTTTCTTCTGAGCTTCTGGATCTTGCTTTAAAGCAATGCAATCCTTACACTTTGCAGCAGCATTCTTTTTCCATTGAGTCTTTGAGAAGTCATTCCTTTCCTTTGTCATCTCACAAACAGAGCACTTTTTCCCCCCAGTAGTAGACTCGTTGCCTGGTACCTCCTTACTTTGTCCCCTTTTCTCATGGTTGTTCAAAACCAGTGCTTTCTCAGGGGCGTTCTGTTTTAGTTTGGCCAGATGTACAAACTCTATAATCCGGAAGCCCCGATTAGAATCTTGTAAGATAGCATCTTCTCCATCGATGCATGCGAGCTCTCCTTCTACCCCAACATCTCCTCCTCCTGTGACTATCACCATATCATGCTCTTGTGGGGGTACCATAGTAACGTCTTCGTGGCATACAGTCTGAGTTGAGCTATTGTTTAATTCAACAACTGCCTGACTTCCATTTACATTCTTAATAAATGCTTGACAATTATACTTTTTCAATTGAACACATACACGCTCCTTGAACCAAATAGGAGCATCTTCATCAACAGTGCCACCCTCGAGTTGTGAAAGTTGTGGATCACTCAATATCTCTATAGGGAAACGCTTCAACAACTCTTCCATAGGACCGTCCTTTGAATGTGTTACTCCAACCTCCAAGGATGGGAGCTGTTTGATATTGTTCATAATAGTACTGTCAACCTCTCCACAAGTCAAATTATCCCCAACTTTAACAGTCTTGTGTAAGATACTGAGAACTTCAACATGTAATTCTTCACCGTTATTATCTATTTCCTCTTCATAACCATCAGCTAGTTGGTCGAGAAACAAGTGATGCCCCTTTGTTGGGTAATATCCCGAGAGAAGTAGAACAGTAATATGCTCAAGTGGCGTGTCGTATTCAGCATGAGACTTGACACCCTCATAACACTTGTTTGTTGCCTTTCCACCCAATCGAACAAACTCGTAGAGTAAATCACGTGTATCTGCTCCAATTTGGCAATGGGATATTGCCTCCATGGCAGTGTATCCTTTTTGAATGTCACCTATTTCAGATGGACACTTAGCATTGAGAAGATGCGGATTTGATTTGATCATCTCCTCTATTTCACCCAGAGTTCCCTTATGCTCTTCGAGGCAGGAGTTTAATTTCTTGAAGAACTCCAATACAACATTGTCATCTTCTTGCTCTGGTTTTGGAGCAGAAATGATTTTATCTTGGCTGTGGGATGATGTATTCATTTCATCATCCGTGTCTTCTTCTTCAGCCTTGACATTCATATTGCTCTTCACTACCAGTGGCTTGGGCTCATCATTATCAGTATCGTATCCATAAGCTGCTTCTGTCTCATTCTTCACATCATTACTACTGGCAACTGGTTCTACTGCTTTCTGTGCATCCATTTCATCATCAGTATCTTCCAGTTTGACATTCATATTACTCGCCACGGCCGATGGCCTAAGTTCATCGTTATCCGTCTCTTCTCCTTCAGTTTTGATGTTAATATCGCTCGTCACTGCCATTGGTACTACTTCTTCATTATTCATTGGGTCAGTTGCCGCAGAATCTGCATCGTCATTCTCTGATTTAATACCTATTTGGCTTGTTACTACTGACGGTGCTACTTTATGTGAGTTTGTGTCTGCCTCATCAGCTTGGGGATTAAATTCGGTGAATGAATTCTCACGAATCTCCTCATTGCCGGCACCATTGGTTGATAAACTAGTACCATTACTATCCACAGAAGAAGCTGCTAACCCCGATTTGCCACCGAGATATCCAACAGATGCACTTCTTTCATAGCAAACTAACTTTTCATCCTTATCTTCTTGGTCATTATAATCACCATCCTTATCTGCTCTACTCGTATTATCTAATAACTCTGATCTAATTGCCTTGAGAATTGGTGCATCATCATCCTCTTCATCTTCTCCTAAATCAATATCACCATCCTTATTTGCAACTGTTATCTCATCTCCCGTTTCTAACAAGCCAGATAATACCGCAGCCTTTCGTATAGGAGGTGCACCATCTACCAACTTTATTAATCGAACAGTATTTGTAGGAACTAATCCATTATAACCAGCAAACTTCCGTCGTATTTTAACTTTACCATCTTTATTATTATTAAGATATTCTTGTGGATTATCGGTAAGTTTACATCCGAGTAGAATAGCATCATGTTCAGAACCTACTTGTGATACTATTATTGGATAGCCTGATACTCTGCCCTCTTTCACTATTTGATATGTTGGTATATTGTTATCATTTACGGTTAGAGATGTAGTATTATTGTTATTTTGCGGTGTAGCAGTGGTCTTTACCTTCTTAGTAATCTTTGTTGTTGTTGCAATAGAAGTGGATGACATAATATCATGTGTTCTTTTCTTGTTATTTGACGGTGCACCATCTTTACTTTTTCTTGGTATGCGAAATGATGACAGGGTATCAATTGCCAATGTAGACTGCTTTTCATTAGTAGAAGTAGTAGTGGAATGTATACCAGTAGTACATTGAGCTCCGCCATTAGTAAGAGAAGATGATGCTGTCTTCTTTCTTGGTATACGATTGTTCATGTAAGAAGATGTATCTTTATCATTCTTGCCCATAGACGACATTATACAGTACAAAACTTTGCAATTATACAATTGTATAAAGTATACTAAACATTCATATCCTCCATCGCCCAGATAATACCTCTCTTCTCTTACCAATCGGATCCTCAATCCTCTTTAACTCTCTCAAACTACTCAACACTGAAGTCATAGGGCCCACCACTATCCAAACAAATGCTTCGGCATTATCGATGAGGGATGCCTCCAGTTGCCATGGGTGGTATTGTTAAGTGAGTATTATAATATATAGTAGTATCGATTATGCAACCATCACGGATGATGATTGTCTCTCCCAGTACTTGAAAAGCTAAACGAAGGAAGGATACCAGTTATGATTGACAATGTATAATGAATGATTAGCAGGGGGCAGGGGGTGAAAGGAATGAATGCTAATGAAGGTAGTATAAGGGACCTCTTCTCTAAAAATAAGTGATTGTACCCTTCTATATTAATATATCTCTATGATATCGTCATCGGTGGAGTTGGCGGCGGCAGAAACGCCAGTGGCGCCACTCCTGCTCCTTCTTCTTCTGTTCCTCTTTCTCCTTCCTCTCACTCGGTACTTTCTTCTTACGTTCTTCTTCAACGCATGTCTTACACTTTGCACATTCTTCTTTTGATCGTTGCTTTTTGAAGTAGTCGTCATGAAGATTCTTTGATAATTTGCATACAGAACACACAAGCTCCTTCTCTCGTTCCTTCTTTTGCTTTGGCGTGAGACTTTCCAGCTTTTTCTTGTGGAGTGCATCAACTTTGGCCCGTTGCTTTTCAAAGAAGTCATTATGATGATCCTTTGATATGGAATACATACTTTCCATTACTATCGGCTTCTTCTTACGCTCTTCCACCTCCTTCCTACTAAGGTCCCGTTGCTCCTTCCTCTTTCTCCTGCAACGGGCATTCTTCTTAGCCTTACTTGACCTGCATTTATCCAATACAATAGTGGCGGTGGTGCCTTCTTTAATGTTATCCATGTCTAGTGGACACTTAGCTTCAAGAAGATATGGATTCTCATAAATCATCCGCCCTAGTCTAAGATCGCCCAGAGACATACTCTGTTCTCTGCGGTAGGAGTTTAGTTTCTTGAAGAATTCCAGTACAATCTCATCCCGTGCTTTCCTTTGCATCTGTTCATATTCCATCTTCACTTTACTCATCGGGAACTGCTCCAACAACTCTTCCATTGATCCCCCTTTTGAATGAGTGACTCCAGCTTCCAAAGGAGGAAGTTGATTAATATTGTTTATAGTAACAGTACTACCAATGTGTCCACAACTCAACTTATCCCCCTGTTTCACAATCTTGTATAAGATGCTGAGCGTTTCAATTGGATTTGCTCCACAAATGTCGTAGTCAAACCTCTCTGCCAACCAATCAAGAAACAAAGGGATCCCCTTCTTTGGATAATATCCCGAGAGTAAGAGAACAGCAAGGTGCTCAAATGGTATGAAATCCGAATAATCTATATTCTCATAACATTTGTCGGTTGCTTTCCCACCGAGTCGAACAAGCCTATAAAGCATGTCACGCGAAGTTGCCCCGGCAGGTACTTGACAACATACTGCCTCCATGGCAGTGCATCCTTTTCCAATGTAATCCATATTTTGTGGACACGTAGCATTGAGAAGATATGGATTTGCTTTGATCAACCTATCTAAATAAGCAATCCGATCTTCTTCAAGGCAGGCGTTTAACTTCTCAAAGAACTCCAATACAACAGCAATATCTTCTTCCTCCTCTGATATAGAAGCAGAAACAGTTGGGATAACATTGTCGCTGATGAGGGATGATGTATTCATTTCATCATCCGTGTCTTCCTCTTCGACCTTGACATTCATATCACTCTTCACTTCCAATGGCATGGGCTCATCATTATCCGTATCATATCCGTAAGCAGCATCGTCCCCCTCCATCTTAATGTCATTACTGGCAACTGGTTCTACTTGTTGTGCATCCATTTCATCGTCTGTCTCGACCTCCTCAGTTTTGAGGTTCATATCACTTTTCACTTCCAATGGTTTGTGCTCTTCATTATCAGTATCGTATTCGTATGCAGCTTCTCCCTCAATCTTAACATCACTACTACTTGTTACTTGTTGTATTACCGATTCATCATCAGTATCTTCTTCCCCTTCCAGTTTGACGTTCATATTACTCGCCACGGCCGACGGCTTATGTTCATCGTTATCCGTCTCTTCTCTTTCAGTTTTAATAATATCACTCGTAACTTCCAATGGTACTACCTCTTCATTGACCATAGGGTCCGTTGCCACAGAATCTGCATCGCCGTCTTCTAATTTAATACCTGATTGAGTTGTAATTCTGGCCTTCTCTTGATTGGCTTCTTCTCCGAGATTAATATCATCCTTATCGGTTGCAACTACTTCCTCTCCAGTCTCCAATAAACCAGATAACACAGCAGCCTTTCGTATAGGAGGTGCACCATCTACCACCTTTAACCGAACGGTATGTGTCGGTACTAATCCATTATAACCTGCAAATTTCCAACGTATTTTAACTTTACCATCTTTGTTATTATTGAGATAATCTTGTGGATTATCTTTACAACCAAGAAGGATAGCGTCATGTTCAGAACCAACTTGTGATACTATTATTGGATAGCCTGATACTCTGCCCTCTTTTACTATTTGATATATCGGTATAATATTATCTACAGATGATAGTGATGCGTCATTACTATTATCTCGCGATGTAGCAATGTTCTTTACCTTCTTGGTGGTCTTTGCAATGGTAGACACATCATGTGTCCTTTTCTTATTATTCCTACCCATAGACGACATATTATACACTACAAAACTTTGCAATAATGTACTTTATAATGTACTACTGGATATTCTAATCCGTCATAGCCGATTATAGGCTCTGTGCCCGGACATCCTCTCTGATTCTCCTCTTCAATACCAAACTCTCAAACTCTCAATCAACTCATCAGTCATCAACACTAACACTCACTCTCATAAAAAATGCTAGGGCCCACCACTATCCAAACAAATGCTTCTTATTATCGAGCAGGGATGCATCCAGTTACATGCGTGGTATTATTAAGTGAATATATTACATAGTAATCTCAATTTATAACCATTACGGACTGATAAAAGAGAGCCTACAAGAGAAGAGAAGGATATTGCTTTGGGCAAAGACAGACGCATCAAAAGTCAAAATTATTGAGAGAGCTCGCTAAGTATCTGACGAGAGAGGAGAACATGGCATCGTCCATATATATGGCTCTTCTCTAGTGATTGTACCCTTCTATATTGATATATCAACATGGCATCGTCGTCGGTAGAGGCGGTGGAAACGCCAGCGGCGGCGCTAGAAGATACCAATACACATTATACTCATAACAACAACTCATCATCTCGACGAGCGAACTTACTATCAGCTCGTTCATTAGGCCATCGTTCATTCTTGGGTAGATCAATTAGTTTACGAGATGTACATTTAAGATCATCAGAGCAGCGTGATCTTCGTAACAATATCTCAAACGATATCGATTGTAATGTAGAGAGACCACAAGCTGATAATAAGTCAGACTGTAATTCGTCACAAGCATCTCATAATACTCATAATAAACCAAAGTTGTTAACTGATATACGAATACGTACCAAGGCATTTCTAACTACAAATAATGAACATCATAACAATACCAATCCACCGCAGCAACAGTCTAACGAGCCTCAATCATCGATAGCTGCTCAACAACAAACACCACCAGATTCAGATGTAGAAAGGATAGTACAACGTCTTGAACAGCGGAATGCTAATCGATTACATGTTCCTGTGGAAGTTAAGAATCGGTTCTTAAGACTTTGTAAAGATGCTTGCATCAAACGACAACGACAACGATGTCATCAGCATAGTAGTAGTCAGAATGGTATCGGTACTATTGCAATAGGAGAAGAGACTCAAGAGGGTGGAGATTCTAGTCCAATCAAACAGCTATTAGTCTCTCAAAAAAGCAGCATCAACCTAACATTAGACCATACTCATCAAACCACTAACAAAATACAACCTAAACATCAATGTATACTCCGCAAAGACATCATATCCATACGTAATCAAATCCGTCTACAAGTTGAATCACGTACACATATCCAACGTCTAAATGATGCCATTCGTAACTTTTTAGGATTTAAAACACATTGTAAATTGTTGTTAATTGTGTTAAATAAGGCATTGGATATGATTGATAATAGTGTAAGTGGTAGTACACAAAGGAGAAGGAGGAGGAGTGCTAATAGTTTGACAAATTTTGGTTCGTTTACTAGTGGTGATCATCAGTTGGATACAAATTATGAAGAGAATAATATTGAACAACAAGGAGAAGTGATTGATGATGAGAATGAAGAATGGTTCTATTACAAAGGTGAGCAATGAGAATATTAAATTTGATGCATATGATATGCGCTTTCCCCTCTTCTCCACTGACTCAATAACTGACACCTCTTCATTTTACTCTCAAGATTTTGCATTCTACCATCTCAAGGTTGAAAGTAATTATCCATGGATACGTAATACTGCCATATTTTCCATCCTTGTTACATTGGCATTCTATATAATGACACCTATACTATGGTGTACTATATTACAAGATGAGAATATATGTCCACAGTATAAATATGGTGTTAAGGATTGGGACGAGTATGTCTTACTTAATGATATTACAGGTGAAATAGTAGATAGTGGTAAAAAGTATCATGGTTGGTTATCTGCACTATTCTTTGCATCGGCTACAATGTCTACAGTCGGGTACGGCGATGTCACAGTGTTACAAAATAGTGGACACAACCTTGATACAATCGACAATTCAAATGAGCCTGAAACATGGCGTATCTTCATAGCAATACTATACATGATATTATCGTTAATTGTATCAGTGGTTGGTTTCCAAGCTGGATTAGATTCACACTTTCATCCCTTTCGACAACGTCTTGATACCTTTGGCCGTAGAGTGTATGAAATATTAAGAGATGCCAAGGTAGTCAAGGGTGGAAGGAATGATAAGCATGAAGAGATACGATCACGAATGAGATGGAGTAAGATATTGCAATTATCAGAAATTTGTTTGATATTTCTGATATTGAACTTGGTGGGTGTACTTGCGGTACAAGTATCATTACTGATTGAGAACGAGGATAAGATTGGTGACAATAAGCTGTATATTAGTTGGATGGAGAGTTTCTATTGGTCAGTACAGACAACGACAACGATTGGTTATGGTGATGTTGAAACACCAGAAGGCTTAAGATGGTTCTTACTATTCTATTTGGCTATTAGCACATACTTTGTTGGGTGAGTGGAAGTGATGTTATTATATCAAGTTTAGCTTCGTTGAGATTTGTCTTGTTCAATCTCTCATTATCTTCTTCCTTCTTTTAATACAACCAGTACTGCTTTGGGAAATCTCGGACAGATTGGTCAGAAGGTTGAGGATATGCAAAAGCTCTACCTTTGGCAACAACAGGAGGCAAGCTATTCAATGTTGAGAGACTTTTCAGGCCGTCCAGTGAGTGAGAATACTAATGAAGAAGGAGGAGGGAATGATGCGCTTGACTTTGAACCTGAAATGTAAGTCAATTTGATACTACAATGTGTGTCTGTGCTTGAGATGATGACAATACTAATCTCCTTCCACCTCCTTAAGTGATCAATTTGAGTTTACAATAGCCTCGCTCGTCGTAATGGGCAAGATAACATCTGAGGATGTAAAGCCAATCCTAGAGAAGTTCAAGCGCTTAACAGGAGAGAACTCGAACAAGATTACATCCGCAGATGTGTCTGGGGTTGGGAAGAAGAGGGAAGACGATGTTTCTGAAAAGGATAAGGCGGTGAATGTAAAAGAAAAGCTAAATGACGATACAATCGAGGCAATAGCAAAATCTACAGGCTCTGGTGTTCTAGGAAAGATTGCCACAGCATTTAAGGAAGAAGTATTAAGTAGCAACCCCGCCGCAAGCCAGGACAAGGTTGTTGTCTTTGAAGAGAAGGAAGAGGACAAGCCAGTTGATTACTCCGACTTTCATATCCCCAGCAATACATATGCAATTGCAATCGACGACAGCAAAATCCAACGGAAACTCCTTGGTAAGATCTTTGAACATGCAGGCATACCCGCAGATAAATGCACCATCGTGGGAGATGGCTATGAGGAGATAATGTAAGTATTGTGTATGTGTGCATAAGATGTGTGCAAAATAGAAAAAAGATACCAAGATACTTTCAATTCAACTCACGTCACGCTTACTTTCTACTCACATCAAACACAGGGGGTTTGAGGATTACGTGGTAACATTCATGGGAAATCATGATGGCTATGTCTTCATGATTGGTAAGTGAGAGGGTTTATCTAATCGTATGACTTGCCGGATACATTGGTATCCTTCCCAGTGACATGTCTAATCCTACCCATTCCTTACCGTTCCATTCTCTCTTTGTTATACTTAGTGGATGAGAATCTAGATATTGTTGACGAAGCTACAAATAGACATGATACTATTTCAGGTTCTCAATGTGTAGAGAATATACGGAGGCGTCTCTCACCTGAGATTGAGCGTCGCATGTTTGCTCTGATAAGAAGTGCAAATGACTCGTCGAGCGATATAGCCATCTACAGTAAGCACCTTGTAGCCGCCTTTGTTTCTTATCAAATGACCGCTGATTGTTCTCAAACATCTCTTTTTACTCCCCACTAAACATAGACACACGTGCACATGCTTTCCTTCCCAAGCAACCAATCAAAAGAGATAAGATGAAAGAGACACTTGGACCAATGTGGTTGAAACGATTTCCACCTAGCGAGTTTGGAGAACAAATGAATGTCACTCCAAGTAGTAATCAAGCTGCTACTCCATCATCAGGTGATATTGCATGTACACCCTACGACGTTGAAAGCTTACTCGATACAATCGAGTCGTTATTTCAAAAAGATGTACATGTAAACGAGCCCCGTTTAATCAATGATAAAATGCACGAGCTCAAGGGAGATCTTCTCACAATGAATTCAAATATACCAGTTCACTCTCTTGTCGGTAAGATCAATCAAGTCCTAGTCACTCAATCTCCAGACACTTTGCTTGAAAGATGGTCTAGTCTTCGTGATAATACCAAAGAAGTACTCTCCCAATTACAAAAGAACTTCCGAATCCCAAGCAACACATATGCCATTGCAATTGATGATAGTAAGGTAAGTAGGACTTGATTTGCACAATGGTCATAGACACCACCCTATGATTTGGACATGCACTTTCACTAGCAAATACTAACCCCCATATCTCCCTCTCTTCTTGGATATGCTTGTGATCGTTGTGTGGATTTGACTTCTGATTCCCTAAGATTCAAAGGAAGCTATTGGGAAAGTTCTTCGACTTCTTGAAGATACAACCTGAGCAGTGCAAAATTATTGGAGAAGGATCAACTGAAATCAAAGGATTTGAAGACTTTGTTGTGAAGTTTATGCAAGAGCATAAAGACGATTATGTCTTAATGGTTGTTGATGAAAACTTGGATACTATAGATGAGACTACCAATGAGTCAATCAATATATCTGGCTCCCAATGTGTTGATAATATCAGAAAAAGGTTACCAGAAGAACTCGAGAAGAGAATGCTTGCTCTTGTTAGAAGTGCCAATGATTCCACAACTGATATTGCCATATACAATAAGAAGGCAGTGAGTATATTATGTCCTGCTGTATGTGTATCCGATCCTTATTTTCTGATCATCTTTTCTCACTTTAATCTCTATCATCAGCACGGCTTCTTACCCAAGGCTCCGATAAGACGAGAGAAAGTCAATGAAACTATAGCTCCAATTTGGATGAGGCGTTTCCCTGCTTCTGACTTTGTAGATTCAGCCGGGATTGATACCTCCGATGATTCAAACACAGTATCCACTAGCCAAACAGATGAATTAGCTTGTACACCATACGATATTGCCCAAAAGCTGGTTGATATAGAAAGTTTATTCAAGAAGGAATTACATATAAGTGATATCCGACTAATTAATGATCAACTCCATGAACTGAAAGGTGACTTATTGACACTTGGCTCAGATACCAGTTTGATATCCATCATCGGTATGATCAACTTGATGCTATTAGGACAGAAACAACCGCCTGATGTTATCATCAAGAAGTGGTATGCTTTACGAGATCGTATCTATACTGTAATCAACTCCATGGAAAATGGTGATGAGGTAAAGACTGAATCAAAAAGTGGCTTATTCAGATTAAGCAAGCTAAGTGTTGGTAATAAGTCGTTGACTTTGTCTCAAAACTCTCCCAAGTTTCAACGGAGAAGAAGTACACTGTCTATCTCGGCAGTATCAACATGCTCATCCAAACATTCCGATGATTCAAATGTCCAATCTCACCCTAATTGAATTCGCTGTTGCAGTGCTAATATGTCTCGGGGCTCATGACTCGTGGAATGGAACCGAAAAGATGCAAAAGTAGTACATTTATTATGGTGCTTGAGTGATGATGTTTTTAGTTTTAGTTTTAGTTTTAGCTTTATTTTTTGTGTTAGGAGTGGGATCAGAGGGTCCGAATAAGGTCCTCCCACAATTGTGTCCTCTCCTCACTCCGCCGCATTCGTTTACTACACAGGCCGTGCCCACGACCGCCGCAAGGCGGTGTGGGGTCGGTGTAGAACTACCGCATATCATCAGTGCCTTCCTTTGCTAGACAATCACATCTTAGAGCTGTCGAACATCTTCGATCGTGTCTGCATACAAGGAATAGGAAAGGCAAGAACTAGATACTGACAATAACTTAGGCATACTCAATTCGGCACCTTCATGCTCTCCTTTGAAAAGCACTTCCTACGAACAATCAATCCAGAGACAGGCTGGTGCGCTTGCGCTCCACTTCCTATTATATAGGGGGGGCTGCAGTCATTCACCTATCTCCCACTCAATTCCCATCCTCAATGATCCATCGAGCTGACAACTTAGCGTCGACATGTCGGTTCCATCCTCGGGGGAAGCCGTACATGGCCGCTTGGACATATCGACAGCCGACTCGAGTTTCACAATGAAGATAGTCACCAAGTGTTTTCAATCATGTTCATCAAACGGGTCAGGCATGAGGAGTTCTGTGAGGTGATGTATCCCTTCACAGTGAGCCAACTTGCCTAGAAATCAGAAATTTGTTAGTAGACCCTGAAAATAAAAATTTTGCGCAAAAATGGGACTTAGTTTCAGCCCTTATCTAGAGCCTTTCTGCGACGATCCGTTCTATCGCCATATCTTTGTCAATATTGCCTCAATACCCTCCTCCATAGATGTATCAAGATCTCCATCTTCTTGCGGTCTCAAAACATCTTCGTGCGCACAATTCAGAGCTTTGGTTGGTACAGTAGATGCATTTACATTATCATGAATCGTGGAAATCGTCGCTGCGGAGGTTAATCTTTGTGGGCATCGATATCATTATTGCAATGATTACACAAGCCCACCCATTGTCTCCCTACTTCTCCTATCATCATAGATGGGTTTACCGTCATCTATTATCGTGTATGCAATTGTTATACCATCATTCGACATGTATATCGATAGGGTATGTGATATATCATCAAATTTACATTATTAAGTAGTAATAGTATGATTATGACGTTGTATTGCAATATCACTTAGACGAGATGTGATCGTTATGTTGTAAGGTAGATGGGGGTAGGTGGTGGGGTATTGATATACATCATATATCATCAGTAAAGTGGTTAGAGGTGGGGTGGTGTCACATCGATTTTTAATTTAAAAAATGACATACATACCTTACAATAACAACACTATACAACGACAATATAATGACATTGCAATAACATGGCATATTAAACATACAATAGTATACTTCTATCGGTTATTAATACCATCAGATGGAAGAGAATTTAGTCGCTTCGTTGAAGACTGGCACTGCCCGTATACGTCGGTTAGTGGTTGAATTATTACTTCATGAGAATCATATTATCAACAAGTATGATCTAGATGAAGTGGCTAGTCAACTTGCAATTACAACAGA
>Ga0214477_100687_pt1 | contig 21883 bp, 13 predicted proteins | sample M1_20Mar14CPVII9_FD_165058 | JGI IMG/M metagenome (GOLD analysis project Ga0214477, IMG submission 165058) | Marine eukaryotic communities from Monterey Bay, California, United States - M1_20Mar14CPVII9sort6BwellC16 | ecosystem: Environmental > Aquatic > Marine > Unclassified | place: USA...
AGTAATACTACTACTACTACCATTGAAGTACTATGTATGTGATGACAACAATACATATCAACAGAATGACTTTGGTTGAGAAGAGGTACAATATCATTAAACAGAAACCAACTCAAATTTTCATTGAACGGCCGTCAAGAGTATACCGTTGGTATCATGAGCAGTGTATCTTTGTTGGCAGCAACTTCGTCACAAAAACGACGTTCGTGCCAACAAGGGATTCTCACCATAACTAGGTACCCTCTTTGATGTTGTTTTGTATCAATTGCATCACAACTTTATCTAACGTACCTAAACCACCATAGTATATTATTATAGTACAATACAATCATGAGGCTTCTACTCGCCACTGCAGTTGCAGTCCTAAAAGTTATCACCGCATCCGCTGATGACAATACCATTTTCAAACAACATGGTTCCGTTCAATATGTTGATAACTTCCTATCTCCTGAAGAATCAAAACATTTCTATGATACTATGGAATCATTATCACAAGTGCATCCATTCGATCCAACTGCAAAGTATCGTGGAAATGTTATGGTGAGCAGCTTCGTTCAACGACGTCTTAAAGATGTTGCTGGTTCTGAATGTTCCATTGATGATGATATGATCGATACCAATGGTGGCATCATGTTACAGACACGGATCATCAATAAATCTACAAAACCTCATATCGATTACGAAGCAGAGGGCAAGGTCGTCGAAGATGATGTAATGTTCATTACTCTTAACAGCAACCCCGAAGCACATTTCAATCATGGCGGTAACTCTCTCCCAGCAGTGGCTGGTAGGTTAGTACGGTTTGCTGGGAATGCTGTGCATGGTACTACACATAATGGTGGTGATCCTATTCGTCTACTTGGACCTTTCTCTATCAAGAACTTTGCAAGTGTTGGTGGTTCTGTATCCTGTGCTGAGTTCCCAACCGGTATTTGCATTGAAGGAGAACCTAGTAGCGGTATGATTTCTCAACCTTTTGGAGGTAGTTGTGACAATGGGTTTGATATATCTGAATGCTATGAGATTTTCCAAGGTTCCAACTGTCCATCAGGTACTGGAGTATGTATTTTTGAAGGAGGGAGCTTTGTTGATAATGGCGATGGTACCCCGTGTTCAGGTAGTACTTGCTACAAGTGCACCAATCGAGCTGGTACTTGTTCATCTGAAGCTCTGACATCAAGCCCAACTTCATCACCAACTCAGAGTAAGAGCGGCAAAACTACTTCTGCCAAGTCAAAATCAGTCAAGACAAGCAAGGAGGAGGGTCCAGATTTAGACGACTTACAAGAATTCATTGTAGAGTTATTTGGGGTTATTGATGCTAATGACTTCATGCCAACTTTGGGAGCAATGTTGGAAGATATCGGTGGTGGTCGCCGTATTCTTGAGAATAAGGAAGATATCAAGACATTACTTATCAGCCTCCTTGATGAGAAGATGGATGAGTACTAAGGTAGAGAACTAGCAAGAGAGAGAATAGTTTAGAAGTGATGTATGTGTTGTAAAGAAAGATAGATAGAGAATTCGAGGGTATTGTATAAAGAGATAGATTGATCTAAGGAAAGTTGTATTTTCTACAATTAGAGTACAATGTTTACTTTATAAATAATGTGTTTGTAATGAACAAAGTATTGTATATATCGGGGCTATCCCCCTTTCTAATAAAACTGACGAAGACTGTCAATACTCAATCCAGTTGATCTTCGGATTGATGATGATCGCTATATCGCATTACTGAAGAATCATCTAACTCGTCCTCAGTGTTCGAGCTGAAAATGATAATCTCATCTTCCGACTGATTAGAGCTAAGCGGTATCATTACCCCTCCATTCTCAATGATTGGGCCGCTACTTGTTGGTAGAGCTCTATTACGCTTGCTTTTATAGTACATGATGACCTTATGAATCATGCTAGCTTTACTCTTTTGTATACTTGGTGCTCGACAAGCAATCAATATGAGTAAAAGCATGGCACAACCAAGCGAGACAACAATAATGGAACCAATGTAGCTGCTCGAGTAAACATGTGTCTCGTCAGTTGACTTGGAAGATGATAACATCGATACATCAGGTTCAGGGCCGAGGTATGAAGTAGTAATTAGCTCTGGCATAAACTCAGTAAATACATTCTTCTTGAAGGCATCTTGCAATGAATGAAGTATGTTATGATGGACTTCTTCTGATGTAGATGTACTGTCAATTGTTGTGACTAGGAGTTCTGTTTCTAACATCACACATCCCTTGGCTTGAGATAGTGTTGGATCACATTTGGCTGTAGATTTGGGAAGAGAACAAAAGACAATGTTAGTTGATAAGTCTGGCGAGTAAGAAAACAAACAATCATCAAAAGACTTACAAACAGAAGTGATTTGTCCAAACTCGGGGTAACGGATACGGACCACATGAGACGTATCATCAACGATAACTTTACCACCGCTTCTCTTCTTTCTCAACTGCACTGACTGATGTGCATCACTACCACAATGTAGAACTGATGTTGCAATGTAGTCCAAGATCAATGTTTCCAAGTCGTCAAGATATGTACCGTGATCTTCTTCCGAAGATTCAACTCCATACACAAATGAGACTTCGAATTCATCTATACTGTCTTTGGATATTAATCGTAAGTCATCTGTGCACTTCCTTTCATACTCGTTATTAGCAGAAGGGCCAACCATTCGTAGGCTAAAGATATCATCCTCCATCGGTGATGTGACGACTCCAGGTGTCATGATTTCACTGTCATCTGGGATGCTACCATCGGGTATCATATTATCTACACCAGATGTATCCGTCTCGTCAGCTGGGTCAATAGCAAATAAGTCATCAGTTCCTGGCATGATTTGACTTTCAGTATCAGTGACGGTGCCATTCTCATCCTCAACTGGTGGAAACGTTGGCATGATCACTTCAGTGCCAAGAGTATCGTCTACTTCTGGTATTCTAACTTCACTAATACACTGCAATGTAGCAAAACCATTATCCATATCATTTTCTTTGAGATCGTTAATATACTGTTGTTGGAACTGTTCTCTAAAAGGGTATGTAATAACATCATCAAAGCTTACATCAGGATCAGATGTTGTATAGGTCATTTGCAATGTATAGATGAGGGTCAATGGGTCAATTTGACTACAATCAAATCCAGTAATGTCTCCCATGGGGATAACTTGATCTTGGATGTTGATAGAAACCCCGTTGACATTGGATAATACACTACGCAAGTCGTCTGGTGGGAGAGATCCTACATCATCATTGTAGAACGAGGTAATGTAGTTTGCCGTCTTTTCAGTGTATTGAAATTGATCACTAAAAGAGAGTGATACAAGACCGATTAAGTCCATTTCAAGATCTGACTTTCGGTCTGGAGTGACAGTAGTGCTAGAGCCACCACTATTAGGTGGTATCGATTCATCACTGCTCATGCCAACTGGTGCAAGAGTATCAGTAGTAGTACTGTTTGTGCTGGCCGGTGAGGTTGCTCCACCAACTATTGGAGATGAAGTTGGAAAGTATGTTGATGGAACATATGACCCCATACTATTAGGACTTGTAGTTCCATTGACAATTGATTCAGTTGAATTGGATGTTGGACTAGAAGTACCGGTAAATGGTGGAGCTGTCATCATACTCGATGGAGAAGGTGCTTTACTGCCACCATCCTCAACAGGTGTACCACTAATACCGCCCCCAAAGTCTATTTGGAACGAGAGTCTTCCAGTGTGATATCCCAAAGTAGGGCCACCCCAAGCGTGAAGGAAGATATTCTCTCCATCCTCGAGGATTGGGACTTGGCCTTCCTCAACGAGTAGCTTCGTGAACTCCATAGTGGTTAAAACTGAATTATTAACAATGGATGTGTCAGTCAAAGTTTGATCTTCATCCGACATGACGCTAGCAATGTTGCCAGACAAGTCATACTTTAGTACTGAACCTTCATCTGGGATACCAACTACGGCCTGACTACCTTGCATAAAACCATTGGTAGAGAAACCTAGTCCAATCCAGCCATCATTGTCAAGTACTTCTAGCCGTGCACATAATATTCCATTAACGGCCTCCGGTGGGTTACTTGGAACCAATGCATAGTAAAGAGTTGACTCCGAATTGATCTCTTGAGATTGATCAAGAGACTCGGGACATGTGATATTGCTACCACTTGAATCATCGGAAAGCAAAGGTGTGGGCGACATCGTACCATCTTGTGGAGAAACTGTAGGTGATAAAGTTCCATTCACTGTGCTATTACCAACCGATGGCGGATCAAGAACCGCGTCAATGGCATGTATAATACCATTACTGGCCAATATATCGGCAATGATGACAGTCGAGTTGTTTATCATGACACTTCCATCTTCTGCTAGAGATACATCAATAGCGGCACCGTTTAGAGTGACAAAAGAACCGCCATTAGATAGCGTAGAGCTTGTAAGATATCCATCAATCACATGATATGTAAGGATACCCTGAAGTATCTCAATATTGTCAGGTGAAAGAAGTGCATCTTCAAAGCCTTCTGGTAGCGCTGCAAATGCATCATTCGTCGGGGCTGTCAAGACATTGTTTGTGGTGAGTGTATGTACATGATATGAGCAAAAGTTGTTTATCGATTGTATAGAACTTACCGAACACAGTAAAAGGCCCTTCGCCAGATAAAGTATCAACAAGATCTGCTGCCTCAATGTATTTAACCAGTTCTGTAAAGTTGCCATTAGCAGCTGCAACATCGATGATTGTTCCATCAGTATCTTCATCATCAGTAGATTCCATTGTTGGGCTTGAAGTACTCCCTCCAGGACTAGAGGTAGGGCTCAAAGTTGAACCAGGAAGTCCACCCACAGTACTTGTACAAGTCAAGCCATCGAACGGCCCAAACAACTGAACAGGATCGGAAGGTTGAGTCATATACTCATTCTGATACACTTCTCGATGCTCAGGTGTACTAAACGGCTCATTGATAATCTCATATTGAGAAATAGATGTTGAATTAGTACCCTGTAGACGATATTCAAGTGTAACAGTAAAGGTCAAGTCAAGTCCAGGACCTGAACAGCTATCTACTTGAAGCTTACGAGCCTTGGAGGAACCTTGTCTATTATGTTGCCTGGGTCCTTGATGCGGAACAGTGATGATATTATGATGTACCTTGTGTCTTGGTCCTTTATGTGGCTTGATTGCAACATTATGATGTTGTGTCGTCAGCTTGGGTCTGAGATCATACTGAGAATCAACACCCTGCTCCGGTAGAAAGTCTTCGTCATCCTCTTCTTGACCAGGCAGTGTTCCTATACGACTATGCATTAGTGGATTAAGGTTTGGTGTCCGTTTCTTTTTCTTACCAAAGCCTAAATCGGCATTGATTTCACTATCCAGCTCACTTGCTACATCAAGTCCAGGCTCGTCATTATTACCACCACGATCAACTTCTTGTGATGTTATTTCCACAGTTGCCACAACATCTACAACCTCACCTCGTACTGACTCATCATCATCATCAGTACTACTCTCTCCGTTGTACTTGTTATAAAAATCTTCAATGTATGACGCTGTACGAGTATTATACAATTCTTCATCAATTGTACTCAACTCCTCTGTAATGCCGTATAATTTCATATCCAAGTTGGGTACTGACTCGGGAGTGATGACTATTGTGGTAGGAAGTGTTGTAGTCATATCATCTGGTAGCAAAGGAGTGGGCATTAGCGTGCCATTTGTTGGGGTTAATGATGGTGCCAACGTACTATTTAAAGTACTATTACCATCATTATCAGTTGGTAACGGCGGATCGAGGACCGCATCAATGGCATGTATGATGCCATTACTGGCCAGTATATCAGCAACGATAACAGTCGAGTTGTTTATCTTGATGCTTCCATCTTCTGACAGAGTGACATTGATAGATGCTCCATTGAGAGTCACAAATGTACCTCCATTGGACAGTGTAGAGCTTGTTAGATATCCATCAACAACATGATATGTAAGGATACTTTGAAGTATCTCAATATTCTCAGGCTGAAGTAGAAAGTCCACAGTGCCTTGTGGGAGAACTTCAAATGCTTCATTCGTTGGGGCTGTGGGGTTTGAGTTCACATGATATGAGTTAGAGCTGTACTACCACTCTATACACACAAACTACAATATGAACTACTTACCAAACAATGTAAACGGTCCATCACCGGATAGAGTATCGACTAAATTAGCAGCCTCGACGGCAGCAACCAATGTAGTAAAGTTCTCATTCGAATCCAGTACATCAACAATAGTCGTTTCATTCGTTTCATTAACTAATGTACTTGTAGTGAATGTTAAGTTCATACTACTTGGTGCCGGACTTGTTGTTGGGACTAGTGTACCATTTAAGGTTGTTGTATTCGAACTTGGAGCCAGTGTACCATTACTAGAAGTTGGTCCACTTGATAATGTTGGTATCATTGTTGGCATGTATGTTTCAGTTGTATTACCTTCTCCTTTTCCTTGAGATGGACTTGATGATGGAAAGATACCACCGTTGGTTGGCATAGAACTAGTCGTTGGTGATGCTGTCATACCCTCTGGTAACGATGGACTGTATGTTGGTGTTGTGGTATTATTATCACTAACAACTGGAGACATTGTACCAATTGATACCGGAGGCAAAGTAGGGTCTTCACCTCCATCATCATCATCATTACCAAAATCAATACGACTAGTACAATACAAACTATCAAACACCTCACTACTACTCCCCTCTAACAAAGCATCATCATTTTTCAAATAATCATCAATATATACAGTACGAAATTCAATTGTAGAGAATGGAAATGATATAACTAAATTTGAATCCTGAAGTTGAGTGTTTGATGTACGATATTCTAATATGATATCAAATGTTAGTATGAGTGGATTGGTACCGAGACATGGTTCAGTTACTGATGTTTGTACTACTGTTTGTTCTTCTTGTTCTAGATGACGAGCACTTGCTTGTTGTTGACTTGATTCGGTTGCTTGGTGATTCACTTCTTCTTGACTACTACTACTTGGTATGACTTGAGCTTTCCTTCGTGCATTGATTGCAAATTTGGGCAAATAACTCTCATCCTCACTCTCTTCCAAGTCGATATCCCGAGTTGTCTTCAATGTAAAGAGATCATCACCATCTTCAATACCAGGATTGCCCTCTGATCCAAAGATGTCATCATCTTCTACTTCCTCAAACACTCCACCATTTTTAGTTAGCAGTTGTATACTCATATCATATACCTCATTTCTAATCAAGTTTCCTCCATCATCACTACTTCCTCCTCCACCACCACCACTACCATCATCAATATTATAAAACTGTTCCATATACGCTACAGTCATATCTTGATACACAATTCGTTCATCATTACTCAGCGTGTCAGTCATACCGTATAGTTTCATTTGGAGTGATGATCGTTGACTTACTGTTATTGAAACTGTTGGTGATGATGTTCCCTTTGAGATAGTTGGCGTTAACGTTGGCGAGTTAGTTGTAGTACTATTCACTTTACTGGGTGATAGGGTGACTCCTTCTGGTAATGATGGACTGTATGTTGGTGTATCTGTCGTTCCAATTGATACCGGAGAACTAGTACCGTTTACAGCTGAAGAAGGAGAGGTTGTACCGTTCACTACAGAAGGAGAACTTGTACCATTCTGAATAGGAAGTGCGGTAGGCTCCTCTGGTATGATATTGTCAACCATTGGACTTTGTGTCATCTCTTTCATCACACTTGGAGCATTAGTCGAAGGAACCGTTGGACTTGAACTACCAATAATTGGTGCTTTAGATGGTGAAATGGTAGGACTATAGGAAGGTTCAACCGTTGGTAAATTTGTTGGCATTGAGCTTGGTACATTTGTTGGATCTGATGACGGTGATGCAGACGGATGATCAGATGGCGAGTATGACGGAGATGAACTTGGTGTATCTGTAGATGAACTTGTTGGATTGAACAAGGGTGACAATGTTACCTTTGGATTTGTAGGTGATTCTGTATGTACTACTTGAATTGGTGATGAAGTTGGATGTTTATATATTGGTGGTGGTAGCATATCTTTGGAATAGGATGTTGTTGTTGTTGTTGTATCCTTGCTTGATTTTGTATTAGTAGACACTGCCTTTTTGGATGATTTGGTTGTTGTAGTTGTTGTGCTGTGTGGTTTTGGCCATGCTGGTTGCCATTGTGCAGCTGAGTTTGTTGTATCACCACTACCATGCCATTCCGATGAAGCTTGCCAACGTTGCAACCTTCTCCTTACTCCCCCGTACCGCTTGTCAATAGTATCTCTCTTCTGCTCATCATAATTATTATCAAGGTTATACTTTTTCTTACTAGATTGTCGACCTCTCTTCTTTACTCGTTCTCGCAGTGTACTTCCTCCTCCTATTTGCTTCTCGTCTTTAGCTGCTCGAGAGCTGTTCTTTGTTGCAACTACCAATGTAGTTGATAGCAATGTTAGGCATAGGATACCTGCTTTTATAAGTAAGTTATTATATTGACCGCGGCGGCGTCGTTTATCTCTTTTGAGTGTTGTAGTTCTAGTTGTTAGCATATTGCTTTCTTCTTGTTGTTTTTGTATACCAGGGCTTGAGATTGAGGAAGCCCGACGCTCGGTATAGTTGCTGTTATCATTGTCATTGATATCTGAGTGCCCTCCTCCAAGTTGGCTTTTGATAATTGAGGCACTATTGCCTCTTTGATAGTCGGTACTGTCGTCGATACAGTCACTCATTGTTTAATAAATTTTCTATTCTTTTGCAATATGAGTTATATTATATATTATATATTATTATTATTATTATATTAATATTAACTGTCTTTCTATTCAGTAGTATATCAATAAGCCTATCGTCATCAACTATTAATTGCTCTTTATTGGGGTCATTAGAGATTGATGCTTTAAACTAACTATAACACCACCGTTCGTCTAAATTTTTCAATCTATCATCCGTATCATCTACTCACATAGATGTTGCTTCTACATTGCTCTGCAAGCCCATTAGTTAGCCGTTCAACAACTTGGCATCAAACCAACATTACTTTTCAAATTTCTTATCGAAAGGAATGTTTGGCGATTTGCTCTTGCGTTGGCGATTGGCGCGTGTTTGCGTTGAGTCGGCCTCTTTCGTTGAAAGGGGTAGTATATTATCATATTTAGGATGAAATTCTAATGTAAGACCGCCAAGTATCCCAATTTTATTAAGGATACGCTAGGATACTCTTAATTTGTTTTAGGTATCCTTCATATATTTCACTCCTCAAGACATAAAAAATGATATAAAATTACACCCCTTTAGTAGTCAAACACCCGCGAGCGAAAACAGGATTGCCAAGATTGAAGGCTGTTAGTTTTGAAACTCGCGCGTTCGACAGAAGATAGAAAGCAAAGTAGAGCGCTAAAACACATAAAAGTAGCCGGGACATCTTCATAATTAATACTCCAACGATCGATATACTACTTGCTTATTATTTTGATATACATAAGAGAACATCCCCCAACAATAAGTATCATGTTAGTTAAGGAATTATCAAATGCAAATCGTATCGATTGCAATGCTTCTATAATAATATCAGCAACAACAGCAACGACAATGAAGCGTAAACGGGATGATTGTTGTATATCTACTTCATATGCCCAAGATAATGATGACGACGATGATGATGAGTATATACTACCACTACACAAACGATATGCTGCATCATCATCGAATCGACTATCGGCATTCGGTATGTCATCTTACGATATAGAGAGTAGGGATGGACCAGCTACATCATCTTCTACCAACGGAAACAACGATAGATCAGATGATAGCAACGATGATAGTGTACTAGATGATGAAACAGCAGCATTAGTATCCAATTTTCGTACTTACATCCTTCGTGGCAATCCTCAGACGGCGTCAAGATTAGAGCCACCTCATACTATATCACCATCGACAACGACATCGTTGTCTTGCTCGCCATATTCATCATTATACAACGACTGTTATGATGATGATGCAGACCACAACGATGATAAAGGTACTACTACTACAAGCAGGAACTATCCAGACTATCCATCTATAGCTCGTGCTACAACTATAAGTGACTCATCAGATGCAAGCAGTGTCGAGTCTGATCCAATTGATATGAGCTCAAGACCTACATCTCCTCAAGAGGAGATACTACTAGAAGAACAACACAAAGACTATGATTGCAGTAGTGACTACAGTCCTTGGTCATCACCGACTAAGCTATCGTCCCTCGAGTATACTGCCGACCGTCGTATAGAAGAAGTTGTAGAGAAGGATGCCATTGAAGAGGCTCGAGAACGGTCCTCTTCGATAGATAGATCTTCTTCTCCTTCTATGGCGCCTGCAAGAAGACATGGATAATGTCATCATCCTCTACTCCTGCTGTAGCACAAGCGAGAGGAAAACAAGAGGAGGAGGCGACGTCATTCTGGCCTGCTATTGCTAATTGGAATGGAATGTTTCCTCAAGGAAGTTCACAAGTTTCCTAAATAGAGCTAGCTTGAACATAATATAAATGTAGAGCTATATTGTACATAATATAATTCTATACTGTGTTTCCTAAATATCTTAACTATCTATAGTCTGTACAACCTACTTATATACATATCTTCTAGTGCCTCTGCAGAACTCTAACACCAACTTAAACTGCATCACAAGCCATATTGTAATCGTTCCCTACATCATCTGGTGGCGAGCACGAACAACTAGAAACTCTCTTTGGTCTAAAGAATAGATACTCTCCAATCTTTCTCCATTCTGCTATGGCTATACCCGAAAACATTTTGCAATCGGTACACTTACACTCGTCTTTTACAAAGTAATCTCCCTCAAAAGCATTATATACATCTTCATCTAACTTATATAGTAATCTTCCTCTACTTTTGATCGATGCTTGACCTCTATGCAATTTAATATCATTACTTGGTTTCATTTCTCTGGTTGTTTGTTCAATAAATTCAGCATTCCCATCTTCATAGACGTATCCTTCTATTATCTCTGTGTATTCACCTTCTCTAATTCCACAACCTGTTATTCTTCTCTTTCTATTGTCATTATTACTGTCTTCATCTTCTGATACCAATGGTGATATTGCAAGATAGAACTCTGCTGTGCCATATCCATAATCTTTATCATTGGTACTATAATAACATTCATAATCTCTGTATGTAACATTCATATATTGTTGCTTGTATAACTCGATCCGTCTCATAACCTCTTTATCTCTTCGATGTTTCGACAGAGGTATATACTTCCAACTATATGATGCTATTACATCCGACTATCCAAAATAGAATGAATGATATACAAACAATCTCTTCCATTTTGCAATCTGCTGCTGCATCATTATCCGATGTGCAATCTCGCATCATTTACATTGCAATCTTCTCCAACAAAAGCAGACCGCAATTTAGTAATAATATATAGTGGCTGCTGCCTTGAACTCAGACACTATACAAATAATGATAGAGGAGGCGGCATAGCATGCGAGAGAACCTCGCCGTCGGTCGGCAAAGTCGGCTTAGTTGTGCTTATTGTTTTAATTCTTTTCCGTATTGGCATGGGCTGTATTATTTCGTATCGGTTAAAAATACGGACAGCAAACCCACTCATGCAAAAACAATGGCACCTGCAATAAGAGGCTTATAGAACAAGAAGAAAGACTTATTACTACCTCTATAATATCTAAAGAGAAGAAGAGTAGGCTATATATAGCTGCTGGCCACGGTCTTCATTTGCAAGTGTAGTGAGCAAGTTTAGCCAAAGATAGATTCACAAATTCACAGATTCACAGAATTTTCATTGGCATTTCCATAAGACGTGCACGGTCTATGATGTGACGAGCATATATATTACCCTCAGTAAATCATAAAGAAGGACATATAAAAAGAAGATGCACCTCGATGAATGTTTTCAGTTGGCCTTCTCTCATCCGCCCAACACAATAAATGATATGCAAGAAAATGAAAGTATTACAAACACTGCCAACTCCGATGATAACTTATCCTTCCTAAGTAAATCAGATGATAACAATTCATCAATACAATCCCATAACTATAGCGATGACAAGTTACAATACAGAAGAAGAAGATCGAGTGGATCAATATACTCAATGCTGCAATGCATAGTATCTGAATGGGGTACAAAGTCACAAACTAATTTTTACATACCTTCTCAACATTATGCTGGATACACCTATCTATTCGACGAAAACGAGGACAATAATGATAGACTAGATGCACATTATGTACAGAATCATTACAGTGGTAGTATAAATCAACATCATAACAGTGCACAAAAGAGTCCTAAATTTGTGTATGCAGAAGATTCGCCCAGTAATTTACATTCGCACCATTACGATGTTTACATGCTTGGCAATTTAACACAACAGCATATCATGCATTCGTCTTCTATAAATATGACAACTTTAGCAAGTAACAACAACTTCATGTACAATACAACATCACATCATACAAGAAGTAACAACCTCTCATCACCTCACATAATGACGACAATACCGTATATTCATCCACAATTAGAAATGCCAGTACCTCCGCTGAACTTACCAGCTTACTTTGGTATATTGTGTTGGACATATGCATTAGCTGGGATGGTAATCTTATCTTTACCTCCCAAGTGGTGTTTGTATGGCGGCGGTGGCTATGTCACAGATAGCAGAGAGGAGGAGAAGTTCAGAAGACATTGGTTTCCTGTACGATTGTATGGATGGGCTTTGGTATTATGTCAGAGTCCTTGCTCGTTCCTAGCAGATTATGTACATATGACAAATATCTCTGCTTGGCATACAATCGATCGCTTTTTGGCATGTACTATGATGTGTCTAGAGCTTGCCAAACTCGTCACAATGAGTGTATACACACGACCATACATCTACATGCTTAATCTTACAAGTGTTGGACTAGCAATATTTTGTTTCCTACAAAGTCAAAAATCACAGCAAGCATTAGATGAAGATGGATTCATCTTTTGGCATTGTGGCTGGCATTGTTATCCGATTGCAGCGTGTATTATACATATATTTGAGCATTATTTGAATAGCAAATGGGGAGAATGTTATCCATTTGATGAATGTGATACTGAGGATAGAAGAACTAGAGAGAAGTTTACAGCGAACCAGACATCATGTACAGACAAACCTAGCTTACGACGATCTCGACGAATAGCAGGGAAGGCGCCAACATCGCTGTGAGGTGTATTATACAATGAGGAAATACCTGCACGCACAAAAAGAGCACTAGACTTTAAACTGCACAAAGATTAATCTGTACAAAGAAAGCTCATATGTCTAGCTTAAACTGCAAAAACATAAATCTGTACAAAGTTACTTTAGATTATTTGCAGCTTTCTACCATGTGCATGTTACTTGCTTTCAACTCTTTGCTTACAACTCTTTGCTTTCAACTTTTTACTCTCTCTGAGTTGTTCTTGAGCTTTCTATAGTTGATCATATATCATCAAGCCACTTCACAATAGATTGAGCTACTAGCTCTGGTTTATCATCATGCGGACAATGTCCAGCGTCTGCGATAGCATCAACAACAACCTTCCCAGGGTTCAATCTAGAGAATAGTTCAGCTCGTGTTTGAGCCGCTGCAGGAGAGCTAACCTGATCGTCAAGACCCATGACAACTAATACATCCAATCCTCCGTCAACATGGTCGATCAATACTTCATTTAATGGCCTATTAGGAGCAAGTTTCTGTCCACTACCTATAACATTGGCACTCCCAGGATGCATAGCCGATTGCTGTATAGCATAAATCGCAGCTTCATCTGCATTCTCCATCCGATTATTATAGATCAATGATAAACGCTTTTCAATTTGAGGATAAATGAGCTCTATTATACCTCTTCCAAATAAGTCAAGAGCGTTCTTGCCAACGAGAGGTACTGGGGAGTAAAGCCCCTCATTTGGATTGCCCTTCAATGCAGCCTCAGTATGAGAACGAATCGAAGTATCGATTTGCTTTGCAGTAGGCATTGGTCCCGTCCCATATTTGTATATGTTGTCGTTATTGTATCCAACATATTTAGCAGGTTCTTCCAAGATTCCTGCCGTGTTACATAATACTAAACCTTTGCATATATCAACACCAAGCGAGGCAGAAGCGCCAGCAGATAAACCTCCGCCAATTGAGTTACCGACCTATAACAAAATATATTGGTTAGAAACATATAATGAACAACACAATAAGCTATAGCTGAAACTTACCATTACCATTGGTTTTGCCTTCATTACTTCTATTCCAAAGTCTACCAATTGAGTCTCCCACAGATACTGTGTGTAGGATAGTCCAGGCTTTTCACTATGACCAAAACCAAGCAAGTCGACTGCAAAGATAGGAGGGCACTTATCGCCATATTGCTGTCTAAGACTATACACTAGCCTCTCCCATTGTTCAGCCGAGGCTGCAAAACCGTGTACTAATAATATTGCTGGAAGAGCGTCGTCGGCGTCCTCGATATAGTCTTTGCCTGCTGACCATGTGATATATCGTACTAAATGTTGTCCCTTCCATCTCCAGTAATTAACATTGCCCGCTTCTCTCGAACAACCACCTTGTTCCTTCTCACCGCCCGATGTGGATGGCATATCGTTTTCTTGTAATAGTAATGACCGCTCGGCAAGTAAACGAAACCATTCTCTCCATTCGACTACATCAGATAGAGCACCTTCACTACTTCTCCCCCATAGTTGATCATCAGATGGGCTTACATCATTGTCGTCTCCATCATGACGATTCTTAGCAGCGTCAATCACATCTCGTGCACTGATTGAGCCCAGATTCAAAGCCGATGAGAATGCTCGTGTCGGTGCCTCTCTAAGTGCCAATACATCACTAGGATTATTATTCATCATTATTCGATTCGAGGCAGCTTCATACATACTTTTGTTGGATGATACATTGTTTTTTGAGATGGCAAAGTGTTTATTGGCAAATGAATCCTTCCCTTGTTGACAATACTCTTCAAGAGCAGTTCTAACTCCCGATTCAGTTGACCATTTGTTTGTTATCAATCTTTCATATGGCTCGACAGTACTACCACTTGAACTAAATGTACATTCAGTGGATAGACAGCGCTTTTGAAAGTCCAGAACTTCTTGAGGAGTAACAGACACGGACATGTCTATCAAGTCTTCAATCGATGGTAGTCCTTCCGATTGTAGTACATTGTTGTCAATACTGCTATTTGCAAGTACAGTATCTTTCTTTTGAGTCAGATAATCATATACAGGAGATGGTATTGATGATAAACTATCTGCAATCTTGGAATACTCTGGATAGAAACTTGGCATGATTGTTCTTTTGTTAGTTTCTTCTGCCCACGGTGCACTCGGTCTTAGTGCATTACTCCATCGACATACATCTATACCCGTTTCTTCAAGACGATTACATGTATCTCTTTGTACTGTTCTCATATCTAATGTAACATCATCCGCAACAACATGGCATGTAATTGTTGCATCATCTATATCCTTTACTAATGATGGTAGAATTGTAGACGCCGATCCCAATCGGATGATTAGTTGAGATCCAATACTATCTAACTCTGACTCGAGTGATGAAAGACTATTGTGAAGTCGTTCTATTGCAGATGATGATTTGCAACTCAAGTGTAATTCTGGATCAAGTATGAAGACGGGCACAACAGTATCATGTTTTGTGTTGAATGCCTCAGCAAACCCACCATGATCTCGAATCCTTAAATCTTCATATCCCGTTAGCCACACTACTCTAGTAGCAGATAATGCTGAAGAAGATGATATAGATGCATGTAATTGTTGAGGAGGTAGAAATGCATATACGGTTGTAGTTGTTGCAATGAGGAGAGATGCAATTGCATATAATTGAGAAGATATTCTCATATTTCTTTATATCTTGTGTGCAAATGAAATAATTGTGTGATTTCTTCACCGCCAAATATAACTGACTATATAAGTAGCTTTATCCTATATAATAATGATTATGAGACTATCTGCTACAAGGCTAACGCCGCTGAGTATACCTCGGCACTATGTCATTGTTGTGAGCTGTTGGCGGTTGGACAATTTATTCACAACTCTTAGCAGATTGACAAATTTATTTGACCGAGCGTGAGGCTAACTCTACATTACTCGCTACGCATAAACTCCGATATCATATCATTACTATTATTAGATACTAGAGGATATATAACTCTCATTATTAATAATAATACTTTGCAACAACATAAAAAAGAAGAAAATTTGTTGTTATTTTGTGCATATCTTATGTCCACTTGAAAATGTACGCAGCCATCATACGCATTTAAATCACAGTGATTTAGTATAGAGAAGCATCAGTAGGAAGAACTTGCATATTGCATCGGGATATAGATCAAAAACACTGCACATAATATCAAAACACAACATAAAATCAATACATCAAATGTCTTTATGTGCCAATTGTGGCAAGGGAGAAGAGGTTGGTAGTGATCTTAAGACCTGTACGGCATGTAAATCGGTTAAATATTGTAGTAGGGACTGCCAGATTGCTCACCGACCACAACATAAGAAGGAATGTAAGAAGAGGGCTAAAGAGTTACATGATGAAAAATTATTCAAACAACCTCCACCTAAAGAAGATTGTCCGATTTGTATGATACGGTTGCCAATTCTTGAATCGGGACGGATGTTTATGGCATGCTGTGGTAAAATGATATGCATAGGATGTATCCATGCACCTGTATATGATGACCAAGGCAACGAAGTTGTCGAGAAGGCTTGTGCCTTTTGTAGAAGTCCTGTATCTACTTCAATAACAGATGATCAGGAGTTGATTAGACAATTTGAGAAACGTACAGAGCTGAATGACTCTTATGCAATCTACAGTATGGGTTGCAAATATGCTGAGGGAATGTTAGGATTACCTCAAGATTATGGCAAGGCATTAGAACAATGGCATCAGGCGGCAGGACTTGGTAATTCTGAAGCATATTATAACATTGGAATTGCTTATGATAATGGTGATGGAGTGGAAAGAGATGAGACGAAGGCTGCATATTATTATGAGCTGGCAGCCATAAGAGGAGATCCATATGCAAGAGCTAATTTAGGAGTAAAGTCGCTACAAAAAGGCAACATGGATAGGGCATTGAAACACTTCATGATTGCGGCGAGGGATGGGGGACATGACTCTCTGAAGAATATCAAATTATTTTACTCACATGGATGTACAACAAAAGATGATTATGCCAAAGCATTACGGTCTTACCAAGCATATCTAGATGAGATTAAGAGTGAGCAGAGGGATAATGCTGCGGCATTTCATGATGCTTACAAATATTATGAATCTGCTGTCTAGAAGAATAACTAAGACAAAAGAAACGAATACGGATATTATATTATGATGTTGCGTTGTAGCCAGCAAAAGAAGATTAGCAAATGCACCAAAGCAAAGCAAAAAGAACTCGATACAAATTGCCTCTCGGCGAGCCCTTCGGGGACACCTGCGGTGAGCAGTGCTATGCGCACGGCAATAAAGAGAATAGATTGCATAGTATTGTAGTTATTTGATGAAAGTGGGCAGTACTGATTATTCTATCTTATATAAAATCAAGTAAGATAGAATGGCAGTGGAATATTCTATCTTACTCTTAAAATTATCCACTTGTAATACTCAACAGACTGAAAGACTACGATATCATCATAATCGAATCATCAATGCCAGACATGATATACTATTTGAATGCTGTGGCACCGACAGTAGTCTCTGAGACAGAGCAAGGCATGAAAGGATCTAGATTACTTTTCTCTTCCATCAGTATCAGAGAAAATGGGTTGTAAGCTTCACTTACACTCTTCAAAGATACATCAAGACTATCACTAGACATACAACATCTTTAGAGGTTGCTACTGTAGTTGTAGCCTGCAAAAGAAGTTGCACACCAGCAAAGCAAAGCAAAAAGAACTCGGGTCCGTTCCGAGATTTGGACTCGAGGCCTCCTGCACCCAAAGCAGGAATCTACCTCTCTTTCTCTTGACAAAGATATAGCATAAGAAGTTTATGGTATTGAAGACTACAATCATTTTATAAGATTATAGCAAATAGGTTGTGGTAGCCTGCAAAAGAAGTTGCACACCAGCAAAGCAAAGCAAAAAGAACTCGTGGTCCGTTCCGAGATTCGAACTCGGGACCTCCTGCACCCAAAGCAGGAATCATACCTCTAGACCAAACGGACACGGTAACTTTTGGAGGTGTCACTACATACATTGAGTTTCAAGAAAAGAGGAAGAGATGATTCATAATTCATAAAATTAAAATTATAAGGTTCGATAGGGTATTGATATCAGTTGTCTTCTATAAGTAGCATATTATCTATTGGTTAACATAAGTCACTCGCAGCTATTTGATTGCCAGTGAACCGCATCTAGTGGTCTTCACCAGGACAAAATACATAAGTAAACAACAACCACCATAGTATATTATCATCACACAGCACACGGATCATGTCGACAAAAGAAAACCCTAACCCTATTATCCACTCGACAAATAAACATAATCATGCATCTAATATACCAACTACTGCCTCACCATTGATTGGGTCTGCGGCTATACGAAGATACCACTTATTTGGTACCCCATCACCATCAAACTCACAGCAACTCAATGTTACAACTGAGTGGGACAATACATTAGATTATGATACATCATCTATCTACCAATGGGGACCAATAACCGCAGAAGATCGAAGTGTTGCATTAGCATTATCTGCGGCTGCTCATGCTTCTACAACCGATAATAATAATGAGCATTCATCAACCAAATTAGATATATTGCAACAGGCAGGATTTGCACTCTACAATCCAAAGATTATACACAAACAATATAAAGCTATTCAATATCCATCATTTGCTCCATCAAAGCATAAAACAAAGATTAATATCGAATCAACAAAATGGCAGACATTACATAGAGAAGAAGAAAAGGAAGAAGAGGAGAAACGAGATACAATCACTCCCAATGAGATATTTGATATAGTTCGAAATATACAAGATCCTGAACATCCATTAACTCTTGAACAATTAAATGTTGTACGATTGGAGTTGATTGATGTTGTAGATTTGAAGGGTGATAGTAGTAGTAATGATAGTGATAATGATGATGTTACTATGGAAGAAGAAGGTTCATCAAGCAATTTGAATGGTCATATACGCAAAAAGTTTTCTACTGTTCATGTGCAATTCACGTGAGTGGTTACATGTTATATGTGCACTGCGTTTATTATTACATCATCTCATTCACTCACCGTTTGTTTCTTTCTTTATCTTACATATCATCTTAGACCAACTGTGAGTAAACACTGTGTTCAAATACCAGCATTATCTTCATTCGAATATAAACTCACTTATGTTCTCTTCATATCGATACACACAGATTCCTCACTGCTCAATGGCTACACTTATTGGACTCAGTCTTCGTGTTAAACTATTAAGATCTATACCCTCTCGATTCAAAGTGATTGTGAAAATCGAAGATGGCACACATGTGAGTGAACATGCCGTGAATAAACAATTAGCAGATAAAGAAAGAGTACGAGCAGCGTTAGAGAATGAACATTTGTTGGGCGTAGTTGACAGATGTATTGAGGGGGGTATGCAAATGAAGTGATAGTAGAGACATGTGTTAATGTTGTTGACAGATGTATTTCAGGAGGGATGCAGCAAATGAAGTAATAGTAGAGACATGTGTTAATACTATGCCTATTTTACTTTCTACACTTGTCATGGTTCCGGTTCTGAGAAGCGAACATGCTGCAATATACTGGGTATGGCGTTACCATATTTGGTATGTGATTCAACGAGTGTGGTAACGTCATAATTCTCAATACCGGGAACATCCTTGATCGGTTTCGTGCCAGCCGGAGTACCACCTCTTGCCACAAACATTAACGATAGCAGCCAATCATTCGTTGTGTAACAATTGACCATACGTCCTCCTGTCACTCGTCTACAAGATGTCAATACCTTTCTATCGATAGCTCGTGGAAGGCCAATGAAAATCACATCAGCTACCAACGACGCAGGTTCTCTATCATACTCAAACCTATTCTCATCTTTCTTTTTCTTCAAGAATGATGACCGAGGACTTTTCTTCTCTTCTAGTATCTTACCCGATCGATTGAATTCCCATATATCTTGCTGCCTAGCCAATTCTCTTAAACATGAGTAGATAACTCGGGCACCAAACGAGAAGCCAACTAGTGTAACCGGCCTTCGTTCATCACTTGAAAGTAGACACCTTGCCAACTCCTTTCCTGCCTCGTCAGCTCTAATCACAATGATTTGGTAAGGATCATCTATAAGTTTACTGGCTGTGATGAGAGCCGATGGGATAGCGACAGCAGAAACAATAGCCCCAATCACAGAGTATTGAAGAGCCACCTTGGTTGCTTGGGATGATACCTCGATTGCCAAATTCTCGACAATATGACAAAGACTGCTCAACATACTAGATTCCCAAGTAACTGTGTGGATATCGGCAGTACCATATAATCTCTTCCAATCCCAAACGACTGGACAACGTTCTTCCTCGAACTCCTCCAGATCATCTTTGAAGGTTGCCGGCGGTGGATCTTGTGCATCATCTTCTTCATCCTCGTCAATAGAACCTATCATCTTTGGAGACCCAGCACCCTCTGACAGCTTCGAATCATCATCTATGAGTCCTTTATCCTTGAGGAATGAAACTTGTTGCTCTCGTTGCTTTGACATGCGCTCTTTAATCTTGAGGCTTGGCGATTGAGGTACAGGAGATTCTGGCGCTGCAACATTACTATCATCACCTGAAACTGCTGTGATATTTGCACTCTTACCCTCACCATCTTCACTTTCAGGCTTGTCATAAACGAGTCCATTGTTCTTGAGAAATTCAGCTTGCTGTTCTCTTTGTTTTGCCATTCGTTCTTGGAGACTCGGTCCTGACTCTTTATCTAACTCATCGCTCTCATTACTAAGGGCCAGATCAACCAATTCAGTTTCCATTGTCTCCAAGTCCACATCAACATCATCATTTACACCATCAGGAATACTACTACCTGTATAGTTCTTCCGGTGTGTCTTCTTGGGTGTCATCTTGTGAAGAAGTTCAGTAATGTCATTATCCTCGTCAAAGTCGATCTCTTCCTCCACTCCGTATCCCCTCTTTCGTAGGTTGACAATCTTTGCATCATTCAGTATTCCATCTATCATCTCCTTCTCTTCATATGAAAGAGATACTTCATTCTCATGTGGTGTGTCAAGTGGCATGAGGTGATCTGGATTGGCACCATACTTCTGCTCTAATTGCTGCCAAATTCGATCCCAACTAAAGTCGTTCTTCAACCTCTTCTTCAATGTCTCCATGAAATGTCCACACAACTGTACCAGAGGAGGATTATAAACCGAATAAAAGCGTTTCATTTGTCTAATTCTGCGCTTGTCGTCATCTTCTTTCTCGTATTTACAAGTTGGTTGTATACCCCAAGCTAACTGGAAGTCGGCAATATCATTATCTCTTAGCCATCCACAAACAGCCACTGTTGTATGAAGCTGTGGAAGCATCGTCTCGACCCCCTTCTTCATCTTCTCATCACTAGCACCAAGATACATGTATTGTTCTATATTCTCCCTTCGTATTTCAAACTGAGACAACCCAGCAGTCCGTTTCTTCATCTTGTAGGCAGCTAATCCACCACCGCCAACACCAAACAAGGCAGCACCGGCTTTGAACGTTGCCAATACAGCCAAGAGAGCAGTTGATGACGCAGTCGTTGCTCCTGTAAGTGCAGCTATACCGCCTATACCAGCCGCTAACGCCGGAGCAGCCAGACCACCAGTGATTGCAAA
>Ga0214477_100688_pt1 | contig 21877 bp, 24 predicted proteins | sample M1_20Mar14CPVII9_FD_165058 | JGI IMG/M metagenome (GOLD analysis project Ga0214477, IMG submission 165058) | Marine eukaryotic communities from Monterey Bay, California, United States - M1_20Mar14CPVII9sort6BwellC16 | ecosystem: Environmental > Aquatic > Marine > Unclassified | place: USA...
CACCTAATCCAACCATGAGTCCAACAGTTAGTGCTAGACCGACCATGTCTGCTAGTCCAACGAGTACTCCAACAAGTGGTGGTTCGGTTGTTATGATGATGAATGGTAGTATTGGTATTCTTGTGCTGGGGTTAGTATCTGCTGTGTCAAGCCTTATTGTTGTTTAGGAGAGTATCGATCTATCTTTGAAGATTATTTGTTAGTTTATTTTAAAGGAAGAAGTTTTGTAGGGCTGAGAATCGTTAAATGATGATATGCTAAAAGTCATATTATAGTATAGTCGAGTCAAAAAGTTCTATTGATTGTAGATAAACATTGCTTTCTATGTATGTGTATGAATTCTTATGAGATTATATACCAAGTCTTATCCTCTCCACTCTCGATAGTAGTCTTTCGACCAATATAGCAGAGGATTTAAACCAATTGATGCACCATCATATCTCGGTTCAAGACCATTCAATTCTTCTAGCGACTCTGCTTTATAATTTGCAATACAACTCTCATTCGATGTGTCAATTTCTGGAAATACATCTCGTAGGAGTTCTATCAAGTTTAATGATCCTCCACAAGTCGAAGCATGACCTGCGCCTCGTACTTTGTGAACAGTTGCTCTCCTGAATATCTCGGATGATAATCTATTTGCTTCTTCTATACTTGGTAATGTCAAATCTAACTCTCCAACTACAATCAATGTTCGTAGTTCTTGTGATACTTTCAACAAGTTATATGTATCAACATCTCCTGGAGGAGAATTGTCTGTTGAAACTCGTACTATTTGAAGAGTTTCAAATCTATCCTCAAAGATTCCGTTCCCCCACTCTAGCCATTCCTCTAATCTCCATTTAAGTGTTTCCTTCGGCATGAACTTTAGTCTGTTTGCTAGATCAAATGCCACTCTACCCATGTAAGCCTCTCTCTGTGGATTGTTGACGACTGAAGGCAGTCCTTTTGATGTAAGTATAGTAATTAGTTGTTGTATAGCTCGGCCTTCATCAAGAAACAATGGCACTAGCTTCGTCATCAATGAATAGACATATTGAACATTTGATAGTATTGGGTTTGCATTTGCAATTGGTGGGCCAAGTTCATATAGACTTGAGCGTAGATAAGAAGTGGCAGGGTTAACAAGTATCAAACCTCCCAACTCAATGTGCTCTTTGTTACTCAGCTCGAGAGCAACTTCAGTGGAAAGGATACCTCCAAAGGACTCGCCCAACAGATATATCGTTTGTTGTATGTCATCGTCATCGCCTCTGTATTCCTTCATCAAGTAATCAAGGACTGCTTCTTTCAATTCTTCAAATGTAGATCTATCATCCATATCAATCTTGAGTGCTCTTACATCAAAGCATTCTGATAATGATGGAAACTGCAAAAACGGTGCGAGAACAGTGCCATCAAAACCAGGTAGATATAGCAGTATAGGTTTGTTCTTGAGCAATTGTTGTTCATATTCCAATACAGCGGGTGGGTATCCATCTTCTAATAATGGAGATACAAATTGGATGTGATTGTTGCTTCTGCTTCTGTTAGAATTATCTTCATCTTTCAGCTGCTGTTTCTGCTTATCTATTCTATCCTTTTGTATAACTTGACGTTTATCTATCGCACCAACTACGGCGTTTTGAAGTACCTCATTCCATGCATCACTTCTAGAAGATGATGACAGGTAGTGATGGTTATTTTGATGTCGTGGTGGAAGCACAAACGTTGTGGGTATCCTCTCTGAACTCACAGTGGCAGTGATACATGATAATACTATTAAATGTGTCCTCATCTCGTTGCTGTTGGGTTATATTAGGTGTAGGAGTAAGTATGATAATGTATGAAATTTTGCTGCGCTAGAAAATTCGAATTAATTCTCTCACTATGAAGTCTGATACCTCCAGACTATGATACAGCGTTAAAATATGAACTAAAACATTGGCGGACGGTATACGGTTTGTTATATCGATACCTATCGACATTTGAATACCGTATGTTTGGAAAGAAATGCAAAAATAAAAACGGAGGAATTTATTTTGAAGTCAATATATCGAGTTAGAACTTCGTTCTTTTTACGCAATACAGTTCAGTTTCTCAACTATGTTGCGTAAAAAAAACGAAGGACTTAGTACATATCTTCATTGATAAATAAATTCCTCCAATTCGAGAGTAGGTCTGAAAAGCACCCATGGAGGATCGAACTCGTGGCCTATTTTTGAGTGCGAAAGGTAGTCAAGACTATAATTTTATATGGATACCTTCCTTCGCAGTCGAATATGGAAAATCAGCTCAACATTGGAATCAGCATAACTCAAGCACCAAATATGTTATGGCACTATATGATGCATCAATGGATAGCCCTTTACATAAGCTTTCCATCGATGTATGGGTCGGCTATGGAAACTTCACCTGAAAAAATATTTTTGCATAACATTCCAAACATACGGTACATCACACATTATTATCCGGAGTTAGAAATAAATGAAGGATACCGATGTTTGTTGAAGAGTTTTGTTTGGATTTCGGATTTGGTGTTTGACAACATATTATTTAGAGAATAATATAATATAGACAATATGAAGATACAAAGCTCATACATAGCTAGACAATGTGCTGTAATCTTAGCGGCTAGTATATTGACCTCGTCTGCATTTCAACTACCTCATAATAATGTATCGAGACAAAGAGTATTGCCTTCTTCAAGTACGTCCAATATAATACAGCGTGATGTAACAGTATTAGAAATGGCCAGTAATAGTGGTGGAGGGGGTAGCAAAAGGAAACGCCGTAAGCGCAAAAAGGTAGATGCTACAAGTACTACTACAGCAACACCAGCTACTGCAACACAAGATGTGGTCAAACCACCAACTTCATCAACAATTGATACTGAAATAGAAACGAAGAATCAATCTGCTAAGGCATTTGCGCAAGAACTACTTGCACAAGAGCAAATGATGTTTGATGAAGAGGACTTAACAACCTTTACGCCACAAAAATTAGAAGAAGATGACCGTATATCCGCAGCGGCACAACGAGCTGGATTTTCAGTAACACGAGAAGAGGAAGGTATTGATACAGAGTTAGAAGATTTATTCGATTCACGTGAATTCTTACAACGTAAGCGTGAGAAACAGTTGGAAGATTCTGAAAAGCAAGGTAAGGCCTCAAGCGCCATCCCTACAAAGAAGAAGATCAAACGTTCTGATATTAAGGCATATACAAAGTTATTAGAAATGGACCCATTAGCTGATGAGGATGATTCATACTTTGAAGATGAGGGTAAGATTGATGTTATATCGGCATTATTGGGTGATGTGGAACCAGGTGTGGGCGAGAGTAGTGATGAAACTACGAATAAGTCAGGAAAAAAAGTACAGAAGAAGACTAGCTTTTTAGGAATTGGTAGCGGTCCGTTGCAAGTTGGACATACGTTTGGTGCACTTAGTGTAATTTTATGTGCATTTGTTGAATATCCAGGTTTTCCGTTAACGAACTTACCTGATCCACTGAGGGGTAGTTTACAGGGTGGTCTTGCAACTATTTATCTAATCAATGCAGTACTTGCCGTCTTTTCAGCAATGGAGGCTCCATCACGCAATCAAAGTCCAATTCTCTGGGGTGTTAAGACATTCGCGGTTGGGGGTATCGCATATGATCAATTAATGCAGATTCCCACACCAAAAGAGTTGACGGAAAGAGCCAGGAAGGAAGAGGAGTTGCTACAAAGGCGGCAGGGAAGGAGAGGAAAGAGGCAAAAGTAAAGTGTTTTGTGGAAATGCGACGAACGAGTGAGATATGTTGACAAGAAATAGTAATAGCACATTCACATTCACTCACGGCGGCTTGTAGCATGCAATCAAATGAGGAAATGTGTCCATCTTAATCTAAGTACACTTTTAATCAGCTATTTCGTCTTTATTAGAGCTGAATCATCGGAAGCGACCAATTCAATCTCAAATACTTTCTCCTTGAGTAGGACTTGTGCAGTACCTTCGACATCTATAAACTGAGGCCTATTGATTTTGACCTTGATTACATCACCTGGCTTGAATGGCTCGATTGCTTTAAATATATCTCCTTCCTTTTCAATAGTTGTGCTTTCTACCTGAGTTATGATGTCTCCCATCTCCAACATACCATTAGAAGAGCGCTTCAATCCTTTTAGTCCACTCCTTGCCGCCGGTGTTCCTGGTTTCACATCTAAAATTAAAATACCTTTGGTTATTCCGAGCGCCTGTCGTGCCTGATTGGAATCTAGCATTGTAATGCCCAACAATGGGCGTACAACTTGACCGTTTTCAATCAATGTTTCGACAATAAACTTGACTGTATCTGATGGTATGGCAAATCCAACACCGGCGCTCGCACCGCTAGGTGAATATATTGCTGTCGCCATGCCAATTAGCTTGCCCTGTGAGTTTAGTAGAGGCCCACCAGAATTTCCTAATATGCCATTTGCAGTGCGAAGACGGATAGAGATGATTGTGACTTCTGTTAGTACATGTGGTTTGCAAAAGCAATCAAATAAAGACAAAAAAGTTCAACAGAAGTAACTAGATCACCGATACTTCTTATTAGACGCTTGATTTCATATGATAAAACAATACTAACTCGGACTTTCCTGGATTAATGGCAGCATCGGTCTGAATGACATTACTGATCGGTCGTCCTATTGGTGACTTCACCTCTCGACCAATCCCAGATATTATCCCTGTTGTTAGTGTATGATCAAGTCCAAAAGGATTGCCAATTGCCAAACTTCCCTGACCGACTCTCAAACCTGTAGAAGTTGTTACTGATATTGGTTTCAAATCTATAATAGGGACATTATCAACTTTTAGTACTGCGATATCTTTTGTTGGATCAATCCCAACTACTTTTGCTTTGTAAACAGTTCTTTTGTAATTAGTAAGTACAGATGATCCATCAGATCCAATGGCTCCTGGCTTTACTGATGAGTATTGTGGTTTAATTGTTGATGTACTGCTTGTTCCCGGAGTTAGTATAGCAACATTTGCACTTTGGGCCGACTGTATGACGTGAAAGTTAGTCACAATATGCCCATCAGTATCCCATATAAATCCCGAACCACTACCAACCGGTACATCCATGACATCTGTTGAAAAGACATCTTTTGATTGTATACAATGCAAAAAGATTGAGCATCAGATGTGAGCATGTTTGCAAATTATGATAAGCACATGACGATTGAGCAAAGATATTGGCTGTTTGCAAATTATGATAAACATGAGAACATAACATACCTCGTTTCTCGGTAAATGTATCAATATAAACAACTGATGGAGCAACTTGTTCGAATATTTTAATACGGCTTTCCTCGGCAGTATCTGCACATAATCTGGAATCTACGTATGCCGATGCATCGTGTGTATTTAGGATAAATGGTAACGAAGCTAATGCAAGTATCTTTCTTCTTCCTAATTCATATGAAGGTGTACTATCTTCTTCATCGTCATTATCTCTTAGATGAAAAAATGTTTTGCTGGTGATCTTCTTCTGCAATGAAACTTGAGTCTGATGATGCAGTTGGAATGCCGATGCGGCCGCCGCTATTATAGAAGTGTATAATATCGCTTTCATGGATTAGTTACTACAAACAGTTCAAATGATAGTATTTTAAAGCACTTATTAGCACTTTTACATAGAAGACAGAAGATCAATACATCATCTGTTTAATAGGTAGTAGTATTGTTCTTTCGATATCATATTGCTAGGTTACACTCTCATAATAATTTGAGTTTAAGGTTTAAGATTTGCAGTTTGCAAATGTAGTAAAATGGTGAAGCCTACTATTACTACTTTCTAAGAACTAAGAGATGGTGAAGCCCTACTACTACGTCCTAACCCTAGCCCTTCTAAGCGGCGGCGGTACAGCCTCATATGTATCCGATGTAGACACTACTACTAATCCACAACAAACAACACAGGAGATTGATATGCTCTTATGCAAATACTGCACAAAAGAAGCAACTAATGAGAATTCATTGGGTGATTGCAAACAATATACCACACCACTTAACAAATGCTACAATCCCCAAAGTTTATACCCAAATGATGTATCATGGGGTGATGTTGATATATTAGATGAATTAATGCTGAATAATCAATTAAAAAGAACATTTTATAAGAGTAAAGATGGCACCTGTGATGGAAGAGTAGAGAAGATATCTGAGTTTCTTCTCGCAGGGATAATAGCACCAAACAATAACGACAATAACAACAATATAGATGGGAAAGGTGATTCATATATATTACCATTGAATGAATGTGTCGGACCATTTGGTAAGCCTAGACCTTTTGGTAAATTCTCGCTCCATCATGTTATTGCAGAAGAAGAATAAAGCACTTGCAACTTGAAAAGGCTGAAAGGTTAAGTTGCAAAAGAAGTTTGAATATTTCTGATAAGATTTTTGACATACACTGCTAGAATCAAGCGGTTGTGTCGGTGCGGGTTGATTCAATATTGCATAGATTATATAGTGTAGTTGTGGATTGATCTGAGAAATTACCTGGCTGGTGATGAAGCGCTTTAAAAAAACAAAGAAACTCTGTAGTAACTTTAAGGTTGATTAGTAAACATTATTGATGCTTATCATATTGTTTACTCGTCATCCTCGGCCTCGAGTTCAGCAATCTTGGCATCCTTCTTAGCTTGAACATCAGCCTTCCTCTGCTCAATAGTCTTCTTAGCCTTACGCTTGAAGCTCTTGTCAGGGGAGAAGCTCTTCTTCTCGCTAGGAGAGGGATCCTCACGGATCTTCTCATGAACACCCTCATACAACTCCTCAAGACCATCAGGCTCGATATCATTCTTGATGTATGAAGCAAACTGTTCCTGGTACTTGGTCTGATCCTCCTCCTCGAGGTATTCCATGTACTCTCCGACATGTCCACCAAAGATACGTTCGCGGTGCATATCAGCATCATACTCCTTGGAATCACGGTCATATCCGGGGAAACGCTTCTCGGAGTGAGGAATATCAAGTCCACCATCAGCGGCACCCTTCAATGCACCGAAGATACGACATCCAGTAGAAGTAGTCTTGCATCCAACATCAAGAAGAGCGCGGAAGGGACGCTTGTCCTCATCGACCTCATCGACATAGTAGGTAGTCTTACCAACCTGGGTAGAAACAACATTACCATCAATCTCGTCATTACCTTCATAAACATCATCTAATCCAACCTTCTGAAGGAGACGACGGGCACATAATAATCCAGTACAGTAAGCGGCGGCATAGTTCTTAAGACCAACATTTAGTCCATAACGGGGTAACTCGGTAGAGCTAGCACTTGTCAAGATACGATCACCATCAATGAGTGAGTAGGCAATTTGACAGATAACCTGACGGTTGGTGAAACGTACAACAAGACGGTACTTGGGACTTTGGTACTTGTTCTTTGCTTGGCAGCACAAACGCTTACGTTGACGGTAGTCAGTCTTACCCTCGCGACGACGACGGTACTTGACTTGGTAACGCTTGTAGTAAGCCTTTGACTTTTGGATTTTAACGAAGACCTATTGTGGGAAGGTGATATGTTATAGAGAATGTGGTGAGTATATATGTTTGAAGTACCTATTATAATATTCATTGCAATTAGCAATGTAAACCACATCAAAGTCATTAGATACAAATTAACCCTCGCTTACAAACTCTAACTCCGCCCAAAATGCACACATACACAAGTCAAGTATAAATAGCAATGTATAATAAAGTGATAAAACTCTATCCACCGCTATTAGACGACAATAGAAACGTACCATCTTGATAGTAGTTACAATAAGTAATTTTGATTTAGAATGGTAAATTTATTCCACTTGTCAAAAGGAGAGGAAAAGATACCATAGGTGGTATCCTATTTAGTAAGTGGTAAACACTCATCTCAAATTGTAGACAGGCATCTCACTCAGTTCTCCTTATTTACATCACTCAGTTCTCAAGCAAGTAGAGAGTTAGGCCGACCTACATAGTTGTGTGGGTTTAAGTTACTAGATATACACTTATTCTACAAACGATTCTACTTCCTCATATTGAATGCCGTGTACGTACTCAACTCTTTTGCTAGTCTCTCTGTTCCCAACACCTGTGCTTAACATACCAAGAGAAGGAGACAAAGAGTTCTTGACTGTATCCACTGCTGTCCTAAGTTCAATCAACTCATGTCATTTTATTGCTCATCTCTTGTATAACTGAATCGTCAATACTATTTGTACCTCCGGCATATATACCTTTTAGAAATAACTGTGCCAATGCACATAATAAGCCCATGATTGATGGAAAGTACAAATTGAAATCTTTCCAAAGAAACAAGCCAACAACACTCCACAGGGAACAGTTTATGGTACTTGCAATTGTGAAGGGGAGAGGTATAGAATCAGCACTTTTTGTAGCAATGACATTCTTTACTGCAGCCAATGGAGATGCAAACAATATAATATACCTAAGAATGAGCAGTGAAACATATTGTTAGATAAGAAGGATATTAAGAAGCGAAGCAAAGGATACACAACAGCATTGCAACATTATGCATAAGATACTTCTTACATCAATACTCCTTCTTTGCCTACGATCTCAGCAGCAGTCTCTTTGTCAAGTTTTGATACAACGAAGGTGTTAAGAAGGACGATCCATGACACTATAATTATATGCTGATTCATTGTTCCTGGTAACGATGATGCTCCTATTGGACTATACTTCTTGAACTCTCGAAAGTAATAACTTCCAAGTAATGTACCCGCAATGTTTGCCCATTTCACTGAAATATTGGAAGAAGAATGAGAGAGTAAGCATACTTGCATATCATATCTATAGCATAACATACACATATCATGCATAGTATAACAGTATACTTGTATACACTTACCTTGCGGAGAATCTACTAAGTAACCATACATAGCCCATATGACACCATTTGCTGTCATTGATGAATATGGTAATAGTGGTAGACTGCCAACACTCTTTGTACGAGATACCTCTCGTATTGTTGGAAGAGGTGCCAAAGAGCATAAAACTGATGTAATGGGAGCTAATTGACTACATATGTCTAGAAACTTTGATGGTGATCTTTCTTCTACTACTTGACCTCTCCTTGTATTTACAGCAGGCTTTGTTGGTTCTGCAAATCTTCTTGCCGTGCTTGTAGAAATGAGGCAGAATACTACTGCAATACTAATGATGATATGTTTTCGATTTGGAGTATGCATGCTGATGCTTCTACTTTTTTTCTTATGACAACCAATATTATAATACATATATGACTACCTAATATTATCGCTCTTTATAAATAATAATAATGATGCTCAATACCAATCTATATTTTCCTCCTCTCTAAACTATTATCATATTCCCCCTCCAATCTTGGATTGTTCCTTGCCATCTCTCGACTCTCGACCATCAACTTGCTTTTTGGCGAAGCTAATTTTTCGATTTCTTGCTGTCGGGCGGTGAGGAAGAATAGGAGACTCAGTCTGATATCAAGCAATGTCCCCTGAAAGTATAGGATGGTACCTCTTATATACATTTCCTTAGCTGGTTGATACGAGACATATCATTATGTATATTGATCTCATGAAGTTAAAGGATACCCTACCTAAATAAGTAAGGATTGAAATTCAAAGGTTATCTATATCATAAGATCAGGAGAGATGTACTTGTAGTTGGACTTCTAAACATACCATCTCTTACTATTATTTATCCAACATACATCTGACACTCCTCTAAACTGATCTAAAGAGAAGACCAAAATGAATCCTGACCTAGCTCGCTTGATTGAAGAAGAGAAAAGAACTTGGCATTGGCTCGCATATTCTCGACAGTTTGTTGGATCTTACGACTTGACTTGGGCACTGGATTCGCCTTGAAGAACTCTTCAATCTCGTCAGCCTTTTCATTTGAAGTGAATCCACCCGCACAGCTTACAATCACAGCATCCATGAGACTACTGCTTGCAGTACCAACCATATCCTTAATGGCTTGGAAATTCTCCTTCATGAAGGTAAATGCAATGGGACGTCCCTCACCAGACGAAGAACGTACAGAGCCCATAGGATAGAAGAAATCTTGTAGTTTGATCTCTCCACTGATCGCCCACTCAAGTGTACTCTTCTTCAATTGTGGGTCGGTGGCATGCCCAATACTACCAAGCACATGCTTCCTCTCGGCGTTATCTGATGCTTGAGAAAAGTATGCCTTTACCTCGTCATACTCTTTTGATCCCCCATTCTTGAGCACAATTTTGAATACAGACGAACGCATATCACTTGGGAGAGCCTCCATATCTCCATGATTTTGCTTAAACAGTTCAAATCTCCTTGTAGCCTCTGCCGACACAGAACTGTCAGCATAGCAGAATGTAGAGAGCAGACCGATCATCATACCTCGAAGGAGAACGTCTAAATGACCGTCAGTTGGCTTACTCTCCCATCCAACCTTTTTGTATAAGCCCAACACGATCTTACTACCAAAATGCTTAAAGTTCTTGCTCATGGCCTCATCATCGGACGTGATACTATCAAGTCCTCCCAAAATGTCTGCAATTCCACTCCAAACAATGTAGTCATCTTCATCTGTGTAGTTCGAAAGTAGCTTGATCAAGTTCTCTGGTTCCATCTTGTTTGCTTTGACAAGAGCATAGCTATCTGTCAGTAGGGCAGCCCTATCAGCAGGAGGTAAAGTCTTCGATTTGATTCCAACACCCAATCTCTCAATCATTGTTGGAGTGAGTTTGACACGCATGGGAACGTCCTGACCAGCGTTTAGCTTAACCCATTTTCCCGATTTTAAGGGTACAGTTACAGTCGCCGTTTTCTCCCTCATGAAGATCATATCTTGTTGAGTTCCCTCCTCAGTGCATGTCAATAACGGGATGCACCATTTCTTCTGTTTTTCTTCATCAGAAAGGGGGGATCCATCGCTTAGGAACCACTCTTGTTCTAATTGAAGTGTGACTTTATCATCCTCCCATTCTTCTCCTGTTACAGTAACCAAAGGAAAGCCCATCTGTTCTGTCCAACTAGCCATCATTTCTTGGACTGGCATGCCACTTGATTCTTCCCACGCTCTCCATAAATCATCAGTCTCGGTGTTACCATATGCGTGCTTCTTCATGTAGGCCCCAAGACCCTTTTGGAAAGCTTTCATTCCAAGTACAGCCCTGCACATCTTAACTACAGATCCACCTTTACAGTAGGAGATAGCATCGAAGACCTCCTCAACCTCCTCCGCGTGATGAATTGGTACCTGAATCGGATGACTACTCTTGAGTGAATCAAGCCGAAGAGCGGCTGATAGATGGCCAGTCGTAAACTGATTCCACATCTTCCAGTTGGGAAACAATACATCGGCTGCCCAATTCTCAGCCCACGAGGCAAATCCCTCATTTAGCCACAAATCATCCCACCAAGTCATAGTAACCAAGTTACCAAACCATTGATGTGCGAGTTCGTGAGTGACCACTGTACAAACACGCTGCTTTTGATTCGATGATGCCTTTTTGGGGTCAATCAACAAATGTAAGCAGTTCGTTGTTTTGTACAGGAATAAATGTACAAATCAGTTTTTTCTTTTTGCTAACAAATCCCATCAAGTGAAAAAAGTGATATCACATGTAAGAGAAGATCTAATGTGATATCGTCAGTGTTATTCGATGTGTTTAAAACTGTAACAACAATATCCACAAACTATTCCCAAACTTGATAAAATAATAAATTGTAACTACTGTTTATAACGTTTATTGGATTGTATATGGATTTTGATTTGTGTGTTTGCTTTTAATGTTGGATAATGCGATATAGGTGTGATTGTGGGAGAGTTGATGCCACCATTGATACTTGAAACATCATGTAACTTTAACTTCCTTGCAGCGGTAGTATGACAGAGCAGTTTTCAACTGTAGGATACCGTATCTTTTTAGTTCAATATCGTAGTAACCAGAGACAAGAAGGAGTATTAGTAGGACAATATGATTGTCTTCTCTCGTCCTATACTATCAGCAACTGCTGATATGGATCTTGGCGGTGGCGGTGGCGGCGGTTTTAGTACTATGGGTGGAGGTAGCATTAGGTTGGGCGAATCGGATGAATCCGATAGGGATGAAGGAGATTTAGAAAATCAATCTTCCTCAAGTAATAGGAAACGGCGTTGTTCCGGTAGTCCACTCCGCTGCCTGGCATCAAATAATCCAATTGTTGGTGCGGCTGCTAGTACATACCGTGCAACTGCTGTAACTGCTGGTAGAGTATCAAATTCGGCCCAATCTCGTTTACGATCTACGTTGAATAGTGCACAATCACGTTTCGGTCAAAACAATCGCAATAATAATAATGAACAAGATAGTGACGAAGAGATTGGAATGGGTAGTATTGGGGCATCAGTCTCAGAAGTTAGTACCAAGGCTGAGTTTGATACTTTAATGGAGGAAAATGATAATAATCTCTACAAGGTATTACTTGCTGGACATAACATTAATATATCTTTACTGTATGGTGAACTTGGGGATTGGGGACAACAAAGTTTTAAATTATCATTAGGATTGGACGGTGCCGCATCACTCAAAAAGGTCGAAGATACTTTGGGTGAGTTGGCCCACTTCATCCATACTGAATCCAAGGCACGGAAGAAAGTTTACATGAAGATTCTAGCGATACTCCATTTCCCACCAGATGATCAAAACATGCACGAGGACGGAAATATGACTACTGGTGGTGCCAACCAATTGCCAACCAATCCAACCTTGAGAACATTATATTATCTGGCTATAAGTGTTTTGATGGCACAATTTGGTGTCTCCTATCCAGTTGCTCTCGTTACTGCAATTAACACAATTGTTCCCACCGACGTCATCCCATTCACCCTCCCTCATAATGCAGCCAGTACTGGTAATGCCGACTATATCAAGGCAAAGAAGGAGTCGGCTAAAGCCGCCACACTCATTGATAACCTTGCACGAGAGTATGGATTCACACACACCATTGTCCTTGGAGAGTATCCCTGGGAGTTCTACAATACCTATTTGAAAGATTTGGATAGCTTTGAAAACATCACGTTATTATTATTACAGAAGTTTGCCCTCGTCCATCCATCTGCAATGTTAAGTCCTGAGAAAAACACTATTCGGCAAGTATTTGAGCTAGTATTCGTTCTTTGTGCCATGTTTAGTGATATATCAGGCCCAGAAGTCGAGCCTGTCCGTGATATTACATTGGATGATGATATTACTACTTTGAACTACGCACAGTTTGGCCTCGACACTTACATCAAACTAGGGAGGGGGAAACGTACTGGTCAATTCTTCTACTATGCGTGGTTCGGCAGTGGAACAAGTCGTAGACTTATCTTCCTTGCACGTAATCGCGAAGATATGGAGTCTCTGATTACTAACGAGTTAGAATCAATCACCATACCACCAGGTACATGGAATGGCACTGAACCAAATTTCCCCACTCAACCTACCTTGGTGAATGGAACTTGGGGGATTGGTCTTCCTGTGTCAGAGGAGACATATCAAACAACAAATCAGCAATACAAATACCTTACAATTGGGGCAGTTCATTGGTCTGATTTGATTAGGGATGTGCCACCAAGAGGTTCACAGAGGGATTCGGGTGCTAGTGGTCACGTGACATATCAGAATATTATGTTAGGTAACATTACATTGGGGGTACAGAATAGTGAGGCACTCCAAGCTTGGAAAACTTACGTCACTGAACAAGCAAATCAACATTTGAACCCAACACATGTTGGTTGGACCGCTCTCACCGATGAATTCATGAATCAAGAGGGTCTCGCAGTTGATTTTGGTTTATCATGATTATAATATGAATATTGTTAGAGGAGGTTAAAATTAATTTTTTGTTTTTTATAATCAAAATACTCTTCTCTATTAAGAGCAAAGCTCCTACTTCACACAAAGATCAATAAACAATATGAGTGGAGGTGCAAAGTCAGAAGGCGACGAGCCAGTTCATCATATTGATGCTATTCCCGGGTCTTTGTTATCGTCATTGCGTAAACCAAGCAGCAATGCTGCGCCATCTAGCAGAGTATTGCTAAAGACAATTGCCCGCAACATAACTAATAGCTTCGATAAACATAATAAGGACCTGCTCAGCAAGAAAGGGAATGGACCAACAAGACTATTCAGGATGATAATCGTGAGAAGGCTCATGTTGCAGTACCCGGAAAGAGACTGGTCAAAGTTTGCGGCATTGGACAATTTCCATGCAGACGTATTATCTCCTTCGGACAACTCGCCACTCCACATCACGTTGACATTAGACAAGGCCTGCCTCGAGTGTATTGGCGCTACTCTACCAGGGTTGCAAGATGATCTTCAGGAAAGGAACTTTTATGTGCATGGGAGAACTCTTCCTCTGCTTGAATTAAACCACAAAGCTGTACATGAAGCCCTTGCCAAAGGGAAGTTTTCAATGACTTTCTCACATGAACTCATCACAGAGCAGGCGCATCTCCAAATCAGCCATATCTCCACAATTGCTTGCAATTCCAATACAAACCCAGGAGAGATACGCCGCAGTAGTGTTGAATTCAATCGTGCGCAACCGAAGCTCTGTATTGTAAAGACACAGAAACTATTGCAAGCAGAAGCAAAAGAAAAGGGTAAGGAGATCGAAGTTACTGAACATGAGACTATAACATCAACAAAGATCAAGAGAACGGAGTATGTTACAAAAGTTAACAAAGCTGTGGTCAATTTTCAGAAGAATGAATTCAAAGAGATTACCGAAAAAATCAACAGGAATATTACTATTACAGTCAAGCTTGTGCCTTGGAATTACTTTGATGATCTAGGACGGTCACCACACGATAGATACTATGACAAGCGCATGTGAGTATAATGTTATCTATTGCTTCATCAATCTCATATACATCTAACAATCTATCTTTCGTGTTTGTAGTGCCGACAACAAGAAGAGAAAGGCCAAGACTGATGTTGATGAGTCTTCGGAAGATGAGTGGGCTGACTCTGATGATGAGTAAGCGAACTGCAGACCTCTTCTCAGAATCTGCATTCGACGACATTCTCATCGATAGCTTACAGTCTCACTAGACGATATGTCATGTAACTAAAATAGTCTCGCATATAGTTGCAAGTTCCCATCCTTAAACTATACCTCGACTTCACGGTATGTCACTAGACCCCAGTTCTCCATTGCTCCGGCCGCAAACTCAGGGATCGCCACCATGTCAAGTTTTGGTAAAGGGTACGGAATGCCAAAGAAGTCATCATATGCATCTAATGATTTTGTTGCGCAGTCTAAAGCAAATTCGCCGCTGTTACTCTTTCCTGGGGGGGTGTAAACTCGAACCATTACTCCGTGAGTTGTCTGAGCTTGCACAAAATCAAATTCACCAATAACAAATGCCAATAAGTATGTACTCATGATGGGAGAGTCAGCAAACGTTAATTCCTTCTTCTTACCACCAGCTAATGTTTTGTTTGATACTTCAGGCATATTCGAAAAAGCATCCATATGTTTGGGTACTGTCAGTGTTACACTAAAGATTGCCTTACGAGCAGGTTCGTCCCAACAAGGGAAGGCACGTCTTGCATCTAAACTTTCAAACTGTGTTGATGCCATAATCTTACTTTCACCATGAATATTTGTATAACTACTACGATAGAAACCAGCCATTTCATTGTTTAAGAAACCATTGTATTCGATACTGACAATCTAGTATCAATGGAAGTGGATGAAACAATTTGTATGAGATACAATATCATAATACAATGTCATATAACACAAAATATCATAACATAATGTATTTGAATTGGTGCAAGATTGAACATATCTTATACACTTACCAAAGTAGCACTGGCAGGTAACTTATCTGTGAAAACGAATGATACTGTAGTTGCCTTGAAATTCACACGAATCTCATCGGCTTTATGTATCGTCCCATCGCCATCTTTAACAATATAGGAGGCTGATTTATAACACAACTCTTTTGAGTGCATGATAATCTCATTGGACGCGATATCATTGGTTGTCGTAACTTCGATTGCAGTATGACCGGTGAAAGTATAGTTCTCAAAATCTGGAGTTAACTTGATATCATATCTCGTTGGGTTGATTGACGATGGTAGGAGGACACGGCCCTCGGCCTTAGTAGAGGATGCCATGATATAATGATATCGTTTTTGTGGGTAATTTTTCCATGCTGTAGGCTAAGCAGAAAAAAAGGAAGAAGAAGAAGAGAAGAAGGGAAGAAAAGGAAGAGGAGGAGAGAGGGAAAGAGGAGGAAGGGATTTGGTATGTTTTGAAGATTAATCAATACCTCTCTTTACTTGGTGGTGATCTTGTGACAAATGCTTTCAGCCGCCTTTTTGTGTTGGTAGTGGGGTTGCCTGGTGGTGGTTCCAAAACAGAGTTTTCTACTAAGACATGAAAACTGACAACCTCTTTCTCAAGACCTTATGATATGGAGTGTGTTTTACGAGGATAAAAAGATATCATTATGGATTGGATGCAACCTACCACCATTACCTCTATGTAGTATGACCCCATTTTTATTGGGTGTCTATTATGAAGTCGCCGAGGCGTGATTCTTCCTCCCTTATTGATGTCAAATTTAGTGATGGACTGATGCACCTTCAATTTTGTAATTGCAATATAAAATAAATATAATGTTATGATGCACTACGATACGATCGGCAAAGCACTACGTTCGGTGTAGAACTAGGCGCCAGTAATCTCAGTTGTTGAAATTGCGCTAAAGAGTTGTTTGTATATGTTGGGTTGGACCATCGAATTTGCCTACATTATTATTAACGAGTTTGCAATTAGAAAATCAGCATAACACTGTAAGTTGATACACATATGTGCCTAGGAAAGTATATACGTCAAAACAAGACTATATCACATTATATATTTTCAAGAAGCATTAGAATCGGTCAGCCTTATATGTACCTTCAATTTTGTACCTAATTGCAATGTGAAATAAATATAATGTTATGATGCACTACGATATGCAAAGCACTACGACGGAGCAGTATTAGGCGTACAATAATCTTTAGAACTTGCGCTAAAGAAGCCTGGATCATGTTGTTGGGTTGTTGGACCATCCTAGAGAGAATAATTTTGCAATAGAAAATCAGCTGTGTAAGTCGATACATATATATGCTCCTAGGAAAGTATATACGTTAAGACAATATCATATACAATATATTAAAGAAACATTAGAATCGGTCAGCCTATATTTGGTAGCGAGAGAGGGATATGATTGTCAGATATGCACATTCTAATGCGCATGATTTTAGTGAGGATGTGGTCCCTACATTACGGTATCAAAACTAATATCACCTGTTAATAGTTAAATTTGGTTGAATTAGTATTAAATATTATGTAAAAGTAGTGTATATTAGTTATTAGGTAGTATTAGTTGAAAATTGAAATTGAGAAAGATAATGTCTTGACAATATAATACAATAACACAATAAGTCATTAGCAAAACGCAACACTCGACACCTAACCACAGCAATCATCATATAATGCACAATTGATTGAAGCCAACATGCATCTTCTAGAGTTGGATTTATATAAGTTTGTTACTTAAGAATTACTCGAAGTAGATTTTGACCCAAACCGAAGTAGGAAAAGGCTATTTTGACCTGTTTTACTGTAAGGGAATGACCTTGACTCAAATACTACTGCCCATCTACTGCCCCTTTGACCAGCCTCCTCCATTACAATTGGCCATTAGTCCACCCTTGAAACTAGCTTCAGTCACTACAACAACCAAGTGGCTACTGTCAAATACTCCAAATAGTGATCGATAATCAATCAGTGAATGGCTGCTCATAATTTTGTTTGAGTCTCTCGAGCATAACTCATCAGCTATTTCACCAAGAATTGCAATCCAAGAATTGCAATAGAAGAACAACAACTACAACCTACATAAACAAACAACGTATCCATCGTCGATAGAATATGAAGCTTTCACGATTATCCGCGGCATTTGCCGCATTGATTCTGCATACCGCAGCAGCAAAGAATACCAAACTACGCGGTGGAGATGATAGTGAACCATCCTCCATCGTTACCCAAGGTGGAGAAATGGAAGAAGGTGATTGTACAATCATCGCTGCCGATAATCTAATGATTCCTGAAGGTCATGAAGGTTATGTCGAGCAACATCGTCGTCTTTCGGGAAATCATCACCTCGAGTTTGCATGTCAATTCTCCGATGGTAGCGTTGCTTCAATGGATACACTAACACCTGAACAGCAAGATGAACTCGAAGAGGCAATGAGCAATGGTAAAGTAAAATCAGGCCGCTCTAATCTAAACCTCGACGATTTAGGTGCAACAGTCTCTGGGTCATCTGTAAGTATTCCCAAAGGAGCTAACATTGCTGCCAGTGCTAAGGGCGGTAATCCACCAAGTCATGCCAAAGGAGGAGGTTCAGCCAATAGTGCCAAGAGTACTACTCGTCGTCACCTTGCCCAACTTGTTGGTAACAAGTATACCCTTGTCGTTAAGGGAGTGTTCAACGATTATCTCTTTAGTGGAAAGTCAGCAGCTCAACTCTCCGACGATGTGTTTGGAACTGCCAATGATCCCGTTAATCTCAAAAGTCAACTTGAGGCATGCTCCTTTGGAAAGCTCGTTACTATCCCGGGACCTGATCCGACCTGGAATGGTGGTGCCTTCACTTCTCTTGCAGGCATTGAAGCTGCCGATGGAGTACTTGAGATCAACATGGGTGTTGATATGACTGGAATGAGCAAAGCCGATATTTATAACCTTTTTGTAACGAAGACGATTGAAGCTCTTGGGCCTGAGGTTACAGCTCTGCCAGGGCCTTTTGATCATGTCATCTTTGCAAGGGAGACATGCCTCACGGAGTGTGGGTGGGCAGCGTGTAAGTTATTTATCTATTTTCACTTTATGTTTGCAGTTACATCATATCATCTCACATCATATGCCCATTATACTTTTCTATCATAAATACAACAGATGCTTACGTCAACTCATGGGGGCAGATGTTCCAAGGAGGATATATTTCTCAAACAGGTGTTCAAGTCCATGAAATGGGTCACAATTTAAACTTGGCTCACTCAGGCTCACAAGGCATCTCCTGGTCAGGAGGATCTGTCGGTAGCGGTGGCTACACTGATCACACTTGCATGATGGGTAAGTATGAAACTATTCTTTGCTGGGTTTTGTGTTCGTTATGATGTACAAGAACTCACATCCATTGTTATTATTATAGGTAACCCCTTGTATTCCGACGACGTGGGTCAGATGTGCTGGAATGCTGCAAGTGAGTAAGAAATTTGTACATCCTTTTGATTATTTTGACTGTCTCTCCTAACAATCATATCCACTTTCACCTACTCTCAGAGAACTTCCAGATAGATGGTTGGTATAACGATGCCAAGCTTATATTGGACCCTGCAGGTGTTATTGGGGATGCTAGCTCGACTTGGACAGGTGATATTGTTGGTGTCGGAGAGTACGACTTGCGTACAGATCAACCTGTCACTATCAAGGTAAGTTGTTGTACTCTTTCGTGCAATATGATTGTACGTACCATTGTACTACACAAACATGTTCACTAAAATGAGATACTTTCCTCGTCAATTCTCCTACTAGATTGAGACTGGTACTCCTCAAGATTACTTCGTCGGTTTCAACCGAGCAACGGGGCCTAACTCTCAGAATGATCTTGCTGATGATCAGGTCAACATTATCCAAGTCGATGGAAACAATGGAATAGGATACTCTCAGTCACAACTTCGGGCACTCCTCAATGGAAACACTTTTTCTGAGTACGCCATTCCAGGTCTAGTGTCCTATGCCGACCTCAAGATCAAGGTCAACTCTATTGACACTTTTGTTCAACCAGGAAAGGCTACTGTGACGATTGGGTACGACCAGTGCACATCAAATGCAGAGTGTGAGTCAATCTCTGGGGGGTGCTTTACTTCCACATGTCAAGCTCAAGGAACGCCAGGAGCTAATGTTATTGGATGTGTTGATGTTCCTATTGATAATTGCTGTGGCAACGATATCTGCGAAATTGGAGAGACTAGTGCTAGCTGTGCAGCTGATTGTATCGAAGGACCTAATATCGTTCAACCTGATGACTGCGGCAGCTGTTGGATTCGAGATGGAGCTATGTTTGATGTTGAAGCAAAAGCTGATGCTGATATTACCATCACCAATGTTGAATACAAGGTAAGATGCGTCTTGTATATGTCTTTTGATGAGTCCTCTTATTCTACTCATACATTATCTTATGACTTCTTCTAATACCAATATTCATAGGCATACACCAACTCAGGTAATGTCCGACTCTACTACCGTCCAGGAGGCAAGGCAGGTTATGCTTCCGGAAGTAGTCTAACTTCCAATGGATGGGTATATGTAAAACAGGCTCCAGCATGTGGTGCTTGGACGTACTGCAGTATTGATTCATTATCCATCAATGTCGAAAAAGGTACAGTCGTTGGCTTGCTTGTTGTTTATGACAATGGTGGTGACGTGTTATATTACAATAACAATATTGGACAAACAAGCGATGAGTATGCCATTGTACATCAGGGTACTGCCGTCAACTTCAACTTAGCTGGCGATTATGCTAACAGCTTCCACAATGCCCTAATGTTTTCGGGTAAGGTCTACTATACTGCTGACCTAACGCCACCAGCGCCACAGTGTAGTGTGAACGCGGACTGTGATGATAATGTATTTTGCAATGGACTAGAGACATGTTCTGGTGGTACCTGCCAATCTGGCACGGCTCCAAGCTGTTCAGGATCCACTCCTTTCTGCTCTGAAGACCTTGATCAGTGCGTAGCATGTCTTGCTAATGCTGATTGCAAGGACGAAGACTTGTGTAACGGAGCTGAGACGTGCTCATCAGGCCAGTGTATTGCTGGTACTTCTGTTGATTGTGATGATGGGGTGGCTTGTACCGTAAGTATTTCGTTTGTTCTATGATGTCCTCGTTTTTCATTCCCTGTGTTCAATGAGGAGTGACTAACTTATTATTCATAAATACCCATACAAGGTTGATTTCTGTACACCAGCAACAGGCCTGTGCACTTCCACTCCTAATCATTTAGATTGTGACAATGGCTTGTTTTGTGATGGTTCTGAAATTTGCGATGCAGTACTCGGATGCCAAGCTGGTACAGCTCCCTCCTGCTCAGGGTCTACTCCTTTCTGCTCTGAGGACCTTGACCAGTGTATCGAGTGTCTATCCAACAGTGATTGTGATGACGGGAATGCCTGTAACGGAGCTGAGACGTGCAATGCATCAGGCCAGTGTGTTGCTGGTACCCCTACTGACTGTGATGATGGGGTGGCTTGTACGGTGAGTATTTCTAATTACTTTGTTCTTCCTTTTGATGAAATGGTATCTTGTAACTCACGCACTACTTCTCCTACAGGATGATGTTTGTAACCCCGCTGATGGCACCTGCTCGTCGACCCCGAATAATGCCAATTGTGACAATAATTTATTCTGTGATGGTACCGAAACATGTGACTCGACCCTTGGATGTCAATCTGGCACGGCTCCCTCCTGTCTTAACTTTTGCTCTGAGGCACTCGATTCATGCGTCGACTGCCTTGCTGATTCTAATTGTGCAGATGAAAACTTCTGCAATGGTTCAGAGACGTGTTCTTCCAGTGGTACTTGCCAATCTGGCACAGCTCACTCCTGCTCTGGTGAAACTCCACTCTGCTCTGAGAACCTTGATATGTGCGTAGCATGTCTATCCAACAGTGATTGTGATGACGGGAATGCCTGTAACGGAGCTGAGACGTGCAATGCATCAGGCCAGTGTGTTGCTGGTACCCCTACTGACTGTGATGATGGGGTGGCTTGTACGGTGAGTA
>Ga0214477_100689_pt1 | contig 21850 bp, 17 predicted proteins | sample M1_20Mar14CPVII9_FD_165058 | JGI IMG/M metagenome (GOLD analysis project Ga0214477, IMG submission 165058) | Marine eukaryotic communities from Monterey Bay, California, United States - M1_20Mar14CPVII9sort6BwellC16 | ecosystem: Environmental > Aquatic > Marine > Unclassified | place: USA...
TTCTTTGACAAGAGATCATAGCCAGGTTCGTCCTTGATGACAAACTTGTCTGCTTTAGATGCTGCATCTTCATTGGAATCCTTCTTCTTGTCGGTTGTCTTAAATTGCTTCCACACTTGTAAGGATTGGTTTGATACAGTTCCATCTTTCGCTTCACTTGTTGTAATAGGGGCAGTAGGTGAAACAAGGCCCAACCCAACTGCATCCTCCCTAGTGGCTCTGATTGCATCCTCGGCAGCCTTTTTCTTCTCCTCTTCCTTCTTCTTCCATGCATCAATATGCTCTTCACGGCGTAACTTGTCCACTTCGTACTTCTCTGCCTCAGCTAGTGATGTGATGCCTATTCGTCGGTACATTTGCATCTTGGCAATCTCCTTCCTCAACCGCTTTGCCTCAATTATCTTATTTACAAACGCTTCATGTTCTTCCTTGGTATGATATCGAGCAAATAACCTCATACGCTGGACGAGATGTCGTTCATCAGGTTCCATACGCCACATCTTCTCTTGATTCTCACGGTAGTTCAATAAACCTTGACTAATGATGAACTTCTTCCTCTTCTCTCGCTCATCCAACTTGGCGTTAAAGATACGAATAACATCCAACTTGAGCTCTCGATCGGCCTTGGTATCCTCGCTTGTGAATTCCATTTCAGAGATTGTCTTTTCAGCTTCATTATCCCATTCCATGTCCAAGTCTCCTCGGCGAGGCATATACCCAGCAAGTTCCTTCCCAGGCAGTTGTTTACAGTCCTCCATACGAGGTGGTAATACCTTGGCTTCGTATCCTGGAACCTTTTGTGTACGACGTTCAATGAACTGTTTACGGAAAGCAGCAGCTTCAGCTTTGGAGGATGTAGCATGATGTTGGCGGATGAACTGTTGCTCGGAGCGGTACCATAAATCCCTAGCCACCTCTTCGCCAAACTTGGCACCTGTACTGGTGGGTACAAACGGATGAGGCCAAAGGTTCTTACATTCATCAAGCTCCTCTGTTGGAACAACTCGAAATTTAGTCCGCTTGAAACCTGGAGCCGATGCATCTTCTTCGATTGCATTGGAAGAGAGACTCCTGCGTGGACGCTTGCGTGCGGCTATACCAGCCCCCTCAGCGTGTTCCCCATCCGAACTATCAATTGCTAGTGGATCACAGGCAACAGGCTTGGATTCTTCTTCCTTCTTCACAACTTCATATTCTCCATCGGGAACCAATGTGTATGGAGGCAAAATATTGCCATACCTTCCCATGAAATCATCCAGGTAACGTTCCATACATTGTTTATCCGACTTGCCACTACTCCCTCCACCCCCTTCTGACGTTCCTATCCCATCTCCACTGGCGCCGTTGTTAATATGCTCGGCAATTTCTGGCCAATTACCCAGACCACAGGTTAGAATACCATCAAGGAGACGTAAATCTTCCTCAACTGTCCATACATTCTTAGGATCATCAGTGACACGGAATCTTGGTGGCTCTGTGTTAGTAGTTGAGCTATTGACACTGCTACCACTGGCATCCTTTTCAGGAGCTGCAGAGGTGGTATCCTTATTTGACGATTCATTTTTATCTTCTTTCTTCTCATCCGTCATTGTTTCGTCTTCTTTTATAACAATGTTGTCTGTTTTAGTTTTCTCTCCTTGATCAATATTCATCTCATCCTTCTGCTCTTCCAATTTCGGTTCAACTTCAGACTTCGATTCACCCTCAGGCACCCCCATTGTGATCTTATTATCAACTTTGATCTCTTCCACAGTGTCGTTCTTGATCATGTCTTCTTTATGAACTTTGATCTCTTCTGTAGCATCGGCTTTCATCTCTCCTTCTGTTTTAGGCTCAGCCTTATCTTCAACTTTTGATTCGGCGGCTTCATTCATCTCCATGTTGATATCATTATCAGCTTTGACCTCTTTGTCTGTATTCATTTCTCCTTCTTGATTAGCCTTGGCTTCTTTTTTAGCACTCGACTCTGCTACACTAGCAAGAAATTCCAAGGGGTCCATGACAACTTTCTTGGGCGTTTCAGCCTCAGATGTTGGTGCACCTTCGGATGTATCTTCTTTTCCCGTGTCATCTTCTTTGGTAGTTACTTCATCCACATCCATCGCATCACCACTCTTTGAGGCTACATCACCTGACGGTTGTTTAACAGTGTCATCCTCCTCCTCTTTAGCCTTCCCGTCATCAATATCCATTGGGGTAGTGGTATTCGGTGAATCATTCTTCTGTTCTGCACCTTCCTCAGGCTTGGGTTTCACATCTCCAATTAAATCAGTGACACCGTTCTCCTGGGAATTTAAATCATCCCCATCACTCTTTTCAACCTCTTTGACATCTGACCCCTCACCGATATCACCCCCACTATCACTTTTCTTATTACCCCCATCACCCTCATCATTAATAATATTATTATCATCGTCCATAAGTTCAATAGTCTCAACACTCTTCACACCCCTAAACGATGGGAACAAACTATATCGTGTACTATCAGCAACGATATATCCATGGGATGGATCATGACGAAAGTATGGTACCCAAATACCACCAACATAACTACCCAATTCTTCATGATCATCTTTCTTCTTATTACGTGTACCTGCCTTTGGCCTACCTGCCTTCTTCTTCACTGGGGGCGCTTCCACTTCCTCACCTAATTCAACTGCAACTTGTTCAGCATGTTTCCGTCGCTGTGCTTCCTCATCACGTTTATACTTTGCCATGTGTGCATGATCCTCGGTTGCAAAACATTCTAAACATAAATCAAAGTCAGGACAAATAGCACATCTAATTCGAGGTGTACGTGTTAAGTCCGATCCACAATAATCACATTCATATAATCCACGGGGTTTATCACCTAATAATACTAGGGGTTTAATCTTATCCTTTTCTTCTTCAACATTATAATTTGAATTATTTAAATCTTCATCATTATCATCAGTACCACTATCAATATTATTTTTCGATCGCTTGGCTTTGGTATGTGTAAACTTCTTACTCTTCTTTTTCTTCCGTCCTGATGATCGTGTTGTTCCCGGTGGTACAGGGGAACGTGATCGTGTAGTAGTAGATCCTACTTGTGGTGGTACGGGTGATGTGGCTGATGTATCATTAATATTGAGTGTATCATCACCTCCTACATTATCATTTAATCCTTGATTTAAGGCAGAACTAGCAGATCCCCGACGGCTTGATCGAGACCGTACCGAGTGACCTGATGAATCAAGATCGTTATTGTCCATTATTTAGTACTACCGCTGGTGTGCTGCTTCCTCTTTAATAGTTGCCCTACTTACTCCTTCTGCTTGAAAAATAAAAATCTTGTGGTCAATTATCGCGGGAAATGCTTACATGTGGAATGAGCACTTCTTCGTTCTTTCTCCCCTCAATCATATTAATGCATTCATACTGCTAGTTGATGCAATTATTCTATATGTATGCAAATATCAAGTAAATATACTACTATCACTTAAATAATAAAGGATACACTTACTTCTGCAACTGAAATTAGAATAGACATAGGTATCATTTCTAATTCCACTAGGAGCAAAGTTTCTCTCTTTGACACCGCTATATCTCGCTGTAGATTGCACGATAAGTTCTAATCCAAATGAGCATCTTCATCAATTTCTCCGTCCCAGAAGAAACCTGAATCATCTTCATCATTATTATCTATTCCACTCTCATCATCCTCTGCAATCAAATCTAAAAAGTCGGGGTCGCCACCTATCTCTAGTAAATTGTCTTCATTAAGTTCATCCTCATTCTCCATTGCTAGTTGATGTATCTTTCCTGCATTTGCTATTGAATCAAAACTTGCCGTCATCACAGGAGATTCAACTGAGTTTGCCATGCTTAGTAGACTCAGCGACGGCATGAAATTATCGGTCGGATCGTTGACTTCAAAGTCTGCATCATGTGCTCCTTCTATAACGACGCCGTCCCATTCATATTCTACTTCTTCTTTGTTGTCTTTACTATCATTACTACTACTTTCACTCTTTTCCTTCTCTGCATTGATTTGTATTGATGATGTTGCAATTGTTGATGTTGTCTGATGTAATTGTTGTCGTAGTATATGTCTTGGCATAATGGTCACAAATGAGTGACATATTTGTATACATATTAATATGATGAGTATAAGAGACGACGATATCATGTTCACATATCCAGGCTTCGTAGAAGGCTAGAGCTTATCTTGGGCGGCTAATTTTTGTTTTTTGTTGTTTTTCACTCACTTTATTGTAAATGGGGGTCTTTAGTAAATGGGAAATTATTGATTGAGAAGAAACACTTGTAATCCAAGGATGATACGATAACTTTAGAGGTACGATACAGATAGATGATAAGAAGCCTGCAGCTTAGCTGCCGCGTAACAATGAATATATCGAAGAGAAGATAAAGAAATAAACCCTTTGATTGCATCATTGTCATCACATCTCATAACTCAACCGTCACTCGACTCCCGTAGTTACCGAGCCACTACCAGTTTATAAAAGCACATTTCTAATTGGCGACCATATTCTTCCTTATCATTAGTATTAGTGTAATATACCGTAACACTTTTATGAAATAAATTCGTGAGATCCCTTTTGTACGCGCACGAGGAAAAGGCTAAAACTCTCATATTATTTTTATTTTTTATTGCTGACTAACTGCTGACTTTTACTTATTTTGATAGCGTATGCGGAATAGGTTGAAATGAAGCGTCAACAAAGGCCGCTGGGCTATCGTCGGCCTGTATTATTGTCGGAGATACTATTTTTATTGATAATTGCAACTCAATCAACTACGACGTCGGCTTTTGCGCCATCCACACTGCAAAGAAATTGCTTGAGAAATCATGATACTATGAATCATGATACTATGAGAGTAAAGAACAGACGACGTGTATATTCCTTGTCCTATATGTCAAAAGAAGATGATAGTGACTCAAGTATAAAAAAGCAAGAAGATGATAGAAGTATTTCTGATGATGATACTCCTAAACAAACAACCATATCTGGTGAGTATGTTTTGTGCATAAGATGTGCACATTTCACTTTCATTCAATACCTAATACCTCACTCTTTACGCAGGTGGTGAAGGTACCATTCTAGAAATGGCACGGCGAATGCTAGGTGCGTAAAATGAAGGTTTACTAATCTCTATCAAACCTCTACTTCTATTTCTCTAATCGTAGAGTCCTTTCTCTAATCTTGTCTTCTTTGCCTTAATTATGATTAGTGTGGGACGATGAATTATATGATGGTAGGATTGTTAACGATGCTAGTGGATCAGCCGTATCTCCATCTCCTCCTTCATTACTATCACTTCCGCCTGAGAAATTATCAGCTATACCACCACCAACAATACAATCGTCAAGTACATCACCACCAAGATGGAGACCGAGTTCAGTACAACAACAAACAATATCAAATGTGAACCCATCATTTCGAACTGAGTCGCCCATCATGACTAATGCAGGATATGCATCAATAATGAAAAGAAATAGCAGAAAGAAGAATAAACCAAGTATGTGGAAGCATACGCTGAGGTTATACAACAGATTGGCTGAATTGGAAAGAGAACATGTTGTTCCTGGCGTTGGTTATACTGGGACTCTTTCTGCTTCAAGTGATGACCAAACTAATATAGATAGTAATAGCATTGGTGCAAGAAGAATGGTTAGAATTAAACGAAATACTTATCATCATGAAGCTGCACTCGTCGCAGCCAGTAAACTTGGTGCATGGCAAGAAGCAGTGAGCATATTTCGTGGAGTAGAGTCTACGGTATCAAACACAACAACTTCAAGTGCCGAGGAAGATGGTTCATTACGAAAAGTGACAAACAGAGTAACAGACAATATGATACTCTCAGTTATATCAGCCTGCGTCAAAGCATCAAAAGTAAAGCGTACTCTAAGTGTTGCGCCTGCTACAGAAAACAACGCAACAAATACGTCACAATCTCGACCCATGATTAGATTACTGACTATAGATGAAAGGCGTAAGCCATTAGACACCGCAAAGAGCATCATATTGACAATGGAACCCAAACATGATATTCCACTGGTCTCACGTCACATTAATCCACTAGCATCGGCTTACAATAATCTTGGGTTAAGAGCAGAAGCATCAAAATTGATAAATGATCATCTTCATGACCGATCTCCGCCACCACCGCCAGCTAAAGTAATTCGCAAGAACAATCAATACTGGAAAGCAAAGAAACAGGAGGACACTCAAGATCCTGGATTTGAATTAGCATTTAGTGATGATGAGTTGGAAGATGATGAAGATGGTTATGAACAGCAACAACTCAATATTCATCAACTAAAGTCCAAGGATAGAGCCTCCTACTCCTTACTTGTGCAAAGCAAAGCTAGTGAAGGAGACTGGGTTGGCGCTGTACAAGAGCTGCAAAGAATGAATGATGCCGGTCTTCAACCAAACTCTAGAAATCTAAATAGTTGGAATGAGCTAATGGAGAGAGGATGTAGACCGACTGGGGGCAATGAATCCTCAGAGTATGTTTATAGAGGAAGACAACGGAGACGAGGCATGAAGAAAAAACGTGATAGAATATGGTTAGATAGATATTAACAATGTTATATATAGAGTTGTGTACTACTATTCATGCTTTACAAATTCCACACAAAACATCAGATCTTGGCCCACAATCAATCTTACTTCCCAATTGTCCAAACGATGTATCATAATTAGCTTCCTGTGCTAATCTAAGACGATCTGAATCTAAGAATCGCTTTCCTTTGATATGTAGTTCATTATCTGACTGATCTTTTGTCACTGAGCAGTCGGCTAGACGTGTAATAATGGCATAATTGTCCACCGTTATTTGATCCCGAAAGCACGCTGATCGAGGGTATGTTAATGATGTCCTTTTATTCGTATTCCAACCATAACCTCTGCCAGGTTTTGCTTGAGACACCACATTCTCATGAGCATTGAAAACTATAGACCCCAAGCAGCAAGGAGTTGCAATGAATGCAGCTCGATGCAATAGACACTTTTCCATCATTGAATCTGTCGCACCACCGCATAGATGGGTAGCCAAACCAATATCAAAGGCTTCATTAAAGTTTGAAACATCTTGACATAACCACTGCACACTCGAATCTAGACCAACCTTATTTGTTCTCAGTTTCCCTAGTTTGACAGAATGAGGGTTGTTATCAATCAATGTAAATCGACACAGTATATCCTTCTTCTGAAGTAGTAATAGATAGGCAAATACTAAACAGGAGTTGCCACTACCAGACCCGAAGTCAACAATATGAATTGGAAGGCCTGACTCTTTTGTTGTTGAAACTTTCTCGACTAGACCGCTAAGTATCATGTATAAAGATTCTAATTGATTCCTCTTTCTCAGAAGTCTTTTCTCCTTGCGTTTGTTCTCAAACTTTGGTTGGATATCATCTGGAATACAACTCCAATCGATGATTGTTGCTTTCTCTTTGCTCTCTTGACTGTTGTCTAGACCTTCAAGAAAGTTATATGTTGGAGATCTCGACAATGTTGCTGATACATCCTGATGTAGGATATCTAGTATACCACCAAGTTTCGCAAACTGGTTTTCTTTCTTCTTAATACGCTGACGCTTTTTATGTTGCCGGCTTGATTCTTTCTTGGCTTCCTCTTCTACGACATCAATCAACCCCAACTTTATATGTAGTTCTCGCAGTCTTTTCTGCTGTGATTGAGCCTTGGGTGATTCTTTTAACAATGATTCTATAGACTTGGCCGCTGATTGCAAATCCCCTTGTCGTCTTTCATATAAATCACATTCAATACTATAGAGGTTTCGACGTTCTTTAATGTTACCATATGATTCATCTAAGATGATTTGACATGCTTGAATACCCATGTTCGATATATCTTGATGGGATAACACCGATTCGCCTTTATATAAAACATCATCATTAATAATTCTAGCAATTGTAGATACTGCCAACATGCATAGGACAGAGCGACATTCCGTAGTTGTGGTAAGAATCTTTAGTATGGCTTTCACCTCATCAAGTGTCTTGTCGATATATGTTATGTCTAGTAATGTTTGTTTCCATAACGCCCTGAGTATAAACAGACGAGTTGAAATAACAATCTCATCAACTGTATAGATTATAACACCATCTTCATTTACAATTGGTTGTCCTGGTAGATTATCTAGACATGCTCGAAAACAGGAAGTAGCAGAAGCATATTCTTTTTTATCGAATAGCAATTTACCTTTTGTTAGATGGTCACAAACTATCGGTGGTTGAATCCACTTGTCATCCATTTTTGTTGAGGTGGGTATATTCATAAAATGTGTGTTGAGATAAACTTCACAGATTCAAAGACAAATCAAGTAAGCAACGACAATATAAACAGCAGCGTCTTCTAAACATTATCTAATCAATCGCATAAAGCCACTGAACTTTGGCCATTTTTTACTGCTGTCAGAAGACCAAACCAATTGAAAAGCACTTGATCTACACTATGCCTACTGCAATATAACCATACTGCTGCATCATTTTCTAATATATATGCTAATATAACCACTTTCTTATTCTAAAACATATCGAAAGTCTAAACAATATTACTATTTAAGCTCTCATACTCTCATAATAAAAAATCTCCACCACAATTGTACATATCTACTTACGGATGGATGAACTGCTGCTATGCAAAACAGATAGCTGGTGTTTTATATTAATTGCGTGGAGAATATTGCATATTATACGTCATGAGTCTCATTTACACATCTCCAACATCTAGACACAATGTGAGTTTATCGTCTGCGCTATTGTTTCTTTTTCTATATATTATACCATGCCTAAACACCAGCGACCAGCTGTTTTGTACATAAACTTTACATGATCACATAATTTAAATATACCCAGCTGTACTTGGGTGGGAAGGCTGATGCAAAGTCACTTCCTACTCTTCAGCAACGTAATGTCAGAAGGTAAGAACACATTGTGAAGATATGTTCAGTATCGTATATGATTATAATTCAAATAATACCCAACTCACAATCATAATGTAACTAATACCTTTTGTCTTCTTACGCCTTTCATAATATATATACTATACTATACTATACTACAATATAATCCAGGATATTAAATGTAACACCGGCCAAGGAGGCAGGAATTACTGCAGGTGTGCCAAACTTTTTTGAAAACAATAGCAAGAGTAATATAAAGTACAAACGAATTGCAGTATATGATGCTTCTACATCAGATTTACTTTCAAGGGCGGATGAAATGGTTGAATTCATAAGCAACGGATTACATCATGGGGGTGTACTTGTACATTGTCAACGCGGTGTGTCAAGGAGTAGTACTGCCGTTTGTATGTTTTTAATGAGGTAAGAGAAAGAGTTTGCAACATACGATCGAAATACTTCACTTGTTTGACAATATGTTACTCATTTAATATCCAATTGACAATATATGATACTTTAAAACATTATTGAAATCGACAATTAAAACATTTAAATACTATATCACAATTTCATAAACACACAACAACAACAAAACTCATTAACAAAATAGGAAATGCAACATGACAATGAAACAGTCTTTGGCATTATGTCAGCGGCGTCGTCCGGTGGCCGATCCGATACCAGCATTTGTAGAGCAACTGAAAGCTTATGAGAAAGAATGCAGACAGTTTGGACATCTAACAGCCGTGGATAGTAGTAAGCTCTCTATTGGTCCTAGCTCTGACGGTAGTGGAGGAAAGAGAAAGGCTAAGAGTAGTAGTTGTAGTAGTAATGATGGAAAGAGTGGTAAGAAGAGAGCTGTTGTTGGGCCTTCAATTGGACCTTCTATCGGTCCTAGTATTCCTGCAAAAGGAGCAAGTGTTGGTCCTACTTTGAAACATGAGAGTACAGACAAAAAGGAAATTGAAAGCAAGCATGATGATAAAGGAGTCAAAGATAAAGCCAGTTCTGCTGCTGGTAAGAAGAAAAAAGTTATTGGGCCTGAACGTCCACCTGCCAAGGCAATATGTCCAATGAAACCGCCACAATTATGATTACTTATGCATACTTATGCTCATGTTGAAGAAAATAAAGATAATGAAGAAAGTAATGTTATACCTCGGATCCTTAATGAAGAAAAGGATACCCAGGCGATTCATGTATGCAATATCAATATGGTCAGGCTTCAACGATCAATTATATCATTAAACTAGCTACATCTTGCACAAAATGTGGCTACACCATCACTTGTCGTCTAAATAGTAGATTCTTCAAAAAAGTAGTACGGTATCCTAGAATATTGGAAAAGTCAATCTCTTGTAATAGAAAGATAAACATACCATCCTAGCATGCTAATATATAGCAACGCTACTATACCACTCTATGTCTGTTAGTGAAGGCTAGGAACTCCAATTAGATAGCCTTCGAGTTTCGAGCGAGGCTGCTTAAGATGCAAGACCAAACTGTGGTATCCTACAAAAAGACATTTTGTTCTTTGTTGACAAGATTGGAGCAAGATGATATGCTCATAAATTAAGCAAACAGAACTGAACATATATACAATTAATAGAACATGAAACTACTTGACGATATTCCGGACCTGGCTAGATTGAGTTTTGACACTCCGACGAAAGCTCTTATGATGATAACGATAGCATTGACAACATCTCCTTCGATTCATCGTCAAAGTCAAAACGAGTATCATTTTGCAATACTTTAGTTACAAATGTGAAGTATCGACCTGTCACAAAGCATTCAGATAAGATTTTATTATATTATACAACTGCAGAGACTGATCGGTTTAGACAGATTTATCGAGAGGAGAGGTACCGATGTTCGATAAAACACATACAAAATGGTGGCCTATCGTTAGAGGAGGAGGAAGGGGAGGAAAGGGGAGAAGAACCGTCATCACCGGCATTTCTAAGTCGTCGTCGCATATCTCGTATCGTAGTCAATCCAAAGAAAAGTAGTAAAGGAGGGTCTTTTTATGATGACTTTCCATCATATATTCTAGAGAATGACGAGAATGCTAACGATGATATCTGCTGCTTCGATCATGACAGCTTTTGGAGCGGATCTATCACATGGTACTAATAAGAGGAAGGTGGATGTAAGGTTTGCATTCAGTTCTTTGTCTTTGGTTGACCAGTGTAGATCGGATATGTATACCTCGTACATTTGACATGTATGCCATGTTACTTCGCTCGCGCGTTGTTGCCCTACCTGCAAAGTTTCAATGCTATTATCTATCTCATTATGCCTTCACTTCTATTCATCTAATTGAATGCTAATCTAGATTTTTAAACATAATAATATAATCATATTTAGAATAATCAAACAATCGAACTAATCTACTATCTTACAACTAGTTATACATACTATAGCTCTTCAGCACGCCCCTCTCTTGGCATCTGTGCATTCTTTTCTCATCTTATCTTTCCTCGAAAAATACTTATACATATATATATCTTCAGTCCAGAGTCTGTGCACTATCTTATTGTCTCATCTTTTCTCAAGAAGAGTATACTAGTTATCTAGTAGACTTCTCCCTAAGCAAAATCTGTACTCCCCTGTGCTTCCTCTCTTCTCTCGTACCTCTACCTACAGATCCTTGTTCGTCATATGATCTAGAATCGACAGCCATAGTTTCAATATCATCAGTATATCTTGTCTCATCACGATCATATTCAATCTCATCCAATTCCTCAGGTGCGAAATACAACTTCTCAACATCTTCTAATCTAGTCTTGGGTCGCAATCTAACACTAGTTATCAGTGGATGATGAAACTGTACTTTCACTTGACTAGTATCATTCTGTTTAGTAGACGAATCGACTGTAGGTTCGGTACCGTTTGTATTATAAGATGTAGCACGTTGCATTAAATCATTTTTATCATAAACAAGTTCTCGATCATCATCGTAATCATAATCATAACTCATATGAGTATCAACATTGTGTTGTCCTCGACATGGTGAGTTGAGGGTCTTTTGTACTACTGATTTTAATCGATGAAATGGCGATTTAGAACTATCTCCCCCTTCTTCTTCTGGATATGATGGTGAACTAACAATTGCATTCAAAACTGCTGCCATTGATATACCTATACATCCAGAGGAGGAGGAGGAGGAGGAGGAGGACGCTGCTGATTGGTAGTCATGACATTCATCATTAGATTTCTTCGAAGATGATTTAACCATTATAGATTTTGAGAATCTGACAGTAGACTATCTATTGGCCAAGAGAAGGTGAGTAACTTTGTTGTTAAGAAATACACTGTCTAATGAGAAGGCGAGTAGAGTACTAACTTTGTTGAGACGATGAATTGCAATGTTGTTTATGTGATATTAATATCTGTTGCAATAGCGGGGGCCGAACTGTAAGATATAAAATCAATGATCAATGTTAGTATACATATTAACATAGAGTATACGAGCACCGGCGCCGCCTCGGCTATTATCAACTTCGTCTCAATAGTACAAAGGCCACTTTTCTCGGTGGGAATTTCATTTCCCAATCAAAATGTCTCTCAATTTTCATGAACAGATAAGGCTCGTCTGGCCGTCGTCCCTGAGCTCCATATCAAATTACATACATATCACCAATGGCTAGCACTATTATTGGCCGTGGCCTCCGCGAGACAGGAGCGGCGTTAAAGCATGCTTCAGGTTTGGAGGTATGTAATAAAGTTTATATTTATAATTTTGCAATTGGCTGTATTCGTATAGTTACACCAAGATACACACAATATTTTCAAAGTTGCAATATGAGTTGAGTGATGTGCAAATTATTACTCTTCATCGTACTCTTTATTTGGTATACATTCCCGTATTCAATATATTATATCTCACTCTTACTCACCCACTACTATTTCAGGTATTTACACGTCATCGACCAAAGATGACATTCTTAAATCAAAAACCATTTCAAACAAATGATACCTTTATTGCACCCACAGCCTCAGTTATAGGGAATGTAACCAATTGGGATGAATCATCAGTATGGTATAATGCAGTAGTTCGTGCTGATTCGGGATTTCCTATTACAATTGGTTTCTTATCAAATGTCCAAGAGGGTGCCGTCGTAACAACCTTACCCTGTCCACAGAATGCAATCGATACCGATCCATTAAAGTCTGCAGAGGGAACACACACTAATGCTAGCGGGGAGGGTGTAGTTGTGTCAAGAAAAGAAGTGGGTAAAGTATTAGAAACTGGTTTTCCTCCCGTTACACACATTGGACATTATACATCAATTGGATCGGGAAGTGTTCTTACTTCTTGTCGTGTTGATGATTTAGTTGATGTTGGTGATAAATGTACCATTCTTGAAGGAGCGTGGGTTGAAACGAATGTTATCCTTGAACCAGGATCTGTGGTACCACCATACACACGTATCCCCGCTGGTGGAAGATGGGGAGGAAACCCAATCAAGTTCTTGGGTGAATTAGGCGATGTTGAAAAGGCAGGGATTAAACAGAAGGCTATTGGAAGAGGTGTAATGGCAAAGGAACATGCAGTTGAGTTTTTACCTGTTGGAAATACATATTTACAATTGGAAGAATTAGAACGAGAGGGTAAAACTGCGATACAGGGATAAGTATTGTTTGCTCGGGTGGTCGGCTTGTGATTATTGAAAAAGTAAACTTTGCGACTTTTACTGATACCTAGTAATCCCAGGTGGAAAGGGAAGACGAAAACTGTAAATTAGAATCAAATAGATAAATCCTTATATTTATTTAATGCATGTTGCATCTGTAAAAGCGGCAATAAGTACTTAGGGAGTGTCATGAGAAGTGGATACCGATGGGCAGGGGTTTCCTTCGTTGTCATCTTAGTGTTCTCGTTTACTTTTTCATGCCTGTGTAACTTAGATTATACCTCATTATCATTATATGTTATGGATATAGTTTGCATATTTCATATCTTTGTTGTTTTGATTAAGACTAGTAGTGCACTGTTGTTCACATCACCAATCTCGTCTTATCATCGACAGCCTCATGAGAGTACTCTTTTAAGATACTACAATGAGAATACTGATATCGATAACACTAGTATCGGTAGGAGACAATTGCTTCATGGTATACTACTTTATCCCGTCTTCAAAAGTATTGATGCATACGCAAATGGCTCAGTAGTTACAAAGGCTATATGTGACACCACGACAATTGAAAGTTATCAAAAAGGAATGAAAGAAATTCATCTAGTAGGAACAGCTCATATCTCTTCTGAATCATCTCGACTGTCTAGGGATGTAGTGAGAGAAATAAAGGTGAAATTATGTGAATATGAGAAGAAGAGTATGCTTTTGTAACCATCAAGCATTTGTACTTACATCTAATTGATACTTTCATTTTGTATATGTCTGGCTAAGCTTCTTAGAACTTGATCTTCAACGAGTCTCCCGTGCATTCAGGAATGGCCAAGTCGATCGGCCTATAATTATACTATTCTTTACCGGTGAAGGTTCTTCTGGTGGAGGAAGTATCAAATTGCAGTCTGCTGTCCTTGCTCCACAAAATCTGCTTGGTTCAAGTAGTGGCATATCACGAATGCTACAGAAACTCATACCAAAGAATCCAATCGAGCAAATGTACGAAGGTCTTGAGTCTCAAGGAATTACTCCAGGAGAAGAGGTAAGAGCTTTTTGCTTTGACAGTAATCATTCAGTGTATCTCTCATGTTTGTGTGTGTCCTATCTCAAGTTTATCACCGCGGTTGAGGAAGGAGAAAAAGTCAATTCACTTATCATTCTAGGGGATAGACGAATGGATATAACTTTGAAACGCATTGCCAATGCAATCATATATCACACCAATCCAAAAGCATTACTTGAAGCTGATAAAAGGTTGACAACCAAGCTCAAAGCAAGTATGCCAGAACTAATCCAATTAGAAGCAAAACTCAAACAAGAGCAAAGAGAATTGTCCACTGAAGAACTGGCCACATTTGTAGAGAGGCTTAAGACCAAAGACATCACCATGTCAATCATGACAGAAATGAAGAGGGCAGCGCCTGAATTGCATAAAGCTTTGGTCGGCGAACGTGATGTGTACATGGCAAGGGGTATGGATGCAATATTATCATCATCTTTGGATTCGATATTACCCCCGTCATCTGTATCTGGTGTATATAAGTCCAATCTACAAAATCTGATTGCGGTAATTGGCTTGGGTCATATCAGTGGTGTAGGTAATGAACTGAAGGCATTAGGATGGGAAAAGTTTATCCCTGAACAATGTAGATAGCAAAAATGTCCTCTAATTCCCTGACTTTTTCAAAGCAGATCCATCTAAATATCCCAATGAACTACCAATCGTTGTCCCTGCCGTAATCCAAACTAATGCTGTCAATAAATCTGGAGAGATATCAATAGATGGCACCTCACTTGCTATACCCAATGCAATTAATCCAATTTGTAACGTTGTATTAATCTTGCTAAGCATACTAGCTCGTACCTTGAGTGGTGTATTTGTCGGATCCATCACTGCAAACTGTTGATGATCGTTATTGCTTTCAGAAGTAGTATCACTGTCTCGCTTACGAACAGTCTCCTTTCGTACCAACCAATATACACTTCCAACAATACCAACATCCCTAACAATCCATAAACCAACAAGTGCACCTGGAAGTATATCTACATACCACATGGTACAACTAATAACACTAATAAAGAATTTATCAGCCAATGGATCCAAGTATGTACCTAGAACTGTCGATGTTGATGGGAATGTACGTGCAATATATCCATCAAGAAAGTCTGTAAATCCCATTAGAAGGAATAGTGATAATGCCATTGTTGGTGTTGATATTATTGTATCTGTAATGATTGATGTATCTACTGTTCCAGTTTCCACTGCTGCGGCAGAACTTTCAATCAAGTTGATCTTGCTATGGTGATGTGATATGAGTAAATATGATAAGTACGGTGTAGCAAGTATACGAGACATTGTTAATATATTTGGAGGTGATGATAGTTGTGATAATATAGAATTTAGCGCACTCCAATTGAGTGATGATGTGGTAGTATTGTTGATTCTTTCACTAATACTATTATTGTCTGTGGATTGTTGTTTCTCTCCTTTCTCTGTTATAGTATGATGATCTTCATTCTTATCATTAGCAGATGGTCTATTGCTACTGTGATATCTAAAGTTTGTAAACATAATTTGTGTTGCAAAGTTTTGCATGCCATGAAGAGGAGATGACAGCGTTGACGATGTATGATTTACCAATGATAAAACACTCAATAGAGATGATACAGTATGATATTGATTCAATGATGCGTATTGTCTAGTTTGATACTGCTGATAACGATTTGTCTGCGATGTGATGGATGGTGCACCTTGTTTGATAATTTGTGATAAAAAGACATCTCTATTGGAAAAACTACGTCGAGCATGGCGACATAGGATAATATTATTCATCTTGCGTTTGCTATATCTTCCCAAATAAGAGTCTAATAGGCGAGTAATTGACCATTGACCATCCTCTTTAGGATAGTGATTTGAGAGGATCTCGGTATCCATGAGGCAGGATACCATCGCAGGATACCAAAGGGTATCTTTTTTCTCTTTGCTCGCTGCTTGATCTTGAGGTCATTCTTCTATCTCTTCTAGTCTATGCCTTCTATCTCCTTCTACTATCTATTGCCACTGTACTTAGTCTGCATTCTAGTTTATATTATATGGTTTTGAGTAAGGGGTGGTGATATTGACCTTTCTTGCAAATAAAGATCAATATGAAAAACTAACACCCTGATAAAGTTCGAAGAAAGATAACTTACATTTAACTCCAAACTTATAATCTTAATATCTCTGCCTTGTGAAATCCTCATTTCACACAACAGACCTTCCACTGTTTGTAGTTGCCAAAGTGGAGGGTCCTTTGTGACCTGAGTACCTGTGATACTCAAATAGAGTAGCCAGGTGTCTCAAAGCCCAGGGGCAGGGCAGTTGAGGCTGCTCTAATTTTTATTCTATCTTATCATCACGCACCCTAAACTTCAAAGCGGAATAACTATTAGCAGCCTATTACCATACATTATAATACTACAATTCAGTATTAATTGGAATGAATCGTTGCTCAATGAGATTCTCCTACTGCCTGGTCTCTTCATTGCAATAAAAACCAATCCTTGAAAACATATAAAGTTTGAGTCCCCATCTTCGATAATATTATCAATCTTACTTTGTATACCTACTGAATAAACTGTAATATATATACACAAGTACAGTACTAATAATATACCGCAACAATAAGAAAATAAGAAGAATAATGGGTGGATCCAAGCTTAAAAACACAGTAAGCAAACGTCGTCCACGTCAAAATATAATTTATCTAATATTAAAAAATGCTAAAGATAAACACAAAAGTAAGAAGAAGAGTAGTAGTAAATCATCTGTTGTAACTACGGCGTCGTCATCTACTTCCAATAATAATAATAATGATAATGCTAATACTCACAATAGTAACAATGGAGGGTACAAACAGCAATATTACGGAAACAAACGAGGCATACTAGCCTCAGCAGTCGAATTAACCCGACGTTCGAAGAAAATTACATCCCGCACTTCTTCTAAATCAAGTAGAAAATCCAAGAAGTCCAATTCCTCTTCCTCCTCCATTACTAACAATAAAAAGGGTATACTAACCAAAGGACAGCGAGCATTCTACAAATCTCCCAAGGGTATAACCAAGGTAACTATTGTGGGTATACATCATGATTCAAATTTGAAACCATACTATACTATAAAATTACGAGATGGGAAGGAGAAACAGACTGATGGTATGCATTTGACACCCATTATACAGCAGCAGAGTAGTAATAGCGGTAGTGGTAATAAAGGTAGTAAGGGAGATAGTAAAAAGTTGGAACCGATTGATGGTATGACGGAATCTTCGAGTGAGATTGAAGAAGAAGAGGAAGAAGAAGAAGAAGATTCTATTGTTATTGATTATGGCGAGAATGATCAAGAAGAAGATTATGATGGGGAGGCCGAGCCAACTCCTCATGATCAAGAAGGAGATAATTCCCCTCAGCAGGATAATGTACCGTCACCCGCAACTTGGGAGCAAGAGTCATCCTCGTCTGATAATGAAGAAGAAGAACAACAACAAGGAGATACCACCCCTAAGGAAACAACAGAATCATCAACTCCAATTAAAAAATTTGCAATAGGACAAGATGCATATTATCGTCATCCATCCGGATCAATAATCAAGGTTAAAATATATAATCATAAACGTGGATCAAGTAAATATACAATTACATTACCCGCCGGTATTGACGACGACAGTGACGAAGAGGAGAGAATTAAAGTCAAATCACATTTATTGGCAACGTTAATGGATTTAAGTTCCAAGGAATTAAGTATATTAATGAAGGAACGGAATAATAGTAGAAAGGGCGGTAATTTGTCGAGTAGTTTAACTTCAGGAGGTTCGTCGTCATCGTCAAGACGGGGTAATAGGGGAGAACGAGAAACACATATTACATCAAGTATGAAAACTACAACTACTGTAGAATCAATTGATTCGTCAGAAGATCAGCAGGTGGAGGAGGAGAATAATGATACCGGGGTGAAAGAACAACATGAAAACACACCACCATCGCCACCGCCGCCGCCGCCACCAACTGCAACAGCAATTATACCCCTACCAAAAATGCAAATGGTAGAAGCAAAGACTGAAGATGGACAAGCTAGAACCGTGCCACTATACGAAGCGGGTATGAAGGTACAATATAAAAATGCGGCAGGTAAACAAGGGTGTACAATATTGAAGGTACATTTAGATGATTTATTAGAACCATTTTATGATGTTATATTGGATGATGGGAAGGAGAAACAGACTGATAATGCACACCTTCAGTTGCTCGGTGCTGATGACGATGACGATGAGGTGGAAGATGAAGAGGAAGAAGAGACCAAGGTGGAAGAAGTTTATACTGACGAAGAAGAGGAAGAGTCTGCAAATAAGTCAAGTGAAGAAGAAGAGGGAATGAATAATGTAGAGGTAGAAGATCAAATTAGCCTGTTCCCAGGGCAGTCCACGGTACCTGATCCATCCCCAGCTGATAATACCGAAGAGCAAGAACTGTCAACTTCATCGTCGACCCCGACCACGAAGAAAGAGCAAGTTGACCCGACGGCCTTAACGCCTATATCTACAGCAACCTCGTTGTCAACATCTGTTGTAATTTCAGGGCAGTTTGTAGTAGGTGATGATGTCATGTATACGTCCTCCCAGGGCGAGCAACTCCGTGCAACAGTAGCAAGACTACAACGAGATAAGAAGAATCGTCCATATTACGTAGTGACATTACCCAATGGTAAAGAGAAGCAAGTATATGGTCACAGACTACGGCCGTATATACGGCCGCAAGATGAACAACAACGGCGGTCACGGAGTCGTTCAAGAGGTCCAAATGCTGTACCAACAAAAAGTAGCAGATCTAAAAGTCGACCAAGCAGCACTAGTGGACGAAGTAAAGTAAGCAAGAGTCGACAGGATAGAATTCGACGGTCAGATTCGGTTGACTCTCATCAATCCATACATTCCAACTGTTCACGGACATCACACATGTCTAATTCCTCACGCAGGTCGCAAGCTAGTAGAGAACGACACAATAAGAAGGAGGAAGAGTCATCAAGTGGTAATAATCGGAGCTCGCACAGTCGTAATCACGGGAAAATTGAAGTTATTACTACCTCATCGTCTGCTACACGGGGTAGAAGAGAAGAATCTGTATCACGAGCATCACGTAGTCGGTCCAAGTCAACTAGACGGAGTTCTTCTCATGTAAGTGGCTCCACAAGTCATTCTGCTGAGTCTAGTCATAGTCGAAGGGGTAAATCACGAGGTAGAGACCGGTCACGTAGTAGAGCTCCCTCGGATGAATCACGATCATCATCACAGCATTTACACAGTAGTAAGGGCACAAGTAGGGGTATTAGTAGAAGTCGTCGATCGGCAATAGGGGTTGCTTCAAGTAGTAGAGATATAAGTTCTGCATCGAAAAGAGGGTCAGAAATTTCAGATGATGATCATTCACGATCTTCTACTCGGGCTAGTATATCAAAGTTGAAGAGTTTTAGGAAGAACTTTGGGAGCATGAGAAAATAGAAGGCATTGAACAGCAGATGGACATTTGTAATAGATGATTAACAAATCAAGCGTTCTATTTCTTAGCATGGTCCCCGATAGATCACATAAGTATCACACAAAAGCAAAGCATAGTTAGTAGTCATCTGCTATAGGGTATCCTTTTCGGTATCTTCGGGCGTCATTATTTGACCACAAGCTTATTTACCTCTCTAGAGGTATCAATCATCAATCTCTACTTCGTTTAATCCTCCTCGTATACATATATCAGATAGTATAAATCCTCTATTTGTATTGTGTTTCTTTCGTCGATTCAGAAAGTACTGGTGAAGATTACTCAATCATTGCGTTGACCTAATAATAGTTAATCACTTATTATCATCCATCCAAAAATACAATGGCGTCATTCATACCTTTTCCATCAATTCCATACAAAATTGTACACACTGGTGATATTATATTACTTCTATCAATTGGTTTTATATACGAGTTTGTAATACGCATGTATCAACATAGAAATACAAGACGTTCTTCACATGAGCGTAAATGGAATATTCACCTTGCAACATTACGGTATGAGGCGGCTAAGAAACGTGCATTGGGACCAAGTGCATTCGTAGAAACTGCAAAGTTGGAAAGGGCAGTGTTGGCAGCTGATAAGGAATTGGCAAAGTTAGTAGAAGATCGAGCAACACGCAAGACTCGTGTAGGCAAGGTGATAAAGAAATGTAATATTGCTTCAAACATACTAATTATCATGCTATATTGGGGTGTTGCAATGGTAGTTATTGATGGCTCTCGCTTGGATGATGGGAGTGAAATATATAATGGTGATGAAGTGATATCTGATCATGAAAGAGCAAGCACTTTCTGGAAGGGCTTCCTCTTCCCATTATCGTACAATGGGATGGCGTATAAAATTGCACAATACGGAATTGATAATGATATGAAACCAAGTTGTTTGGGTGCTTTGGCTGTTGTTTGGGCAGCACGGGTAACATGTGGAGAAGTGTTTGATTGTGCATTACAGTGGAGTGCAGCAAGATAGAGTAATACTACTTAAATAATCACAGACCTGAAAGAGAAGAGTTATATTGAAAAGTGGTTTCTGTCTTCGTAAAAATACTTTGATGGAAAAGAGAAGAACAGCAAGTGTTCATTGATCTTTGAATTACCATACTGTTTGTAGAAGTGTAGTAAGACAAAAGCATACAACATGGCTACACTAGATAAAGTGCTACTAAGTGCTTTTCAAATCAGGTGATCTTTAGGTTAGACTTGCCAACAATCTATATCTACATTGGGCTGAAGAACCTTTGACAGTCCTGTCAAGGTATACCCCAACTCATTTCATCAGGTTTAGCTGTAAAGATCTTCCTCATCGTCATCCTCGGCAGCATCTCCACCAGCTCCGGCAGCACCACCAGATTCAGGGAAGGCAAATGTAGCCAAACTTCCACCACTAGCTCCAGTTACGGCCGCACGAGATTGTTGCAGTGTCTGGGCAAATGAGGCATATTGTGCCAAATCCCTATCCGACACGGATCGACGAGCATTGCGCACGGCGTGTTCAAAGTGACGGGGTAAGATCTCGGGCATGGTATCCTCGAGTTCATCCTCATCATCTTCCTCCATTTCTTCACCAGCCTCCTCACGAAGACGTCCACGTTCAATATCACGCTCAATCTCCTCACGAATAGCAATCTTACATGCAGTCTGACAAATCTCAGTAAGATCGGCACCAGTGAACTTATCAGTTTGGGTTGCAAGGTAGGA
>Ga0214477_100691_pt1 | contig 21847 bp, 24 predicted proteins | sample M1_20Mar14CPVII9_FD_165058 | JGI IMG/M metagenome (GOLD analysis project Ga0214477, IMG submission 165058) | Marine eukaryotic communities from Monterey Bay, California, United States - M1_20Mar14CPVII9sort6BwellC16 | ecosystem: Environmental > Aquatic > Marine > Unclassified | place: USA...
AATCTTGACCCCCCCCATCTTAGGGAAGGAAAATGCCACAATGTGTGGCCATAAAAGTATGGTGGAGGGACTTACAATCATGTTGGAAGAGTTTTTATTGCCTTGTTATACACATAAACAATGTCAAATAGCCACTGTTCTAGTTCTAGCTTTCAATGATGGCTACACCAATACCACTTGTGGCTGCTCTAGTTCCCTAGCCTTTGCTTGAAAGTTGGGGGACAATTGAGATCTAGTACAAGAAACCTGCCAATGTGTGTCTGTGGAGTTTTAGAGAGAAGTAGAGAGTCTAGAATAGAGAGATGTTTGCACGACAATGACAGTATATTGATGGGTGCCTCTCTTTTTTGCAACCTTCCTGGAGAGGATACTTCAAGATTTGATTTCCATGTTTCTGGATCAGAGATCCATTGGAAACTTGACAAATGATTATCTATCATATCATAATCAGCATAAAGGGAGGATGTGGATTGGAAGAGGAGAAGAGTTGATGGTAGGCTGACACCCTTATCTTTTTTGAGGTTGATGGGATGGGAGTGGAAGTTCAGAGGTATCCTCTTCCTTTTCGTGAGGCGGAAGTGACGTGGACGAAAGTAGTTCTAACGGAAGCCAAAACCACATAAAAGCCGAGCATCGCTGAATCTTCTACGTAGGAATAGTACTGACTACGGCCAGACGATAGCAAAAATATCGAAAACCGGCTTCCGTTATGTTCAGGAACCACAAACAAAACATGCACCGCTCATAATTTTCATCTCTTGTGCGTTGACGATTATCAATAACAATTAAACATACCCTGATTATAAGAGATCCGGGAGGAGAGAGATTAGTAATAGATAAAAAGTTAAATAATAATACACACCATCAATCATGGGAGGAGGAAAGCCTGCCGTCGGGGAGGACAACCCACAAATGGAATTGAATTCACCTTGGCATACACTATCAATTCAAGAAGTCATCAAAGCCATGGACTTGAATGAAGGTCTTGAAAAGTCTGGATTAACTACAGCCGACGCCGCCGTACGTCTTGAGAAGTACGGTCCCAACAAATTAACTGAAAAGGTTAAGAAGACATTATTGCAACGTATTTGGCATCACATTAATAACATTCTTGTTTATGTCCTTCTTACTGTTGCCATTGTTTCACTTATCCAAGCTGTTACAACCAACGATGGACAAACTCGATTCACTGCGTGGTTCCAAGTTGCACTTATCCTATCCGTTATTACCCTTAACACCTGGATTGGTATCTACCAGGAGGGTAATGCCGAAAAGGCCGCTGATGCATTAAAGAATATGTTGTCAAGTGATGCTCGTGTTATCCGTGATAGTAAAGAGATTATGGTTGCCGCTAGTGACCTCGTACCCGGTGATGTATGTCTCCTTGGTTTGGGGGATAAGGTACCCGCTGACTTGCGTATGATTTCGGTTTCTAACTTGGCAACAGGAGAGGCTGCACTTACTGGAGAGTCTGTGCCTATTGATAAGGTTACTGAGCCTATTGAGGTACCGAGTGGATTAGACCCCGAACAGGTACCTCTTGGTGATCGTAAAAATATGGCGTACAGTGGTAAGTTATTTGTTTTTGTCTGTTGCAATTAGTTTTTTGTTTATTATATAGAGGGTGGACGGATTAATTGCAATTATGTGGTTCTTTATTGTGTATGTGATGCAATTGTTATTCCAATTTCTCACTATTTAATTTTTATCTTTATATATGATATGGTATCAATATTATCAATCGATTATTTCATACTATTATACACACCCTCTACTAATAAAACAACAATTCAGCCACCCTTGTTGCCCAAGGAAGTGGTGTTGGTATTGCAACCTCAACTGGAGATTTTACCCAAATTGGTACCATCAATCGTCTTGTTAACAACACCGAAGCCATCAAGACAGATGTATTGAACCAGATTGATCAGATTTCCAAGTACCTCTTCGTTGCCATCTGTACCATGTGTCTCGCCACCTTCTTGACGGCCTTCTTCTACTCTGAAACATACAAGGGGAAAGTTCTTGATTCCATCAACATTGCCCTCGTCTGTGCCGTTGCCATGGTTCCCGAAGGCCTTGAGGCTATTGTGACACTCACATACTCTTATGCCGTTAAGGTCATGGCCACTCAGAATGCCATCGTCCGTGCCCTACCTGCTGTTGAAACTCTTGGATCCGTCACCGTTATCTGCTCTGATAAGACTGGTACACTCACCCAGAATATCATGTCTCTCACTGCATTTGTAACATCTAATGCTCGATACAAGAACAATGTTGATGGTGCCGACCGTGTCCCTGATAACTTTGTCCGTGACGATTCCTACTTGGCAGAGCGTGCCGTGCAAACTTTGAAGAAGACTGGATCTGAAATCTTGGCTGATGGCCCTAACAACCCTGCTGGACGCCGTGGACATAACCCCTCCAACCACTTCACTGTTGACAGTCTTCATACCACCGAACAACCTGACCAAGCCGCCAAGGTTGCACACCCTGATTCTCACTTCCCCTTTGAGAATGGTTCCTCCCCCACAAAGGAGTGGATCCAGTCTGCTCTATCTTGCGGTGTCTTGTGCTCCAAGTGTGTTCTTGGAGAGGGTGGCGGACGTGAGGGCGAGATTGGAAACCCAACTGAACTTTCCATCCTACGTGCATCTTACTTTTCTGGTATTGATATTGAGGAACTTAAGAACGATTGCCCTATTGTCGCCGAAGTTCCCTTCAGCTCCGAGTACAAGTTTATGGCCACTGTTCACGAACCAACTGCTGCTGATAATGCCCCCGATGGCAAGCTTGTTGCTTATGTCAAGGGTGCTCCCGATAGAATGGTCAAGCAGTGCAAGTTCCAGGCCAAGGGTGGAGTTGCTGGTGAAGATAATCTTGAACCAATTGACGAAAATTACTGGATTGAACAAATTGCCATTCTCAGTTCCCACGGTCTTCGTGTGCTAGGTCTATGTCGTGCTTTTGTCGACAAGGACACCATTAATTCTGGTGATCAACTTGGTAGGGAGTTTGTTGACGGCCGCCCCGAAGGCAAGTGGTTAACAATGGTTGGACTATGTGCTATTATGGACCCCCCTCGTCCCGAGTGTGTGCAAGCTATCGCAGAAGCCAAGAGTGCCTTCGTTCGTGTTGCCATGATTACTGGAGATCACAAGGATACTGCCACTGCTATTGGACACATGCTTGGAATTGTTGACGAAACATATAGTGAAGCTGTAACTGGACCTGAACTTGATGCCATGTCTGATGATGAACTCCGAAAGTGTGTCATGTCCCACAATGTGTTTGCTCGTGCCTCACCCCAGAATAAGATTCGTATTGTGAAGGCCCTTCAAGCGGAAGGACAGGTTGCTAGTATGACGGGTGATGGTGTAAATGATGCCCCCGCTTTGAAGGCTGCCAATATGGGTGTTGCCATGGGTAAAGAGGGAACTGATGTCGCTCGTGAGGCATCTGAGATGATCTTGGCCGATGATAACTTCGCAACAATTGTATACGCTGTTAAGCAAGGTCGTGTTGTCTGGGATAACTTGCGCAAGGTCCTTCTTGTGAACACTCCCATCAACAACTCCCAAGGACTTTCCGTTTTGCTTGGTTTGCTTGTGAGGTTACCCAACACTCCCATTACTGCCATCCAGATTTTGTACTCCAACTTTATCTGTGCAGTAACTCTTGGATTTGTTGCCGCAATTGAGCCCGCAGAAGACGGTATTATGGACCTACCTCCTCGTCGTGTTGGAAAGCGTCTTGTTGGACGTTTCCTCTTCCTTCGTATCATTCTCGGAACTTGTCTTTTGACTGGATGTGTTGTTGGTGCTGCTAAGATTGTGGACATTATGGGAATTAACGATGGATTGGATGTAGATGAACGTAATTACAAGATTCGTGCTGTTGCCTTCAATGTTCTTGATTTTGGTGCCATGTCCGTCACTATGAGTGCTAGGTTTGCATACAACAGCTCCTTCCACCCTCGTGTATTGAAGGGTAACCCAGCAGCGCTTGCCTCCTGTGCTATCGTGACTGTTCTTCAGCTTATGCTGACCTACATCCCTGGTTTGAACACTTTTGTCTTTGGCATGAAGGGAATGGATGGTTTCGGATGGATGCTTGTGATTGTTTCCATGGTGCTCATCTTCGTTATCATGGAACTTGAGAAGGCCCTTCGTAGGTCTTTGAAGGCAAGTGGTTCAGACACTGACGATAGGGAACCAGGACCGTTCGACAGTACTGTTGCACCACCTGTGGATATGAAATTGCCCAAGGGAGCCTCCAAGCTCAACCTTCAAGAGCTTAACCATTAAGTTTATGAAGTCGGGTGCGAGAGAGAAGTGGAGAATGTATATGTGTTGTTTTTCGTCGTTATAGATTATTATTGGCCTTTGGATATATAGATTAGGCCGGTCACCTACTATCTGATTTTTGAGATATAGAAATAGAGTGCAAGAAGAAATTAAAGTATATAGAACAGTTTTTTACTGCAACTACGGGCTATGATGAGTACAAATAATGTACTTCTACATACATGAGGAAGAGATCAGGAATCAAAAACCATTCAAACCTTATCACTCTCATTCGACCATACCCGAGAAGAAACAGGGCTATTCGTAGACATTCTTCTCTTGCATGTCATATATACTCGAGGTGTGTCTTGATGCCGAAGAGAGAAGAGTTGGTCCACTTCTATTCCTCTATTCCCATGGTCCACTGCTGCACTCACGAGCGAACTCCTGAGGAATTGAGACTTAGTGCAGTGAGATACCAAGGATACCTTTTTACCACATTCCTTGATGATTTGATTGAGGCAATCATTATTTACTCAATCAATCGACCTGTGTATTTACTGATATATACCTATTTCATGCCATACTATCTCCTATTTTCATGTCTCATAATTGTCTTCTGCTGTGAGAAAGTACAGTCGTTTTCCAGCTGTATTACTTGTAATATAAACAAAGATACATACACATCATATCCAACATGTCATCCATATTATTATAGTTATAATTGTTGGAGTAGATTGAATGCAAAGAGTAAACATAATGGCGCCGATACAAGGAATGATGGCATTGTGGTCATCATATCTAGTCATCATGTGAGTTGTCTGTATTATGTATGCTTACACTTACAACTAATAGCCTCATGCAGTAGTACTCAACCTCTTGCATGATCTCATCTTATTTCCTACACAGTTACTTGATCACAAACCAGATAATATGATAGTCACTGGTAAGAAGTACAAGTTAAAAGGTGTGGCATGTCTGGGTCGTCCAGGAGTAGCTCTATGTATAGGACAAAGACGGAATATTGATAAATTTTTGAACAAACTTAAGCAATCAATGCCACAAAAGAAATTTACCAGCGTTAACCTTGAATTAGTAGATTATGATGAAGACCTGAATAATCTTATTGATGGATTCGAAGAAGTGCCTCTTGCTACATTGAGAGAATTACTAACGAGTATAGGCCACGAGGATAAGTTCTTAGCTCTTGTTGGTATTGATAACAACAATTCACCGTCAAGAAGCAGTAGTCAACCAAATGAAAATCAAAATAACTTTGACAATAAGAAGGACAGAAAGAAGAAGAAAAGAAGAAAAGGATGAAGGGTTGACCCAAGAATAAACAAGTTAATAATGATCAAACTGGGTTCTATGATAGCTCTGGCATACACATAAGATATTTAGTAGGCCGTAGGCGTTAGGCGAGGCATCACTCAATATTCAATTCATAATATTCAATTCATAATAAAGTCTAACTCTTCGTTTCCCACGCCCTTTAGATTAGATTGAGTACCATTTCATGACATCATTTGATTCGATATCTAGAGTATGCAGGGGAGCTTTATTATACAACAATAAGTCGAGGGAATCTAGTACACAAGAATCATTTGGCGAGGTAACACTGTATGCCAGCACACATACAGCACAACCAGGCAATTGGTTTGAATTGCATTTGGATTGCAATTGGTATTGTACTATTACTTATGCATATATCCGGTAAAGATTATAAAGGTGAGGTTACGTGTTTGATTTATTAGCGGTAGAAAAATCGTTATTTCGATTCCTATGATATGAGATAGTTTCAGTTGCAAACATTATATTCTTATAAACAACTCGTGTTTTGTTGCTTGTTGCAAGTTGCAAATACATTACCTTCTGTTGTCAATTACTCACTCTATTGTGTGATATAACTCATAATAAAGCATAAATCATTTCACTACAACATATAGAACAATGGTACCAGCACCGCGAGGATATGGAACAATATCATCAAAGGATGATGAGGGAGAAGAAGAAGTTGAGCTATTAACAACTGGTGGTGATACTTTTATTGGAACAATTGATACGGGTAGTTCAGAAGTAGTAGATGATGAACCAACGAATATAAAAAAGAAACAATGGACTATTCATAATAATTGCATTTCCTACACACTTGCTGCTGTTATATGTCTAATAGCTGCAAATTACTGGCACAGTCGAGCAGATTCATATGAGAATAACAACATACACGGTGGTGATACCAATCACAGGAACAGAGTGCCAATGCCACCTCCTTTATCCACATTAGACCCAGCAAAAGATTTACATTTCCAATCCGTTTCTAGAAGTGGTAATACACTGCCGTCAAATGTATGGGGTGATAAGTATTTGAATGGAAAGAAGTTTGTTCCACTTCCTACAAATCAATGGTACCAGAATCTGCTCTCACACAAAGCAAATGATCCATCAAAGCTTGGCGAAACAGGTCGTGTATATACTATACCATATATTGTAGGTGTATCACCACCACAGGCTCCCAAATTTGGTAATGCAAAAGAAGTTACTACTTCTCAAACAATGGCAGGCATTGAGCTCTTCATGCCAGTATTACAAGCAAGTTCGAAGAATATGCAAATGGTATTTGACAAGAACAACGGGATGAGTTTAGGTGCTACCGTGGATGATGTGAAGAAGGGAGAATCACCAGCAACTTCATACATAGTTGATCCAGATGAAGATATTTCCCCATTGGGTGTTAGTCTGAAGTGGAATCATGTTAACATGAAGACTCATATAGTGAGAGGTCAGCCGTATGGTACTATGAGGTTTGGCAAGGATGACAAGAACAAGTTTGTATTGCCAACAATTATCGCTGGAAACCGACCAAAGTCAATTATAATAGATTCAGATGATGACACAAGTACTCCTAACAAGATGATGTGCGGATCAACAACCGGGAAGCCAATAGAGCCTTCACACAAAGCACCAATATCGAAAGATGGCAAACCTCACATCTACTCAGTAAAGCATGAGTTAATAATAGTAATGGACGAATCCGACTTCACATGGGTAGTATTCTTTAGTAAGCCTGTGAGTGTTGAATGTTACTCAGACGCAATTTATCATTCTTCAGTAGTAGTACATCAACTGGAGCCTATCTTAAAACAACATACATTAGTAAAGAGAGTAGTAAATGTACGACTATTGGTGGTGGATTTGGAGGATATAAAGATAGTACTGGTACTAAATGGAAGAAGTCGAAGAAGAGGAAGCTTGCCGAACAGTCATCGTATTACCCAAATATGATTCTAAATGAAGCTATTGTCTTTATCAAGTCAATGGCATGCATTTGTGCATGTGGTATCCCTCCATCTAATGATAATAAGAAGTATATGAATCGATTGCGGACATTACTAAACAACAATATCGATCAACTAAGTAAGGGGGGACTTGAAGAGTTGTTAATTGAATACATGTTTGATTTCGAGGAGTACAGGAATCATGCCCCTGTGGCTTGTCATGTCGATGGCAACAACAAATGCAACTACGAGATCTTATCTGTTGTTGATAGGTTAGGATGTAACACCCAGTATGCGTATCTCACTTTCCATTGGATAATGCTGTGTTAGAATATGTTGTGAATGTGTCTATTGTTGTTGCTGATTTGAGTAAAACGTGTCATGTTGCCGACCCATCGAGGGGAAGAAGTGGCTCGGGAGGTGACGGTGGGAACACTTCTAGAGCAATCTGGAGATCAAGAGCATAGAATGTTGTATAAAATAGAATGAATGTACGGTGGAACATGATTGAATGTAATATTACTCATGAATTGAGATAAGATTCACTTTGTGGGGTGGTATCAAATTCTTTAGTAGGGTCTAGTACCCCAAGACGTACTGCCAATACTCATCCAATTTTTGGCCAAGAGAAATTTGCCAAGATATCTTTCATTTGCCTCGCTACACTCCCCTCATCATCTCTCTTTATAATGATACTTGTATCAACTAGATAGACAGTCACTGGTATTACTACTACTCAATAAGATGTAGTTGTATACTCATATACTCGGCCTTGTGGCCGATTAAGCTATGATACTGTGGTATCATAGCAAAATCATGTATGCAATTAGATATTGCACATATCCATCAACGACATCGATGTCGACATCAACCACAACAACAAACAACAATGTAGCAATGTATATATTATATCCATATACTGTATTGCATACAGTATAATCATACGTCATCGTGTTTAGCTATTTTCAAGTCAGTTGTTAAATCCCGTAGGGTATTTTCAGCAATGCGATTAACTCAGAATTCATCATAATCTCAACACACCATTATTTATTAACTCATCACCACAACATCTCAATACACCACCTTTATTAATACCAACAACAACAACGATGAGCGAGTCCAGAGATGTTATTAAAAGGAAGATTAAGGAGATCGACAATTTTCAGTACGTCAACAAATCATCCCGTTACATCACGCGTGCTGCCAAGGCCGCCAACTCTTCTGCTACTACAAACAACAAATCAACTACTCGTAAGGAGGACATGCCATTGTCCACATCCAATCAAGTATCAACCACCAACAACCCTCGAAAGTTGCGTCCTCATCGTGTTGCATTTACAGATGCTGCAGAGAAATTAGCCTCTACTTTCAACAACTCCTCGAAACAACTCCTCGAAAATGTGACTACCAAGAAACAAAAGACTGAAGATGAGGCCTACAAACATGAAGAGGATCATCTTTCTGAATTCAATAGTGGAAGTAATGTGCCTAAGAAGTCACGTAAGAAGAAGGGCAAGCGTGGTAAGGGTAAGTGTAACTTTGTGTGAAGTAGTTTGTTATTCCTGTATGTTATTCTAATTTGTTATTCCTTTGTTATTCTCTTCTAAATTATTTAGATCGTCATCCAAATATGACTACAGAGAAGAGACGTGAACGTAGTCTAACAAATCACCAAAATGCCAAAGCTGGCGTGGGAGGCAGTGGTGTATTGGCTAAGAATGATAAGGCGACTATCACGAGGGGTGGTTCGATTGAGTTCTTGCTCTTTACTGGCGCGTTTATATCTTTGAGGTACCTCAAAGCAATTGAGGTTCGTGCTGCCAGAGGATCCGAGCGTTATGAGAAGATTGCCATTACATCTGGTGCTGTTGCTCAAGAGGATTCAGGCGATGCTGCTTCAGCCTTATTTACTGCCATCAAGCTTGTACGTACTCCCGAAAGTGCCGCAGAAGGACATCTCACTTCACTTTCCAAGTGGTTGGGATTGAGTTTTAAACATATGTCGCATACTCTAAGTCGTGATGATGTCAGAGGAGAACCTCATATCCATCCTTACAGTGAGAATGCCAAGGGAAGGGCTGGTAGACAAAAGTATGACTCCAATCACTACACCTTCAAGGCCCACATCTTTTTCATCTCAAATTTCCAACGGGAAACAGTTCCTTTCTTTTTCGGTAAGGGAGATACCCGTACACTCACTTCTGTTTTAAAACTGAATGGGAATTATAATCTTGAGTACATCGAGACTCTCAACAAGAAAGTCACCAAGCCTCGAATCATCTTGGCTCTTCTTCTTGAACACTTTGGTGTAGACTATTACAACAGCCACAAGAGTGAGATGAACATTGAGACTTTGGGCCGTATCATGGAGGAGGCAGTTGATGAGGCAGCGTAAAGATATGAAAGTTGAAGTATTAGAAGTATTGGGAATTGTATTTGTATATATTTGAGTGCAGGTTATGTTAGTGGATGTTATATAAATAGTTATTCAATCACTTAGTAATTCGTCATCCTCCCCATATTCCTCTACATCATCAGACTTTGCTGTATCACTTCCTAAATCACCTGACATAGCCTCAGCAATAATTCCAAGATTCGTGCCCACAGGTAAACCCTCATATATTCTATCCGAACGAAACCGCTTCAGTTTGTCAATGCCTCTTATTTCTGTGTTCTTGAGAGATCTCGTGAAGAAGCGTCCCCACCTTTTATTTTTCAATGTGTTCACATCCATATCTCCATCGTAGTCCGCTGGCGGCGTGAATACCTGCTCAATACCTTCATAAACATCAGAGACTTTAGAGTCCTGTAATACTTTATTCTCATCCAATCCATCACTCAAAACTTGTGCAGCAGCAAGAACATGTTCAAACCTAGCAAATCTCTCTTCGTCCTCTGCTGAAATTTGCACATCTTCCTCCCTGGTGTCGATCCGGAAATACAATTTAGACTAAATGTCGTTGAAGTGAATGATGATGATGATGAAGATGATGATACTCCTAACAATGATGAATTGGTAGTAAGACTGGCTTTATTAAATGAGTGCACAACAGGGAAAGGTATCATCAAGGCGCATTGTGATCATCTTAGACGCTTGTCTTATGATACAGTGAGTAAAAAATCTAAGGAGTATCTCAAGATGCTACGAAAAGGTTCAATGGTATACCCCAAGAGTCCATTAGTCGGGACACAATTCCCAGAAGGGGATGACGATGATGAAGATGACAATGGTCGAGTAACAAATGTGATTTTTGACTGGGATGCTACTTCAGTGAAAGGAAGAGCATCATCCGAGAAGGCTGTTTCAGGTTTACGAACCACATCTCAAGAGGTGAAAACAGAGAAGGACCAACTCATAATGTTTGCACTGCCATATCATCTCGAGTCTCCATCTACAAGTTCCGACTCAAAGGATGATTTGTGTCTACACACCTTTCATGGTAGAACATGTATTGTAAGTAGTGATCAATGGGTATTGCCTATAGACCATGGTAAGCCACAATCGTTCCTTGCCGCTCGTCCTCCTACATCAGAGGCAATTCCACTAATCGCCGAAGCCTTGAATGAGGACATAAAGTTCAAGATCGTGAGTTGTATTGCTTATGTTTGACTTGTTTTGATTAATACGCTTTCTAACAGTATATATACACACTTGGCTCCTTTAGAGCTCAAATATGTTGAGAGCAGCTGCCGACACCTACTTCCCAGGAAAGATTCTCTCCAAGGTAGGTAGAATTATAGAGATTAACAAAGAACTGCAAAACTTGAAAGCAGGAGATGGGGAAAGTAACAACTACTCGGATGCAGATTCAACTTTAATTGAAGAGGCCGAGTCTGCAGCTAAAGATACTAACCTTCCATCAAATGATGAAGTAGAATCTCTGCTTGACGACCTTCAGCAGGGAGTAGAAGTGTGGTTACATCCTGGTGGAAAACAGAACGGTGGAGGAGAGGCTGAGTTTTTATATGATACAAGCTGGGGTGGCTTCATTAACTGTGGATGCACATACTCATTCAAGAAAGGCCATGAAAGTGAAGGGACGTGCAATAATACATTCCCGGTATGCCCTGCTTTAACAGATGTTAATACAAACTTTGGGAATGGAATGTAAGTGCTTATGTTTGCTTCATGTTGGAATAGGTTTCCTATTCACCTGTTCATTAACAACCTCTTCATCTCGGCCGTCATTCAGGTACAACGATCACCATTTTCATTATGGTTATCATATTAGTGCTGCAGCTATTGTTGCGAAGCATAGACCACAGTGGGGTGTCAAATACTTCGAACGGATCCTACTATATATCCGGGATATAGCTAATCCATCGGCTGATGACGAATTCTTCCCGATGTATAGACAGAAAGACTGGTATCTTGGCAATAGTTATGCTGCTGGCTTAGTATCAAGTGAGTTGCTCTATATATATTGTTTCCAACTCTTCACACACATGTAATATCATATACTAACGCTTTTCACTGGATCATTTAAGTGGAACTATCTCCTCATGGACGAGAACAGGAGAGCAGCTCAGAAGCAATTGCAGCATTTGAATCTATCTCATTATATGGTGGTGTTATGATGGATATATTTTCGAATGAAGGAGATGCCGAGAATCTTGAGACGGCAAGAACCGTGCGGAATGTGGGAGAATTACTTACAAGGCTGGAGCTCTCAGCTGCCGATAGATATTGGCATGTCTATGGAGCAAACCCCGACGAAAAGGGTTCTTTTGGAATAGACAACACCACAAACTTGGATATGAATATGATGCCCAACACCACAACGATTGAAAGCCATTACAGCACATACCCTACAAAGTACAACAAACCCGCAGTGGGAATGCTCTATGATACAATGGCTTCATTCCAGACGTGGTTTTCTAACGAGGAGGTTGTAAGTTACGGGATACAACTAATACCACTTACGGCTGTGGCCGAACAACGAGACAACATCGAGTGGGTGACGAAAGTACTACCAGTATATAAAAAGGCATGCGAAAAGGCCAACAAGAATGAGAACTTTTGCGACGCTAATGGTTGGTCAATTGTGACAGCCGCTCTACTAGCCGAGACTGGCCATATAGACGCTGCTCTAGAAATGGCATCACTAATTCCCAAGTCTGTTTTCAAGTCTCAAGGAGGAGATGGCAATTCATTGACCAACACATTGTGGTTTATTGCAACAAGAAAACAATCTTAATCTTACTTGCTTGTTGTCAAGTTGTAATATTCAAATTGAGCTGAAGTCACGGAGTCTCACAGGACCATAGCATCCAAAATAAAGCCCATTTATCGGCCAGCAATATCTAGCTTAATTGCATACAATGAGACATTACCCCCTGTTATATCTCAACTATATATATGTATTATTATATCGTATTCTATAAGCTGTGATACTGTTATAAAGGATACCGACTTTATTGCTTACTGTTACTCTCTCGTTGACATATCGTACACGATACAGTCGACAGTACGATAGTGATTTCAATGTTGGCTAATGATGTCCATACTACTATTAACATTGTTACTCTATACCTTTATTATTGATGGTGTTGTATCGTTTGGTCTTAATGATGGCGGTGGTGATGGTATGAATAAGATACACCTTTCATTATACAGAGAAGATAATGATGATACTAACAACAATCGACGAAGAATATTCCTTTCATCAATGTTAACTACATCTACTACTATATTGGTAGGTTCATCACCAGCATATGCTGCAAAGGGCGCTGCCGAGTATGACTTGGAATATTATATGAGAGATCTATTTATGGGAAATAACAAAGAGGGTAATCTACCCGTGTCGAATGGACCTAAACCACATCCACCACGAACAATCAAAGAACCATTATTATCATTACTTCTTGATGATGAACTACAATCTTGTATAGCAATACAGGAATTGGCAAAGATTAGTAACATACCAATTGATACTATTGCAGAACAAACAAAAGCTGTAAGGTCAAAGGTACAATCTGCATTCAAAGTATCTCACCCTTACAAAACCGAATCGGTTAGTGATGAGTATTTTTTTGATCTATCGTGCTATTCGTTGTGGCGAATTGCAGCTGGTGCCATAAGTCTAGACTTTACAAAAAGAGATGTCTTCATTAGAAATATTGGTAGGAAATTGTTAGATGAGATAATTAATAAGCAATTGATATCCAAAGATTCAATAGACTTATTACAAAACAAAAAAGAACTAACCTTGACTGATACTGTGCCAGTACAGATTGAGATTTTGAATCTATTCCAAGCTACAAACTTTTGTACAAAGTATTGTTTGGGCGATGAAAAAGACGAAGTAAGAACTGGTTTGAATCTATTTGATTCACTAGATGATGATGAAATCAAATCAGGTGGATCGGTAGATTGCTTAGTGAGCATATTTGACCCATCAACACTGGGTGGAGCATTGCAAATTACTGGCGAGGGATCCAGATTCGCTCCTGGAAAGTCCGAGTTTGTGTTGTTTTGTTTGTGTGTTATGGTGTGTTCAATATGAAGACTCGGCCATTCGAATACTTCATTTGAACTTAGTTTGCCTTATGTGATTGCCTTTGCAAGCCGCATGTACTAACATATGTTGCAATCACTTCTCTTTCGTCTTCATAAACTACGAAACGCGCATCTTCCAGATTTCGTTGGTCCAACTCTAGTAGCGGTATGGGAGCGAGTTGCCGATGGCAATGTCGGGGTCCGATTTGAGAGTTACTTTGTCGATCCAGTGTACAGAGCAAACCCAAAAGACTTTTTCCCAGATGAGCGTCTCTATCAATTTACAATCGCAAGAAAGTAGCGAAGCTAGCTAACTTAAGAACTACTGCAACTCAAAAAGCTGATAATCGACCCCTCACAAACTTCTTTGTATAGATATCAAAAGGTTGCTTTACTACTTCATTCCAAATAGCTTTCATTTCAGTATCATTCACTTTATTGCTGCTCCGACTCTCTAATAACAAGCGTCTATGGTTTACCCCTGAGCTAAAGTTCCATATCATACTCTTCAGCTGATCCGATATCCATTCTCTATCTGCAACAACTTGAATAGACTTCAGTTTTGCTAATCTTTCTTTAAGAGCAATGTAAAGCTCCCGTTGTGATAACAAATGTTCAACAACGTTGGAACAATGAAAATCAATCCCAGCAGAACACACATCCATTGCAGTTAGTTTCGGTATTCCATTAGAACAAATTAGCTTTGATATGATAAGCTCTTCACTCTGTACACGAGCCTTTGAATGAAGTAATTGTGGTACATCCCACCAAGAGATGGATTGTAATGTTGATTCTACTGTAGATAAACTTCTTTCAAGTGAAATGGGTACACTGACTGATTGGTAACGTCTCAACCATGTTATAGCATATGAATGAAGCATATCTGCATCACACTTCATACCTCCATAGGTAACACGAAGTAACATTGATCTTATAATCACTTCACAAGACTTGATATGTGTTGTAGATGGTTTTGTGTCAGGAAATAGTTCATCCGTTGGAATCTTCAATGATAGAGATACCGGCAGTTTTACATCAGATTGTCGTGTGATACTTTCATCATCATCGCATTTGTCTTTTCTTGCGCATGATGCCATTTCGAATACAATTTGAAAGACTCGGTTTAGCAATTTGTAACACGGATAGTATCCCTAATGATGTATGAAATGAGATATTGGATACACATGATATGTTTAAATAGATATAAATGACCAACAATACTACACATATGATCATACCTTGGATTCTGCAACCATTAACCAAACAAGTAAGCCAAAGTCGGGATGAAGAAAACTGTCTTCCAATACTATGATTGGCAGTCTCCGAATCAAATCTGCATATGACTTATCAAATAACTCCATTGCTACTCTCACAGCAGGTAGGGGTTGTCGACGTCTTATACACTTCTGCAAACAACTCTTTAGATGCGATAACTGGAATTGAATAGAAGATAAGATGTTAGACTGCATGGTAATATTATTGCATATGATCCACTGCAAAGGCACGTACAGAAAGTCTAGAGTGTTTACAAACAAGCTTTGGTTTGTCCCCTTGTAGACATGGAACAGAAGAACTTATTGTTAGCTCCAGCTCCCTATCATCAACAATAGATTTGTCACTAGTTTTCTTATTGTCCAACTCAAGAGTCTTAACTTTTCTCACCACTGAAGTAGCAGACCAACTTTCTTTATCTATGATGTTTGTATCTTCATCATAATTTGTAGTCCAAGTAACAAGCCCCTCAACATTATGAAGATAAAATCTATGTCGTATTATATTGTTCTTCTTAAATACTGACGCCGATTGCTTCATCATGTGAGAAAATGCATTATTAGGTGCATCATTTATTTTTGTACGTTTGGTTGTATTTGTACTCTCCAACGTTTGCTTTGTATGATAGTTTGTGGTGCTATTATCAGTACTATGCTTTCCAATACAGTTATCTAAATGGATATTCACATCTTGTTCTGTTACTTTAGCACCACATCCAAGAGGACAATCAAAGAATACTGATGTTACTGGTCTCTTCTTCTTTTTATTGCTGCTCTTCATGAGAATATCTAGAGCATTCTTAGACGACATGATGATATGACGATATGTACCCGTGGTTATCAGAGATATCCTTGGTCAGTTATATGGTCTATTCCTCCACTTAATCAGTTTATACTAGTGCAGCTTCATCTCTTGATGCTACACTCTAATTAATTTGCCTAAATGCACTTATCTACCCACCTACACGTCCGTTCTGTACAATTCCAAGCACACTATCCTTCACTATAGCTCTCTGATAGTGCGTGTATTGATTGTTTGTGGTCGAATTCCTAGTATCGGCGGTAGTAGAGCATACCAAAAGCCAAAAGTAGCTATTATCTACATGAAGAATGAAGGTTATTTGAATGCTGTTGGTATCCTAAGAGCAATGACTAGCTTTTTATTGTGCAGACACAGCGAGCGTACTGCGAATCAGCTTATGTACAGCTACTGTATCCAAATTTGACATCAGTGTTCTCATTTTCTGGGATTGCTATCCCACTATGGGTATCCCCGTTGCAAGAATAAAATGTGGACAGACGGCCTCTCAATATTGGGGAAGAGACGCCAGCTACGCTGTGTCTGATATGAATCAGTTTACCTAGCCTAGGTAACTCCAGACACTTTTCAGTTTACCTAGCCTAGGTAACTCCAGACACTTTTTGCTGTGTTCCATCCGTGTGTGGCCGATTAAGAATAAAAATTACAGTTTATCGCCAAAATAGTAAAACACCAAAATTTTAAATTTAACTACAGAGGATGAGGCAATACAACCGGTGCTGTAGTACAACTACTCTAGTTTTTCTCGTCGACGCCAGTACTACAACACCCATCAACCCAGGACTACAACCAGAAAATGATCTCCCACACTTCCTCTCCAATTACTCCACAGTGTCAAATGTCTCGAATTCGAGAAGATCTTTCCCTGCTTCAGCAGAGTCAAAGAAACTCTCAAGTAGGTTGTCATCGCTCCCCTTAGCTTGCCAAGAGCTAGTATGGTCTAACAGGTCTGTTACTTTATTCCCATGGCCACCAACTGCCGCTCAAATATAGGGCTATAGGACCAAGGCAAGACCAAATTAGGCTAGTATAAGACTAAGGCAAGAAATGAAAATAGGGCTTATGGTAAGATCAGAACAAGATCAGGACTAAAATTTTGACAAAAGCCCCTAATTACAGATAGGGCTATTCGATCAACAATGGACAGCTTGGCATATATTCAAATGATGATGAGGAATAATGTAAATGAGGGTTTGGCAGCATCAGAATTGTATAACAACAATCTCTGCTTGCTATGTGAGGCCATAGAATTGCAACAAAACACCAACAATAGTAATATTTGCAGTGATAAAAACAAAAGGCTGGATAATAAAAATAACGATACATTAATCATCAGTACAATAAACTCAATCAAAAAGAAACGTGTATACAAAAGAAAGAAACCATGTATTTTTGAGGGATGTACATCCTTAAGAAGAGGAGGTACAAAGTATTGTGTGCGTCATGGTGCAAAGAAGTATAAATCCTGTTGCAGATATCCTGGTTGCAATAGTTTTGCACGGAAAAAAGGACTATGTCAAAAACACCACACACAATATACAAAGGCATGTTACTGGATATTTACAGTCAACACCAGGTAAACTGCACCTGCCAACGCGGGCATGCTTATATAGCACCGAAGATTAGTATTCTACCTAAGTAGCCGACGACCGACGGCCTTATTACTATTACTGCCCTCCTGAAAGTATAACATGATATCTATCTCTCAACGACCTGTTCTATGGCTGGTTGATACGGGTTCATTCTATATTCAGCATAAATATATTGATGTCATAAAGATAAAGGATACCAACCTATCAATGCAAGTGGATTACGATGTGTTGTTTAGAGTGAACTAGATGGATCGATTCTCCACGTACTAGTAAGTAGATATCTAAACACTTTAGACGTCCATATGTAGTTGTTTCGGTATCAACTAGTCTGTTATCATGAAAGTTTAGATTAGTGATTGTGCTATGTACCTACATAGAAGATACCTATGTATGGACTTGAAACAACTCTCACTATCTCTCATCCAAATCTATTCTGCATTGCATTATTACTTCAAAAGAGCATCAAAATAACATAGATAGAGGTATACCAGTAATAACATATAATATAATTCAGATGTAAGAGACTTTGTGTGATAGGGTGGATTTTAGAAAATCCTGTTTTTGTGTGTGTGTGAATATGAGTTTTGAGTTGCATCAAAACAGCCTCCACATAAAATAGAGACGATGCAAAGACAACATATGTAGTACTTGTGTATATGAAGATTTTAGCTTGCTGCTTATTTGCCAGACTTCTTTGGAAGAAGAACAGCGTGGATGTTGGGAAGGACACCACCAGAAGCGATGGTAACACCTCCAAGCAACTTGTTCAATTCCTCATCGTTCTTAACAGCAAGGGTGATATGACGGGGTACGATACGAGCCTTCTTGTTGTCACGAGCGGCATTACCGGCAAGTTCCAAGATCTCAGCACATAGGTACTCAAGACTCAAGGACGGCAGCAAGGTAGACGGGGGCACCAGCACCCATACGAGTGGCATACTTTCCTTGACGGAGGTAACGACCGATACGACCAACGGGGAACTGAAGTCCAGCCTTGGCAGAAGAGGTAGTACTCTTCTTCTCGCCGCGGCCTCCTTTTCCTTTTCCAGACATGGTGATTAGTAATTAGTAGTTAAAAGTAGTTGATTGAATCAATGAATCGATTTTATGAGTTGTGTTTGTGATGTTGCTCTTTTTGTGTGAATGAAAAGAGGCTGTCTATTGAAAATATAATGTGGTAGCGTATTTCTACGTATACTACAAATGTTTATCACGCAAAGATACTGCAATAGCGACCTGCGCGCCCAAAATTCGAGTCGAAAGGAGGCCGTCAGAAACTGGCGCGGCTGAAATCTCAAAACAACTTACAACTCACAAAGCTCATAGTAAATCGATTCATCGATTCTTCATCAACAACAACACAAACAAACTTATACCATCATGAGCGCTTAGACTTTGGGGGATACCTCTATGTGAAAATTGTCCAGGATACCGTTCAAATTTCGCTAAGCTAGAAGTGAATTTTGACTTCTAAAGGTATCTAAGGTTATCATTTGACATAAAATACCTTTCAAAATGAAAAGTTTTTGCCACTGCAATTAGATATAACTATAATAGACAACGATCTATACAGTGCAATATGGCTTAAATATATATGTAGAGTAAATATGTGGAGGCTGATCATTGCAATAGTGAAGTTGCAATTTCACATATTGGTGGTCCCACAACAGTAACTTTATTGCAATAATACTTGTTCCTACGTACATTTTTATTGCAAATGGATATCACCAATCGATTCAGCAGCTAATTTTGGTATATATAGGCTTTGTCCAACTTTGTTCTCACAATTTTAGGCCAGCAAATATTGGAGGCCATTGTATTGCAATTTTGGTGACCTGCTGGCGAAATTTGGTCGGTATCCTGACAAATTTTTGACTGAAAGTCTAAGCGCTCATGGCTAAAACACCATCCAAGAAGGAGGCTCCTTCCAAGGCTGCCAAGAAGGCTCCCGCCGGTGACAAGAAGAAGCGCAGCAAGAAGCGCGTCGAATCTTACTCCACCTACATCTACAAGGTCCTTAAGCAGGTCCACCCCGATACTGGTATCAGTAAGAAGGGTATGTCCATCATGAACTCCTTCATCAACGATATCTTCGGACGTATCGCCGGAGAGGCTGGCAAGCTTGCCACCTACAACAAGAAGGCTACTCTTTCATCCCGTGAGATTCAGACTGCCGTTCGTCTTATGCTTCCTGGTGAACTTGCCAAGCACGCTGTATCTGAGGGTACCAAGGCCGTTACCAAGTTCTCCTCCGCCTAAACTACATAATAATTGCAGTGGTAGGATGATGATATTTAGTACAAATATTATGTATTAATAGCATAGTCTCTTCGGAGGCTGTATTTTAATGCTACAACAACAAACAGGATTTCATAAAATCCGCCCTGATATTCAAAGAAACAATCATATGTACCTTCTTTTGATTATTTATAATGTGATATGTGTTTGCGGTGGCGTATGAGGTCAGATGTCTACGCAAACATAAATTCAAAAACAGCCTGTACTATTTACTTAAAAGTTCAAACCTCCCCAACAAAAAGTCAGGCTGATAAAATACTCAGTCGTAAGAAGGTGAGAGATTTGCTGGCAGTAGATAATAAGTGTAGTAATAGTGCAATGGAAAATATTGATAGAGTAAGCAAAATAAGAATCTTTATTTATTTTATGTATGTACAAGTTCAAGTTGTATTAATTATTTAAGAGGTATACCTAAGATCATTTATTAATTAAAGTTACTCTCTATCTACTTCATTGTTACTATATCTATACATACTTCTTATACTTTGTGTGCAACACCTATGGTCTGTGCACATGTACATACTTTCATTTCCTCTTCTTATTGCGACTCTTCTTTGTACTTGTCTTCTCCTTACCACTGACCTCTGGTTGTGATGTTTCTTCATTCTTATGAACATGAAACTCTGATGCAGAGTCATCGGGCTCGCTGATACTACTCTTAGGCAACCATTCATTAGCCTCCACCTTTGACTTATCACTTCCAAATGCAAGTTTGGCAGTTATTGTTATAAGTAGTACACTTTTTAGAAACATTATTGTCTCCATATTGCTAAGCTCAATCTTTCCATGTTCACCTTGCTGCCTCTGTTGCTGCAGTTGTTGTATCTCAAGCATAAATTTGACTGTTAATACTGGCAATACTATTCGTCCTGCTATATGACGATTTACTCTCCCTCTAAATGAAAATGTTAATACCAATGTCATTAATGCAATAAAATAGGCTGTCATGTCCATTAAAATACGTAATATACTATTACTCCCAGGCGGTAAAACTTGTTGTCCATATTGTATTATTATTGTTAGAGTTTCAAAGTGTTTGAAGGCAGAGTAGTATAGATCAGCGCCCAAAGCTAGTATTGATAATTTGCACATTTGATACCTTATGATTATCAGTGATTGATTGAGTGTATGTATGATGTTGGTACGCCCTAATGCTCGACTGTGAAGCTGATAGTGTTAAGTTGATAGCGTTATTATCTCAAGAACTACTTAACACAACCGAACTACTTTACTAACGTCTACTCACGACTTTGGCACTAAAAATTTAATTTTACGAGAAAATGGATGACAAATGACATTGATGCGACACTAAAAATTGGCTGGAGTAGATATATGATAATTCGATGGCTTGCATCACATACACAAATCATATATTACAATCAGTCGACTCATAGTACTATTGCTCTTCCCCAACCAATTTGAGTTAACCTAAAGAATAAAGAACCTCTTCTTATCTACTTAGACACAAGACTCCGACCTGCTATCAATTGTATCATAGTATCTACATACATATCTTAACCTATGAAACAATCACCAACTATGATCAAGCAACTTATTAAGCTTATGCCATATCTATATCTACTCGTCAACAATGTTAGTGCTTCACCCACTACAACTCAGCATCGAGATTTGCAAGATGAAGATACTGACGATGACACTACATCATCTCTCTCAGTTGTCACCCATTCAAATGATAATGCCGAGTTAGTTGATACAGCTTCTTTTCAAATATTCAATTGTGAGGGTATGTTTCTGGACTGGAGCGGACCGAGTAGTGCTGAAGGAAAGGTCATAGTTCAATATGAT
>Ga0214477_100694_pt1 | contig 21817 bp, 15 predicted proteins | sample M1_20Mar14CPVII9_FD_165058 | JGI IMG/M metagenome (GOLD analysis project Ga0214477, IMG submission 165058) | Marine eukaryotic communities from Monterey Bay, California, United States - M1_20Mar14CPVII9sort6BwellC16 | ecosystem: Environmental > Aquatic > Marine > Unclassified | place: USA...
AAACACATGAGCAATATATGCAACTCACCCTCTCAATACTCTCTTAAGTTCCACTTTCCCATCAAAGCTATCATTTGTTGGGCATGTCGTGAATAAATAAAGACCACAAGCAGGAGCAGCGAATACTGTCGCCAGCCGTGATATTGCTGATAATATTCGTCTATACATATCAACAGGTAAGATTTTTTGAGGATATGCATGTGAACATGTCGAAAGATACCTTGCAACATAAATAAACTCACGCTGCCACAAATGTACCGACCAAAGCGATACCTATCTGTGCTAATTCTGATGGCGGCGGCGGCTGATCTGCTGCCGGGCTGGCTCCATCATTGGTTCCTTTTGAAGCCATAACAAATCTTTGAGCTGCCGCACGCAGCAAACAACTTGGCTAGATTTAGCGATAAAACGGTACTTACAGGAAAGTGAAAAGATATGTGGTGAGGATATCATCACAGATAGATTGTCTCCACTAAGTATGATTATATTTGCTTTGAGTTTAGTTCTATTAACAAGTAGAGCGAGCTATATCATCGTAAAGCTCTCCATCTCGCACTACTGCTGCTGCATCATTCTTTGCTCTTATTTGCTCTTTAAAGTCATTTAGTATTGTAAGATGATCAGCATACCAGTCTTCTCCTTTGTATTTGACACCAACCTGATCTAATGGTACAGAAATTACATCTTTGGCATCATCTCCGGCTCTTGGTTTATTGCTGCTATCTTTTGTCTTCATTGTAGAAGTTAACTCTAATGCATAGCCAATACTGACAATATGTCTTCTATTGTCTCTTCGAGGATCAGAATATACTCCAATAAGTTTCAATGAAGACTTGATTTGATCATTAGGAATGATAATACCAGTTTCTTCTAGAGCTTCTCGTTGTACTGCACTCTCTGCGGTTTCTCCTACATCCACAAAACCTCCGATTGTTGCCAATTGTTCAGTATCTCTTCTCCGAACTACCCAAACACTATATTCACCTTTTTCAGTTTTGGAATATACTACAATATCAATAGCAACCGATGGTGTACACATACAGTACTCGTCTCCTCCACACCAACATGAACCTGGTCTATCATCTTCTGGATGACCACCATGCCATGTTCTTTCTTCTCCATGAACTGATGATTTTTTAGCACTGGACATGTATGCTACTTTCTTTGGCAAGTGGTTAATGAATATACCTAATACTACTAGTATTGTGAGAAGTGCAAGTACAGAGAATACTAAAATAGCATTTCCATTATTATTACTATTTGATATAGTATTGTGACGTCTTCTTATTGAGTTGTTAGCGGTCATAGTTGTATTTGAAATCTGCCTTCTTTGTTTCATTCGTAATATATTTTATAACTTTTTGTGGCGTCGTTACCGATGATTCTGCATATAATAATCTCTTTGATACCACCTCTTATTCGTTGGACGGGCCTCTTCTACTGCTACTAAAACCACACACATGACGTAATAACATTGTAACAACACTCGCCCGCATGCAGCAAGTAAGCATCACACTCTCATAATTCTACCCGGTATCCTAGCACTAAGTACTGAATTACTGCCGCCTATCAGTGAGTTGTTGGTGGTGGGTGTTTGTTGTTGTATACCATGACAATCATGCCTATTAGTAGACGGTCAAGCTTTCGCAAGAGCGAATCTAATCTCGTTCAAGCTGCAAATTCCTCTTCGAGACATGTGGGCAAGGACAATTTCATTGTTGGTGCACCAAGTCCACAGCATTTGAAACGTCGTCGTTCATGGTGTTGGAGACGTACTTCATCTTCTTCACTACCAATGTGTATGCCGTCACCTACCTCATCTCCAACATCATATAATAATAGACGGCGTAGACTACCATTTTTATTACTAGATAGATTGAAATCATATATCAAGAGGAGTAATCCGATACATGTTGCACTATTTAGTATACTCTTCACAATATCTTTGGTATACTTACTACACTTACTAATCATTAGAGAATTCGGTGTACGGGGGTCAATCAAAGGTGGTGATATGGGAAATATGTTAGATCAATTCGTCAAAGATAGAACTCGATATAAAACAATAACAAAATGGAGAAATGAAGTTCAATCACAACTACATATACCAATAATATACAAAGGTGAGGAGGGTAGGATAATAGAACCATGGTATTATCCATTAGATGTTATTATTAAAACACGGCCCAATAGTGCAGTGATAGAGATGTTACTTCGGGAGAAACGACGCGTTGATAAACTTGGTTATATGATACAAAATTCACAAAAGAGTTGTTCAAGAGATGCAAATTCTCAAGTTGATATACCAAATACATTGATACAACTATTGCCGCATCACGAACTACCAACATTGCCTCCATATTGGATTGTAAGATCCGAATTAATAGATATTGACTATGACTATGTTGCTGTACAGAACTCGGATATATACTCAGACACTAATAATCAGTTATTAAAATCAATTCAGAGCTGTCAGGAAATTATCGGCAGAAGCACTGCTATGCAATGTTTGGGATATCATTTAGGTGGGATACAAATAAGTAACAATCATGCCGAACTGGAGCAATCTCGTAGTGATATCAATACTATTTTGACATTGCTTGGCAAACAGTCAGATAAACTACTGGCAGGAGGGAATTGTAAATCAAGATTGGGTTATGCCGTGTTCTCCAACACTCCAACTCCAGAAGAGCAACTAAGAAAAGTTTCTGCCATATCAAGCCATGTATCAACGACATTTGCAGCATTTGGTCCTGACAATCTCATGCAATTATGTATACCTCCGCTTGAAAATAGTATTGGAATCTCACCTTACAATGAGGCCAATGTGGATCTTAGCTATCAGTCAACTTTTACAAACAAACTAATTACTGAAATTGAGAGTAGAAGCTTCAATTCTACTCAAGTATGGGGACTTGCTACTTTGACGTGTGACATGAGTGACATCAATAAAGATACAATTACAAACTGCTGCAATCAAGTGACAGTTAAAATCATTGACTCAGTGGAACCTGAGGCTATAACAAAGCATGTACAGAATGCTGCAGGTAGTCATCATCTCATATTCACTTCTTCAAAGACAATATCTGATACTCCAATTCAGTCAAGCCCAGTCTCTGTGTCAATAAGTGAGCCGTCAAACAGTATACAACCGCAACGACGACACAAGGAATCAATTCAAATGAAACTGAGAAATGATTGGAATTGTGAGCCTAGTTGGTGGTGTAACCGATGTCTGATGCAACTTGGATCATTCTCTAACTGTTCTTCTACCTGTGACGAGTGTGCCATTAATGCTATTTGCGACAAAGATGGATCCGATAACACAAAGAGATCACAAATCAAAGTAGATGTCCAAGTTACAAGTTTTAATACACAGCAATATCGAATTCCAAAGATTATACATCAAACTTACTTTGAAGAAATAACAATGGAGAAATATCCTCAGTTGCTTAGATTACAAAATACATGGAAAGCTTCTGGTTGGGAGTATAGGTTCTACGATGATGCTACTGCTCGAGAGTACATTACCACCAACTATCCACCCCGATTTGTTTCAGTCTTTGATGCTTTGCTTCCCGGAGCTTACAAGGCAGATTTCTTCCGCTATCTAGTACTATTCAAAGATGGTGGTGTCTATGTTGATGTGGATGTAATGCTGAATACGAACCTGGATACCTTCATCACACCAGATCTCGCCTTCTTTTCTCCACTCGATGCAGTTGGTACGTTTGCAGATGAACAGTATTGTTTGTGGAATGGTCTTCTTGGTTCAGCACCCGCTCATCCGGCGTTGGCAAATGTAATTGAGTGGATGGTTAACCTTGTGTCCAATCGGGGGGATATGTATGATATGGAACAAACAGTTTGCTCATTTTCTGGTGTAGACAAGCTAGAAAACTGGAAGATACGAGCAGAACCAGGCTTGATGTTGAGTGGTCCATGTGCACTTGGTTTGGCAGTCAATAATGCTCTGGGTAACGAGCCACTCTCCAAGTTTACTTCGGGCTTGTTAACTCACAAAGGGTACAATACACGGAAGAGAGAAGACTTGAATAGTGATGCCATTGGCAATATCATGATACTGGCAGTGGATAAGAGTGACCTCGGGGCATTTAGATTCAACGATCCAGAACGAAATGTGATGATTGCATCCACTGACTTGCAAGGCCTATCAAAGACTCCAATGGTATATGAGAAAAGTGAGAATCTGCGAGGCAAAGATGCAGCATTAGTAAAGCAGAAACCCCATTACAGTATTTCCACTGCAGGCGATAAGCTGTGGGGAACACATGATGTTTATACCGATGATCTCATAACTGAGGAGGTTATATCTTTGGCTGTTTCATATGACATATGAAAAGTAAAATGAAAAGTAGTAGCAAAGATGGTCTTATACAATTATCACCTAACTCATCCAGATATATGCATGGTATTCTTTACAAACACGGCCACAAGCAGAGATAATAAGCTCTATACAGCTTCTGTCGTGTTTTGTTTCTTGGTTGATGGTTCACCATCTTCAACTTCAGCACCACCATCATTCTTCACCTCATCAATACTTCTCTTCTCACCCGAGGTGGCTGTACTTTCTGTTTTATTTGAAACAAGAGTAGAACCATCATTATCACCACCACCACCACCTTGAGTTGTCATAACTGGGGCCTCGGATGCTTGATTATTATTTGTCCCACCACTACCTTGCTGCTGTATAAGATTATTCAGAAAAGCCATAGCATTTGAATTTCCAGTGGGCATGTTAGCAACACCAGCTTGATTAATTGGAGGGGCTGGATTGTAAGTGCTACCCAAACTAGCAAGTTGTGATGCATATGGATTGGTATTCATCATTTGAGGCTGAGCAAGGAAATGATTCATATTGTTTCCCGTCTGTGCTAGCTGCTGCTGAGCTAGTAATGCCATCATAGGATTGATCTGATTGGTCTGTTGTCCACCAAACTGAGCATTGCCCGCAGCAAGCTGCTGCATCACCAAGGGGTTAAGATTGTTCTGCTGCTGATGTTGTGCCATATTATTACCTCCAGCCATTTGCTGAGTCATCATGTTCAAGAACATGTTGCCCGAGGCTGCATTCTGATTAAGACCTGGATTATTCCCCCCTGCTGCCATTCCAAGATTAAAGTTTACATTTGCATTGCCTTGTTGTTGTTGCTGCTGCTGATTTTGCTGAGTCAAGCCTTGGAGAATGTTGCTAAAATCTTGTGCGGAAGTACTCAATCCTGCTCCTTGGCCGCCGGCCAACCCACCTTGCGCGTTTTGAAGTAAGTTACCAAAACTGGTAGCGTTAGGCTGAGTTCTCTGTGTGTTGGAAAAGGCAGACCCACCACTTCCACTGCCACCACTCTGCCCGCTATTTGCAGTAGAATGAGTAGTAGCAGATAAAGTCCGCACTAAGGCGTCAAATGATGAGCCTCCCATCCCAGCTTGATTAAGAATTGCCTGCGGTGCAGCAATATTATTGTTGTTGTTGTTGCCCTGAGTTCCCCAGTCCATGTTCTTCATTTGAGACCTGGCAGGTGTTCCTCGGAGACCAGCACCCTGATTAGGCATACCTTGTTGAATCAAATTGGCCAAGTTGTCGATGGACTGCATACTTTGAAAGTCAAGACTCATTAGCTGGTCAAATGAACGTTGCTTACCGAGCATGTTGGCAAGAGATGCACTTGAGGCAATACCACCACCCTGAGCTAATTGCGAAATTTGATCAGGTGCCATTCCTGTTTGAAGCATCAAGTTGGCAAGGGAGGCAGTGTTGGTCATATTCCCTATAGTATAAAGTGGAAACATAAATGAGACTGACCAGCAACAAGCAAAACGGGCAAATGACATTGAAACATATATAAACTTACCGAGACTGCCTTGAGATGCATTGAACATGCCAGGTTGAGATGCTTTCAATTGTGAAAACAAGTCTGCATTACCACTCGGTTCACCACCGCCCCCCTGAAGCATTGCACGTCCTACAGCGGCTGCAGATTTATTCAACCCCCCACTACCTCCACCTCCACGTTGTCTCTTGGAGGATCCACGTCCTCCTCCACTAGATCCTCCACTTTTCGTCTGAGCTACACGATCTAAGAACTTCTTCTCCAACTCACTAAGTTCAAACCTAGTCTGTTCAACTTGAGCAGGTGTTAAATTATTAACATCTGCACCCCTTCTTCGGAATATTTGTTTACCAATACAGTTACTCCCGACAAACTTTTTGGATATACGCATAGGATCACAATTTAACAGCTTGGATAGAAATGTCCTTAAGGTAGTGCCATCTGTTAGGGGTAATAATCCTGCCTTAAACTCTTGAATTAAACGGTTTGCATACGCCTCCTCTTCCTGTGTCCATTTACCACGACGTAGTTCTGGCCTTTTCTTATTGGATGAATGAGAAGATCTCTTCTTCTTCCTGGACTTGGAAGAACGTTGCTGTGATACTTTTTGTTCCTCGGCAATGGCTAAAGCTATTGCAGCTGCAGCACCTGGTTCTTCATTCTCCATAGAGGGTAGTGGGAGGGATGCTCCATCACTTGTAGCATCTTCCTTGTTTCTATCTCCACCATTCTCTTCTTCTTCTTCTTCTTCACTCTGCTTCTCTACAGGTAAAGCAATGGAACCCTCGCCATCACCGCCGGCAACTTGAGTATCCTCCTCCTTAGTGGGTGGTATAACCCCATCAGCTTCGGCTGCTGATTGAGCTGCGGCCAGTAATGTTAATGGTGCTCTGCATTATTATAAGTATGATGATGGTTGATATAAATTATTTTGTGATAAGTGATAGGGTTGGGGAATAACATCAGAGACATACATGTAAAAAAGAAAATGAACACATCATGTGAACATCACTGATCGATGGGCAGGGGGTAGCAGCGGAGCACTACTCCTCCTATTGCAATGCATCATATCATTGCATGCCAAGAGAAATGATTTTCTGCCGCTGCTTATACTTCAACTTGACCAACTTGAACTACAGTCATCTTCAACGATTCTCGCATAAATAAAAAATTTAACGATCAAACAAAAAGCTCTATGATTGCTTTTCTTATATTCCTGACAGCAATAATACATAAACTTACGCATCTGATGCCATAGTCGTCGTCGTCCAGGGTATATTTATATTATATAGAGGCTGCTGTATTGTTTAGTACGTATACGGTCAATATGTGTTGGTAGACGTTATTAGACGTGTAATTAATTTTGGTTTGGGGGCACTGAGCCCGCGGGCGCGGGCGGCGGGTAGAGTCAAGGACATAACGTAGAGTGGCGTTAATCCACAAATTGACAAAGAAGAGAATGAACATTTGCTACTCATAACTTATAACTAGCCTCCGCATGCGCTACGGCTAGCTTGCTACGCAAGTATGGTCCTTCTTAAACCTATTTCTAATGCAAATCTCAACTATCCATAATCCTTAGCTGCAAGGCAGTCACCTCTTCCTACTGTCTACTTACTCCTCACATCCTCACCATAAAGGATATGTAACCTGCCAGCTGCTTCAACTTGGTTTCTCACAAACCAGGTAGTTGTTCTCTCAAACTTTAATCTATCAGAATCGTAGCTGCAGTCAATCATTCACTTCGTACTTCGTCCTCTATATTCTAGGTACTCTGTGCATCTGGTACGTATCCTTTTTAGTCACTCTCATTTGGTATCCTAAAAAGCCTGCCTTTGAAAAATTTACACACAACACAAACAACAACCACAAAACAATCGATAAGCCCTATACTCCTACAAACAACTAATATATCAAACCATGGATCGCGATTCTCTAGTATACAAGGCCAAGCTTGCCGAACAGGCCGAGCGATTTGATGAAATGGTAAGCGACATGAAGGAGGTCGCCCGTCAACCACAAGAACTCACTGTTGAGGAGAGAAACCTTTTATCTGTTGCCTACAAGAATGTAATTGGCTCAAGACGTGCCTCATGGCGTGTTGTTACCTCCATCGAGCAGAAGGGGGATGCCGACAAGATGTCTATTATCAAGGACTACAAGGCCAAGATTGAGAACGAATTATGTGATATCTGTAATGATATCCTTTCAATCATTGAAGAGTCATTAATCCCCAACTCTACATCCGAGGAGGCTAAGGTATTCTACTACAAGATGAAGGGTGATTACCACCGTTACCTCTCCGAGTTCCAACAGGGTGATACACGCAAGGCCTCTGCCTCAAGTGCCCTTGATGCCTACCAATCCGCATCAGAGGTTGCCTCCAGTGACTTACCACCAACACACCCTATTAGACTTGGACTGGCCCTCAACTTCTCAGTCTTTTATTATGAAATCCTAAATAGTCCAGACCGTGCATGTCATATTGCCAAACAGGCATTTGATGACGCAATTGCCGAACTAGACACACTATCAGAAGAGAGTTATAAGGATAGTACACTCATCATGCAATTGTTAAGGGACAATCTCACTCTGTGGACTAGTGACCAAGCAGCCGATGCCGAGGGTGGGGATGCTGGACCAGAGGCACCTGCTGAACAAAAAGAGTAAAATACTAAACCTTTTGTTCCAATATAAAAAGAGTAAGCCCTTTTCCCTTTTTAAAGAGTTGCCCATCATAATCATATAATAAGATAAAAGTTTATCATATCGAAAAATAAATTATGTGCAACATTATGTGTGTCTTTATATTTAGCTATTTACAATGTGATATTAATTAAGGGTGTTGTTATTGGGGTTAAATTGGTATTATTGGGGATTAGTTGTACGAGATTGAGTGTGGAGTTTTATTGTTAGAGGGGCATTTTTATTTATGTTGGTATTGAGGGTGGGGTGGTTAAGGAAGGGGGTGTAAAGAGGGAAATTATCTAATGTGGTCTAAAATGGGGATTCGGGAAATGGATTTGGGATAAAGTTCCTTCGTTTGCAATGGTGTGGCATATTCATCTGTGTATTAATATCCATTTTGGTTCTAATATTAACTATTAAAATACAGAGGAAGTTTTATCCTGCTAAACTTGCAAAATATACTCCCCAACATTATCTCATCTAGATATCTAGTCTAATGCCCTTCATGTTCGGCTTCTTTCCATCCACCAATACCAGCATAGATACCCTCACCCCTCTCTTCATCCCACTTCTCAGTCCAAATATTTGGGCAAATCTTAAGAGCCAATGCTCTCATATTTTTGCAACCCTCTTCATCCTTAGTTCCTTTAATACATACCAACCATTCATTGTATCTATTCCAGCAATGATTAGCCTGATTTTGGGTTGGGAAACGTTGATCACGGGGAGTGGTTTTATTTGCCTTTACCTCGTTGTATAACTCCTGCTGTTCGGCAGTGAGTTCTGGCAAGGGTGCCGTAAAGATCTTATTGAGTTTGTAAGCTTCAACGTCTGGCTTTCCCATGTTTCTTTGTTTCCTTTTATTAATGATATTAATACTAATAAAACCCGCGGCCAAATATGATGTTGTATGTAATGTGTATTAAGAAAGATTGATGGGTGTTAGAGTTGAGGTGAAAGAAATGTTGAATACCAAAGGGGAGATGCAACCAGCAACAAACATATTCCAACAAAAACCAAATCAGAACCATAAATTCTATTCAATCCAATCAACCAATCTATCCCATATAATATAAACATAATATTATTATGAAAAACATATTTTTACATATTGTATGGCAAAACCGTGCTTTGCAACGCCAATAGTCACTCCTTCTTCCATCTTCATGACCGATGGTAGGAAATCCTATACCATCGAATTAATGTAGTCTCCTCAATGCCCCGCTTCATCTAAGCCTTGACGACAGATAATAACTTGAGCTTGGAGGGTCGACATCTTTTTAATTTTTGATGTGAAATAGAGGTTGAGAGTTCTAATTATATATCCTTCAACTCGCCACCGCCCATCCCTGTAACAATAACCACCTCAACAATTGAACTGATATCTAATCTCTTCACCTTATTATCCCGATTGCCGCCGCAATGAGCTCTTCGTCTAAACAACACTTACCAGGCAGCAAATTAAGATGAAAATAAATTCGGGGGGCTATAGGGGCAGGGGGGCAACCCCCAATAAGTTTTGCGATCGCTATTGTTACTAAGCATTATTTGTAGCTAGGTATCAATCCACTAGAGTTAGATTACTTTGGCCGAACACTATTATAATGCTCTCCTAAAGCATAATAATGCCGATGAAATGATAACAAAAGAGCTTTCTTCTTCTCCCAGCCTTTATCAATATCATCTTGATCATCTCCTTCTACCCCATTCGCTACTGCATACTCTGCACCCATTATTAGTGGTGCGCCCTCAGCCGAGAAAACAACAATGGGGCATTTCAAACCTTCACTCAATGCACGTACTTTGACATGGGAATAGAATACATGAGTATCAGATACAAGCAAGGCAACATCATATCATGAAATCTCAATAGGTACATATAATACTTACACTCAAGCTGTCCTCCCCATGTTGATGTTGATCTTACATTGTTTACATACTCTTCATACGTTGCTGGATGGTTTCCTCCACTACCTTCACTAGCATGTCCCTCGCCACACTCGGCAAATGGTTCATACTCTGCTCTGTTTGATCCTAGTAATACATCTGCACAAATGGAACGTATCTTACCATAACAATCTTCACCACCATTTACATCTACTATATCATTCATGTCCAATCTACGACATTGTGCACCTACAGCTCTATATAAACAATTCCCATCAGCTTCAACTTCCTGTACTTCTAAACTGCGTGGAGATAAGTATATTGTTTGTAATGCCTCCATTTCCATTTGTCTTCGACTAGGACCTGCTTGAGCATTCTCTTCTGCTATTCGTTTCTCACGGTCGAGTTCTTTTTGTTTCTTAGCATTCTTCTTTTTAAGTTTCTTTTGTATTGCCTTTTGACGTTTAGCTTCCTCAATTTGTTCAGGTGTTTGCTGCTGTGGTTCTTCTTCTTCTTTTGGAGGAGAATCTATCTGATCTTGTGTAGGTTGTTCCTCTAATGATGCTTCAAATGAAACTTGCTTGGTATCATCATCACCATCACTTTTTGTTAGCTCTTCAATCTCTAACCGATGTCGTTCTTTCATATCTCGTTCTAATCCATCATACTTGAATTCAGTTTCCTTTACAATTGCTTTGGCTTTCTTTCCTCGAGATTTTGCATTCTTGATGGCTGCACGTCTTTCACCATCAAATGCCTTAATCTCCTTCTTATGTCTAGCTATTATTTCTTCCATATTCTTACTGATATGTATATTATACTACACTGATTGCAATAATATCGTTTCCAATCTACTTGGTATATAATTAATAATTTTTGTGGTTGTGATACTTGCAATTAGCATATGATGTGTGCAAATTTCCGATGCGTTGCCTGCAAGAAATATAAAACTGTGATTCCTATGATATTAAAGCACTATTCAGCTACCTTTATCATCCCCTTGCGGTATATTATCAGAGAGGTTACATAGGCAACATACATCTCCCGTGAAAGTAATTGCACTTGATTGAGTGCGAGAAATCAAGACCACAAAAATAAGTGCACTCACTATCTCACACCTCATACATAATTCGTTGGACTTTTTGTTGTTATATTAGTTGCAATGGTCAGAATAGCCAAACCTCCTCCGCAATATGGATCTCCTGGTGGCGGTGGTTCGCCCACTGCTGCACCTAATGCCGCCGCTGCTGTCGATGTTCGTAGTACCCCAAATAATACAAAAACGACAGGTGTACCATCAGATGTATCCTACATCACAGACACATCCTCAATAACAAACCCTGTTGAGTTAGGTTTCTCCTACTCACAGGAAGATGTTGGTAATGATGATATATCATTTATTGATAGTGCTACTAGTGCATTAACAGGATTAACTGGGTGGACATCTGCGTTAACAAGTAGTAACACTAATAATAATGTACCATCGACAACTGCCGTTGTTCATACTACACCTCGTAAGATTAGGTCAGGTAGGAGTGCTGGAAGTATGGGATTGCTGGGGTTGGAAGAAGGAGATGTTAGTGAATTAGATGGTAAAGCTACACGTTCTATTAATAGTTACAAGTCATCGAATTATTCGAATGGAGCAGGTGAAGATTATGGTGCTGCTAACAGTGCATATGGAAGTGTATCTGAATTGGGCGATACACGTATCTCTGCATTTAGTTTTGATAGGAATGGGAGTGTTGAGACTAGTTTGGATGAGATTGATATGTCCTCGGGATATCATAAGACACCGAATAAGAATACCACTCCATCTCGTGGTAGGTCACCAAGTACACAGCACCAGTATGGTAAGAAGGCAAATCCATCATACAGGGCCAAGCCCAAGGGTATGAGTAATGATGATTCATCCGTTTTTAGTACCTCAACGAGAGGATCTACCAATTCCAAGAAACGTACACCAGTACCTCCACTTCGTGATCCAACTATGGATGATTCCGAGGAAGATCAAATGTGGGAAGAGGATTGCAATTATGATATCAACCCAACTTTATTGTTCCTCGTACTCGAATCACATGATTGGAAAGAATCTATATCATTATTGGATGGGAAAGGACTTGAGAATAAGAATGAGGCATGGAATTTGGGTAAATTGTTTGCACCAGCAAATCGTCGTGAACAGGAGAAGGATGCATTGATGAAGAAACGGAAGGTTGAGTTAAGGGCACAGTCACGTACATGGATCATCAGACGTGAGAAGAATGGTGTATTACGATGGAGGATGTTACCATTACATGCCGCCTTGGCATTTAATGCCCCGTTTGAGGTAGTACTACGCTTGTATCATCTTTACCCAGGCGCGGTACGTTGTCGTAATGATCAGGGGATGTTACCACTTCATCACTGTTTCAAGTACGGCAATGAAGATAAGATCTTGGAATTGTTGTTGGATGTATTCCCCGAGGCGTTGACGGTTTTGGATGATAAGGGAAGGTTGCCATTGGCTTGTACGCCACAGGATGGGAGTGATAATGAACGAAGGAGTAACATATTGAAGATGTTTAGTAGTTTCCAGGTTACCATGGCAATGAAGGAGGAACCAGCTGTTTGCAGCGCAGCAGAGATTGGCTTTGAGGAAAAGTCTCAAGCTTCTCTAGTAGCGAAACCAACCATGGAGAAAGGAGATGGATGCCTAGGAGCAGCACCCAGATACACTACCAACACAGATTATAATCAGGTGACTTACAACAGTATCGCCCCTGCTGCAACCAAAACCCAGCGATCCAAGCCGTCTCCTAGTAAGCAACGACCTGAAGATGACGAAGTTAGTATCTCTGATAAATACGCCACTGAAAATGGCGAGAACATGCCACTTAATGGAGCTCTTGGGGGACTCTTAACCATACCCGAAGACGAGGCAGTGAGTTCAGAGGAAAAGAAGGCACTTCAAACAGAAAAGATGGTATTAGGAGAAAAGAAAAAGAATAAGAGAAGGGGTTTGTTTAGTAAGAAGAAGAAGAAAGCAATGCAGATATAGATGAAGAAGGGATTATGGTGGGAAAATAGTGATATGTGTTCATGTGTAGTTCTCAAAGCTTGAGTAGATAGAGCCAAATGTAACATCTTAAAGATACTTGGTTACTTTAATGATTTCAAATCTTATTTACACAATTACTCATACAATAAATACACACATGCATTTATTATTATTACTCAACAACTAGCATTTCTTCCTCTTCGTACGAAAGCACAGGCGATATTGCTGATATACCCCGCGTTACCTTATGTAAATCTTCAATGGATGCTGATGAGTCAATTGATATGTTAGGATTGGCAGTGTCAATATCCTTCACTACTGATGAGTCCAAAGGAATCTCAGCCGTGTCAATAAGTGCACCTGTATTCAGGTCCTTGCTTCGGAAGATATCTTGTTGATCTTGAGAAGTATCGCTTACAGATAGGATATCCGAATGTTCTCCGCTGTTGTCAATCTTAAAAGGGGTAGTGGCTTCAGTAGCCGCAGTAGCAGGAGATTCCAGATCATTATCATCTTTACTTTTGGTAGGAGTAGAATAAAGATAGCGCTCAAGCCGCTTGTTGTATGCACCGCCCCCACCTTGGACATGCTTCTCCTCTTTCTCATCATTCTTGTCCTCGGCAGCATCTTCACTAATACTTGTGAGAATCTCCTCTCGCCGATCATCGCACTCATCTTTACTGCCAAATAATTCATTGTAGTTCTCAATGTTACCACTGTGTTGATCTTCATACATTTGTAGCTTTTCAACGAGTTGCTGGAAGATGCGTGTTTCATAGTTTATGAAGATGAAAGAGAAGTGATTGCAACAATGTTAGTACATGCAAAGGCAATCACATAAAGGCAAACTAAGTTCAAATGAAGTATTCGAATGACCGAGTCTTCATATTGAACACACCACAACACACAACAAAACAACACAAACTCGGACTTTCCTGCAACAGACGGCCATTAATCTCAGCACGGTGATGAAGCATTGCATTCTCCCGTCTCAATGCCAAATTCTCGATCTGAAGCTTTTGCAATGGAGTAGTAGAAGCAAGTTGAGTCTTATTCTCCCCAGTATCTCCGTGTACTTTCTTCGGTTTTGGTTGAGACTTGGTGGTTGCAACTCTGGTTGCTGCATTTGAGAGCAGTGACATGAGATGAGCGTACTTCAACTGTCTACTTTCATCCTCACTTCCTACTGGTTGCTTATGTATCTTTCCATATACTTTTTCTGCCAAGACAAAGGCATTCCTACTCCGAGAATCTTTCCTAAACACACAGGCAGGATCGTTCTCCAATATTTTTTCAAGAACTGCGAGTGACGAGTTTCCTCGGATGGCTGAGTGGAGCGGTATCATACTTTGATCATCAGTACACTGTGTTGCCTGCGGATATGCCAAGAGTAAAGCATTTAACAACTCGATTGGTGGGGACTTTGTTTCTTTACCCGTGCCATCAGCACTACGGCCTTCACCATCAGCACTACGCCCCCCAAGTGCTATGTACAAGTGTAAAGGAAGTAGTTGCCAACGGATATCATTTCCTTCATCAGTAGATTCGCCAGTAGTACTTTCCTTCTTGGCATATCTTGCTACCCAAATCCTTGCCTCCTCTGGATTAGTTGACAAACACTGCTCCGCTTCTTTCCATTTACCTTCATACAAAGATTGAAAGAGTGATGTTGGATTGGTCTTAAAATCTCTGCAATTGCTAGGAGTCTCTCCATTTTCATCAGTAGCTCCATTAGCTGATTCTTCCATACTAGGTGTTATCTTGATTGTATACTGAGGATTTCTCTTATCATCATACTCAACTTTTGTCACAACTGCCTCCTCCCCTGGCTCTCCCTTACTCCCTGTATACACAACCTTGTCTCCCTCAGTATATTTAGTAGACGAAGATTTGATATTGACAAATGTAGGACCAGCTTGAGTAGCAGTAGATGTATCGGTATTGTTCTCCTCGGCATAAATCTCAGCATATCTTATTAGGTATGGGTGTGTGTTATCAATATCGACAGTGCTTGCATCAACAACAGAACTAGCAGCTGAGCATTGAAGATCTTTAGTGGAAGTTCTCCGTTCGAGATCATGCTTATCTAATTCATCATATGTCGCCGCCGCTACTACAATACGATACTCATCAAGGGAATTACTACTCATGTTGTTTGTCTATTTATATATTGCAAGTAGGTACCTATAATGTACCAACTATCGACTCGATCGTGTCGACTTCCTGAACAAGTGATGTGTTGTGATACCGCAGATCTTATAATATATGCGACACTCCTCTACGAACTATTGCTATGTTACCCTTTATCACCTCCCTATTAATCAATACTACAGACGTTTTATAAGTATGTGTTGTCTCGTGGCAGACGCTATAAGGAAGTCAAGTTTGAAGGCGCCAAATCCTAGAATTGGCATTCAAAAAAATCTTTTCCAAGGATACCACTTAGGGAGGGTATCCTTCAAAAAAGATTCGTGTCGCCTCTTGCCTCTCGGTCAAATGTGTTTGATTATTGCAATGACGATAGAGATGATGGGCGGCATTAGCAAGACTATAACCACGAGCACAATGAATAGAAGTATCAATTTATTGATATTATATCATCGTAGAATTAGATTATCATCAATAGAAGAAGTATACATCCAAAAAGTAGAAGTATACAAACTCAACATAAGAACAAAAAAATATTTTATATTACCATGAAAGATAGACCAGAACAACCAGAGAATCATAGGAAGATGCTAAAGAATGTGGCAATTCTATCGGGTATGTGGGGAATGGGCATCGGAGCAGCCTTTGTCCAAATACCCGCAGCACAAAATGTGCTAGTCGAAAATGGATACAGTCCAATATCAACTATACCTCTCGGTTTAATCTTCTTACTATCATCGCCATGTGCAATTTGGATTCCAAAACTAATCACAAGGTATGGAGAGAAAAAGATACGGTTACTAGCATCTCTCATTGGCATAGTTGGCTCACTATTGCAAATGACCGGTGTTTTGCTTTCCAAAGATAATGATACTTTATCTCCATTTGAGCTGACACTGATTTTATTTGGTGCTTCCATTCAAGCATTTACTTATGCAAGTTCGAATAACTTACGATTTGCAGTTGCACAATTTTGTACGACGAAAGAGTTCCTACCAAAAGCGACGGCATTTGTATTGTTTGGTGGCGTGATATCTTCACTTTTGGGGCCACTTCTTTCGAATATTACTCGACATATGCTCCCAGTTGCAGACTATGCAGGAAACTTTCTACAGATATCAATAATGTACCTAGTCTTTGGAATACTGGCCTTGCTAGCAGACTTTAAACCACCACAAAAGAATCAATCCAATAAGAATGACAATGGTGATGTGCTGGGAGAGACTCTAAACATGATCTTAGCCGATGAAGGGCGTATATCAATTGAAGATGATGAAGAAGATTTTGACGAAGATGATACAAGAAGTGATACCGACAAGAAGGAACTAACAACTGATCGAACACTATCAGAAATTCTATTTGAAACTGAGTTGATACTACTTACATGTTTCCAATGTCTATCATACAACATCATGGCTTTATGCCTAGTCACTGGCCATATAATCGATACAATTGGTACTTGGACGACAACGCTATTGGGATTCTTTGTATTTCTAGTTGGCGGAGGAATAATGCTTGCAAATGATTCACTGACAATGTTCATTGTAGGAATGACAATGATAGGCGTTGCTGGAATCTCACATTCACCGGTCCTTCTTCAGATATATCTAGAATATGCCATACTCAAGCGGAGAAGACAAAGGTTGTCGGCTTCAATGATGGCATTATGCTAGCCACAATTGGTATCTTTTCACTTACGGGGAGTCTCGTCTATCAAGCAATAGACAGTTGGAGGATGTATAACGTCTTGCTTATGATTGTATCGGGTATTTCTGCATTGATTGCTGCTTGGCGTGAAGTAAAGTATAGGTTACAGCCTCTTATCGAGGCCAATTCAAGAGCATTCTCAGAAAGCCTTTCATTTGATCAGCAACTTCTTGATCAACTTTAGGGGAGATACGTATTAGAAAGATGCTGCATACCTTTTAATATAATTTAGAATATATAATGTACATAACGAGCTTTATGTTTAGAAAAGAGGAATGAACTAAGAGAGATATGAAGTAGCTTAGTTATTTCCCGACTCCAATTTTTACTTGCCACTAGTTATCGTATCGCCAAACGTTATTTTTAATCATGACCTACCAACCCAAACTGATAATTGTCAGAATATTATTGTCTCCCGCCATAACTATTAAGACAAGCGCCACTGGCGTTGCAATAAAGTATTGGAGGTAGTTGTGAAAGATATTGGTAATCGATAGCGAGAGAAAAAACATAGATATGGGTAGAAACAAACAAACTCCGAAGAAGATATCCCACTCAATCACCATCGTTGGGGCAGCAGCTCATTCGATATGGGCGGACGATAAAGATTATTATAAAGAAGCATACGGGCAGGATGTTGCAGCATCTGCAAAGCCCACCAAAAGGAAACTAGTAACTCCAGAAAAGAATGACGAGGATGATGATAATGATGTAGTATTTGATAATCAATCTGCATCGGCACCAAGAAATCTATTTGGGGTTAAGGATGATACAAATAAAAATATCCATGTTGTAGATAAGAAAAGGAGGATTATTAATGATGATGATGATGACTGTGACGATACCGATAAAGAAACAAATGGATTGCAATTGTCCTCAAATGATTATAGTATTATTGACGGCACTCCATCATCTAATGCGTTTGAGTTAATAAGCTTTCAGTTGAATATAAACATTACTCTGAAAAGTGGTGGTAATAATGATATTAGAAAGACAAGTATTGTATTGGAATCAGAGGAAGCAGTTGAAACTATACTCAAGTTTTGTAATCAATCTTTGGATTCTACCGATGACAATTTAGATATTGATCACATTATTCGAGCATCTAGGGAGGGGATGTTAAATATTATTGTAACATTATCTGATGAGGGCAAAGTGGATGTATCTATTCGGCTTTTATTGAATCCCTGCCTTGAAAAACTATCCAACTCAAGCAGCTCACCACCGATTGCTGTTCCAAGAAGACAGCCTGGATTGCGTCAACGCTTTACTCAACCAACACCAAGTTATACTCTAATTCAAGCACTGGGTGCCATATTCAAACAGTCAGTATTTGACAATGTCGCCGAAACGTTGTTAAACAAACAATACAACTTGGATCAAAAGAACACTCTCATAACTGCAAAGGATGTATACAGTCAAGTTGACAATGCTCATTATGAGTTTGCTGGTAGTGAAGCATCAACTAGTCTTGATATTCCAGGATTATTACCTACCTTGCGACCGTATCAAAGTGCTGCAGTTCAATGGATGCTCAAATGTGAAGAAGAGATCCCTTCTACTGAAAGTGACGAATGGGAACTTTGCTGGTTTGTTATTACCGAATGTCAAAATACCAGATTGGATGAAGCAGAAGGTAGCGGAGTTGCTCGAACAAGCAATATATTGCCACTAGTGGAATGGAAACTACTCAAGTCATCACCAACAGAAAGATGTTTACTTGTCAACCCTTTCAATGGAGAGCTCGCTAATACACATGATGAGGCCAAAGCTATCATGCTTGGAGATGAAGATAATGATAATACTCATGTTAGAGGAGGCATCTTAGCTGAATCGATGGGTCTCGGGAAGACTGTAGAAGTCCTGGCATGTATCATTGCTAACCAAGCGCCATCAACATTACAATCCCCAAGTCCTGGTACTCACGTTTATAGGGGCGATCCACTGATTCCAACAAGTCACTCAACAACTAAACCTTCTATATTACATGATGCAACATGCATATGCGGCCGCTCAACGTCTTATCGGGATTGCCTTTCGTGGGTTGTATGTAAAGATTGTGGTGAAGAAATGCACGGACGCTGCGCAGGTTTTACATGTGAGAATGAACTTGTGACAACCACTGAGTATGACTCTAATTCAGCTATTCGAGTCTGCTCATGTAATTACTGTCCTACATGTGCTGCTACCAAGCCAGCCATCAAGAGTCGAGCTACATTGATTGTAACTCCGCCGAGCATTCTATCACAGTGGGAGCGAGAGATAAGCCGGCACACCAAAATGCCCGAAACTGGACGACCTCTTAAGGTTGTTGTGTACCCCGGCATTCGTGAATTGTGCAAGTCAGGCGCTGCCTCTCCTCATGACGACTTTCATCTAGTGCACCCAAGACATCTAGCAAATGCTGATATTGTGCTCTGCACTTTTCAAACGTTAATGACAGATCTTGGGCATTCTGATGATAATCCCTTTGCTTTTGCTAAAGACCGCTCAAGTCTACGTTCAAGGAAGCGTTATGGAGTGCTACCATCACCTTTAATTTGCATTGAGTGGTGGAGGGTATGCCTAGATGAAGCGCAACGAGTAGAAGCACCAACATCAACATCAGCTAGAATGGCACACAAGCTAAAGACAAATAGGAGATGGTGTGTAAGTGGAACTCCAATCGGCCGAGGTAAACTGGATGACTTGTATGGCCTTCTACTCTTTCTATCATTCAAGCCGTTTGACAATAAACAGTGGTTTTTGACTAGCTTTATACCATCCCAGGGTGATGCCTTACAAAGATTAGCACACCTTCTTAGGCATATCTTATGGAGATCAACCAAAGCAAATGCACTAGTACGTCAACAAATGGGTATTCCCGAACAAGAAGAGAAAAAGGTTAAAGTTCAGTTCAGTAAGCTCGAAGAATATTTTTATAAGAAACAATATGAAGAGACGTCTAGGGCAGTAAACAGTTGGTCACAACGAAAGGGCTCAACTATGCTGTCGAATTCACTACAGAAACTTCGTGCTGCATGCTGCCATCCTCAAGTGGGTGCGAGTGGGGTTGGTTCTGCTAGGTCGAATGTAGTATTGAGCATGGATCAGGTGAGATCAATGTGATGTGACGCCTCTACTAACCCATGGTATATCCAACATTCATGTCTTCTTTGCCACTGTCTTTCTTTGTTACAGATACTTCAAAAGCTTGTTGACGAGTCAAGGGAAAAGTGTTGCGAGGCTCAAAGAATTGCAATCATGCATACCATTGGGTTGGCTTCGCTTACTAAACTAAAAGCGAATGAAGTCGACGAAGAAGCTGACATGAAACTTTTGCAGAAGAGTGAGTCAATTTATCAAGAAGCCTTGGATTTGGCAGATAGCAATGCATCTCCTTCAGAGATAATTGGAGAAGCTGTACTCAAGGGCTCTGTTGGATTCCGCTCTGATCATAAGAAGACCAAGAACACAGCAACACTACTTGATTGGATCATCAATCGAAGCAATGAGGATGTGCAGAGTAGTAGCGCTTGGGCATGTGTCAACTTTGTCGATATATCTCCCCAAATCAATTGTTTGAAAGTACGATCAATATCATCGTTACCTTCCGACCTACAAGAAGATGAAATAGTAGTACTCCGTCCAAAAGAGTGTACTCTCCAAATGTTGAATGCCTCTGGAGGTGGATTCGTAGATATCCATTCCTTCACAGTATCAAAGGACGGAGAGCTGAATGTTATCTCTGGCTTTAGAGCAAAGAAGTCAAAGTCATGGCGTTTAATCATAAAATCATACCACAATGAGTCGCAGATTGGCCAGAGAAGGTGTTATACTGCTCTTGAGTGTCAATTCTTTGAACCAGAGATTGCTGATGACTCTCTTCAAAGGTTACATATCCTCCATAATGTGTCTAATGCGCTGACGACACTTATTCAAGCCGCCAATAATGATGATATTAGCAATGAGAAACAATCAAAGTTAAAGGCATTGGAGAGCGAAGAGCAAGTACTGTACAACGATTATATGGGTCATGCTCAAACAATCCATTGTCAACGCAAACATCAATTCAAGGCCGCAGTGAAAGCTCGAGTTGAAGTTGACAAGGAGCTGGAAGATATTTCCAAAGACACAAACCGGTCATGGTATGAGGATGCCCTAGCTTGGATTGCAATATACGGAGATCAACAAAGTCATCAGCGTTTGTGTGAGAGTGTTGGATATGATCTCCTTAGTTACTATGACAATATGAATAATAACAACGGAGTTTCTCAGCTCGATGGTGTACTGATACGAAGAGGCAAGTTCCCCAATTACCAATCAGTCGATGGACTTCAATTGGCATTAGCTATGCGCATTCAACAAGGGGAAGATGAGGTTGGCTCCTTTCGACAGGAGAATTGAGTAGTTTCCATTCCACTAGTGGCAATATATTGCTTGTTCGAGCAACTCCGCTACCTTCTGCTTCATCCAATCTGGTATTTTGACATTCGGTAATAACAAACCAGCAAAGTTC